>TARA_R110002050_G_scaffold35272_2_pt1 | contig 28286 bp, 23 predicted proteins | sample TARA_R110002050 | Tara Oceans TARA_R110002050 (sample SAMEA4396988) | marine metagenome | biome: Polar Biome; feature: [DCM] deep chlorophyll maximum layer (ENVO:01000326); material: water (ENVO:00002006), including particulate matter (ENVO:01000060) such as... | depth 25 m
TGTTGTTGCAAACCCAGTTTCTATTCGAATTATGGGTACTAAATTGAAAAGTGAAGGACCTGTTCTAATTACACATTGGGGAATGAGTGGTCCGGCAGTTCTTAAATTATCAGCCTTTGGTGCACGACTTCTTTACGAAATGGATTATAATTGCTCGGCATTGATTAACTGGACAGGAGATAAATCTGAACAAGAAATTAGAGATGTTTTATCTGCTGTGATAAATGAACATGCCAAGAAGAAAGTACAGAATGTGAATCCGTTTGAGCTGCCAAGTAGATTGTGGCTTTTCTTACTTCAGAAATTGGAAGTTTCTGAGACGATGATTTGGGATAACATGGGTAAGAAGAACGTGAATAGACTGGTTCATTTACTGATGAACGACGAATATAAAGTAGAAGGAAAAACGACCTTTAAAGAAGAGTTTGTGACTTGTGGCGGAGTGAGTTTACAAGATGTGGATATCAAAACCATGCAAAGCAGAAAAGCAGCTAGTTTATATTTTGCAGGAGAGGTTTTAGATATTGATGGAGTTACCGGTGGGTTTAACTTTCAAGCAGCTTGGACTACCGGATTTATAGCAGGGAAATTAGGTGACTAGTTATTTGGGGAGTTTCTGCTTTATAAAAGGCAAAAACTCCCAATCTAAACTGTTTACTTCAGGTCGTCAGAGAATACAGCGGCAACATCACCACGGAGGTTGTACTCGCTTTTCATTACTTCACCGTAAGCTCCACAACTGCGAATTGCCAATAAGTCGCCTCGCTCAATAGCAGGAAGATCTAAATCGGTTCTGAAGGTGTCAGAGCTTTCGCAAATTGGACCAACTACATCATATTTAGCAAGTTCCTTAGTACTCGTTAGCACTTCAATTTCATGCTTTGCTTGGTATAATGCTGGGCGGATAAGTTCAGTCATACCTGCATCAACAATGGCAAAGTGTTTTTCGCGACCTTTTTTGGTGTACAACACTTGGGTGATTAAGCTACCAGCTTGCCCGATAACAGAACGGCCTAACTCAAAGTGCAGTTCTTGATGTGTTTTAAGCTGAATGTGTTCTGCGAACAAACCAAAATAGCGTTCAAAGTTTGGGATGGGATTAGCATTCGGTTGAACGTAATCAATCCCAAAACCACCACCAACATTGATGATGTCTAGCTTAAAACCAGCATTTTCGAAACGATCGTTTAGAAGGTTAGCGCGATCACAAAGTTTACGAAACGGCTCGTAATCTTCAATTTGAGATCCAATATGAAAATGGATACCAATAAGTTTAACGTGCTTTAAGGTCGGAAGCTGTTGAAAAATATCTTCTAAATCTTCCTCATTTATCCCAAACTTATTCTCTTTGAGCCCAGTAGTAATATACTTGTGTGTGTTGGCATCTACGTTTGGATTTAAACGTAATGCAACATGAGCAGTAGTATTCGCTTGGGCAGCAAGTTCATTTATTACATCTAGCTCTTGAACCGACTCGCAGTTAAAGCAAAATATGTTGTGTTCCAAGCCTAGCTTGATTTCAGAATCGCGTTTACCAACACCAGCAAAAGCAATGTGTTCTGGAGAAAATCCAGCATCTAAAGCAACTTGTACTTCACCACCGCTTACGCAATCGGCACCCAAACCAGCTTTCAAAATCTCGTCTAAAACGCGGGGTTGGTTATTCGATTTTAAAGCAAAGTGAACATGATATCCTTTAGAGATACCGTGTTCTTGAATTTGTTTTAATGTTTGTCGAAGAAGATCGAGGTCGTAGTAATAAAAAGGAGTGTTATGCTGCTTAAAAGCGCTAATAACAGAAGAATTGAACATGCTAAGCGGAAGGGTCTATATTATTTTTTGATTCAGTAAGGTTAGTTTGGTTGGCTTCTTGATTATAAATAAGTGAAATAACCACGTCACCTTCTTGAGGAGAAGGTGGATTATCAACCGAAAAGGGTTCTACAGTTTCATTTTTTGAAACAATGAAAAGAGGGAATAATTGATTTTTGTAAGATTCCTTGTAGTTTTTATAAGAAAATTCATCAGTAATTTCGGTGCTTTTAATTGACCCACCACTTGCGATAAGTTCAGAAATTTTTGAGTAATTAAGTCCTGTATCGAATAAAGTTCTTCCATTTAGGGCTCCCGAAACTTCTGCATCTTTACGCTGGGATGAAGCAGATGGCGCTAATTGAAACGCCTCGGAAACACCGAATATCTCAGCAAAACGTAGCGAAGAAAGTGCATTTACCTCGTCGTTAGGTGTTAGAGCTAGAACACGGCCAACACCGTCTAGGTCAATTTCGTCGAGGGCATACTCTGAAAGTATGTTCCCATAATAAGTTTGTAAGCCAGATTTACGAGCTTTAGAAATATTTTCCCAATTTGAATCTGCTAGGATAACTTTTACACCAAGTTTATTCAATGCCTCAGCAATCACTCTTGCCCAAGTATGTGCACCGACAAGAATTACACCATTTGGCTGGGGTTTTGCAACACCAAGCCAGCGAGCCACAGGGCTAGCTGAAAGGCCATATATGGTAACAGTGGATATTATTACAATAAAGGTATAAGGAACCAATTTGTCGGCACCAGGAAACCCCTGCTGTTCTAAGCGGAGAGCAAAAATTGCAGAAATTGCTGCTGCTACAATTCCGCGAGGGGCCATCCATGCTAAAAAGGTTTTCTCTTTAAGTGTAAGCTTAGATCCAATAGTTGATAAAAAGATAGCAGCAGGGCGTACAATAAATAATAAGGCAGCGATGAAGGCCGCGCTATTCCAATTGAAATACTCTAAATGTTCTACTTTTAAACGAGAAGCTAAAAGAATAAAAAGTGCAGATATTAAAAGAACTTGAAGGTTTTCTTTAAACTCAATGATGTGCTGAACTCTAACACTTTTCTGGTTAGCAAGGATAATTCCCATAGCTGTAACAGCTAGTAAGCCCGATTCATGTTGAAGGCTATTCGATGCTGTAAATGCGCCAACAACAACCATTAGGGTAAAAGGGTTTTGAAGATAGTCTGGAATCCAATGCTTCTTTAGCATGATGTAAATTAATCCAGCACCCATAGCTCCGAGTGTTGTTCCATAAAAAATGGTTTGCAAAATGATAAGGCCAGCGCTACCAGTAATATTTGAAAATCCACCAGACATTATGATTTCAAACACAAGAACGGCCATCATTGCGCCAATCGGATCGTTTACAATACCTTCCCATTTTAGTACCGAACCCGCGGTTTCTGTTGGGCGAACTTGACGAAGAAGAGGTATGATAACTGTAGGCCCCGTTACTATGAGCACTGCACCAAAAAGTACAGAAAGTTCTATACCAATATCTAAGAAAAGGAATGCTGCAATTGTACTTAAAACCCAAGTAATTACAATACCAATTGTAATAAGTTTTACTACAACCCCACCAATCTTTCTAAATTCTGACATTCGAAGGCTTAAACCTCCCTCGAAGAGAATGATTGCTACTGAAATTGAGACAAAAGGGCTCAGTAAATCACCCATTAATTTATCTGGATCGATAAGTCCCGTTATTGGGCCGGAAATAATCCCAACACCTAATAACACTAATATTGCAGGGAACTTAGTGCGCCAAGCTATCCATTGGGCGGATATGCCTAATGCCAAAACACTTGTTAAACCTATTAAGATATAGTCGGACATACTTTTTTTCTTGTATAATCTTCAAAAATGAAGAATAAAAAAACACTAGAAATAAAAAAAAGCAAACTTTATTAACTTGTTTGAGTTATCCCTTTAATTTATCAAGGATTTCGCTAAGGTTAAGTTGCGCTTCTTCGCTTTCATGCATGTTTCTAAGGGTGAACTTATTATTCTCGAGTTCGTTGTCTCCAACAATAATAGTAAATCTAGCATTCTCTCTATTTGCGTCTTTCATTTGTGCTTTCATTGAACGGCCTAAGTAGTCCATTGTAGCAGAAATACCTGAATCTCTAAACGTAGAAAGAGTTGTTATGCCCCAGTGCTTTGCAGCGTCACCAAGGGTTACGATATAAACATCAACTGTTTTAGCAGGTGCGAGTGAAATGTCTAACTCTTCGCAAGCAATCAGTAGACGCTCCATACCTGCTGCAAAGCCAACGGCTGGAGTTGGTAGGCCTCCGATTTCCTCTACCAATAAATCATAACGGCCACCGCCAGCTAGAGCATCCTGAGAGCCAAGATCAGGGCTTGTAAGTTCAAAAGCTGTACGCGTGTAGTAATCCATGCCTCGTACTAAAAGCGGGTCGATGGTGTATTCAATTTCTAATGCAGAAAGTAATTCACAAACTTTCTGGAAGTGAGCTGCAGACTCGTCATTCAAATAGTCGCCAATAATTGGGGCGTTTTTGATAATGGGTTTATCCTCGGGCTCTTTTGAGTCGAGAATACGCATTGGGTTTTTCTCCAACCTAGTTTTTGAAAGCTCACTAAGCTTGTCGAAGTTTGGAAGTAAATACTCTTTCAAAACTTCTTTATAACGTTCGCGGCTTTCAGGATCGCCCACAGAGTTGAGTTTCAAATTGAAGTTTTTAACACCAATTCGTTTGTAGATTTGCATCATAAATGCAATACACTCTACATCTGCAATAGGATTATCGCTCCCAATAATTTCAACCCCAAATTGGTGAAATTGTCGCTGACGACCTTTTTGAGGTCGCTCTGCACGGAACATAGGTCCGATATAATAAAGCTTTTGGGCTCCACCACGCTGTTGCATATGGTGTTCTACAAAAGCACGCACTACTGGCGCTGTTAGCTCAGGGCGTAACACATAATTACTATCACCTTTGGTAAACGCGAAAATTTCTTTGGTAACAATGTCTGTAAGTTGGCCAATGCCTCGCTTAATTAATTCCGTTTGTTCCATAATTGGAGTACGGATTTCTTCAAAATTAAACTTAGCTGCTTCTTCGTGGATGATGGCTTCAAGTGCGCGCCATTTTTCAACTTCTCCAGGGAGAATATCAACCATTCCAAGATGTGTAGTGTACTTTGCCTTAGCCATATATTACTTCAAATCGATAAAAAATTACAATGCTTAAGATACGAGTAGCCGAGGAGAGTTTCTTCCTAGCCAATGAAATATAAAAATTACTTTTTAAGAAATAGATTAGCCGTTAGAAGTGCAGAGACAGCATTCATCATGGAGATAGGATCGCCTTGATTGAATATCTTTTTAGTCATGGCTTTTAGTTCGTCGTCTTCGATTACATGAATATGCTTATCGAACAGATTCTTATAAAAGGCGGTGAGTTCAGGTTTCTCTTTGAACCAGACATCAAAAGGATTCATGTTATCATACTGTTTACCCAACTTAGAATAAACTTTATTCAATACTCTTTTCTTAAAAAAAGCAACCTCGGTTCTAAGGAATGAAGAAGGCTTTACCCCAGTTTTTTGCCAAGGGTAATTCGCAATTTTGGGATGCTTACTGTTAAACCAATCTAAATAAATACGTTGACCCTTTTTGAGTTCTTTTGGAATATTAAGGCAAAATTGAAGGAGCTCTTTGTCGAAAAATGGTGATGCAGAGTCTATGAGGTGTGTCATCATTCTATCACCATTGAGAGTCCCGTTAAATTGACGTTGCTCATATGAAAACATCTCAGGTCCTTGTTCGTAATCATAACGTTTTATTAAGTCATCGATGAACGAAATGGATTGAATAATCTCAGAGTTATTTACAAAACCATAACTCCCAATGGTTGACCGCGAAATGGGTGGCTTATTAGAATATGTGCCAAACAAAACATCACCTATTTGCCCAGAGTGGGCTAATCCAAATTCTTGAAGATCAAATCTTTCTAAAGAAGACATTGCGTGGGAAGCCCCTATCAAAGTTGCCATCCCATCATTTGCGGATATATTTTGGCACATATCATGTAGCAAATAATCGCCATTAAGAGGAACATGTGAATGTTTGAAGCCTACATCCGAAGCTATTTTACCTGCAATAATATGATCAGTAGATTTTGGGTCAGAAAATGTAAGCCCTAAATCCGTTTTGTAGCCTAATTCATCGGCAAGCATCAAATTAACTCGAGAATCTAGGCCGCCGCTTATGAAAGCAAAATGTGGATAGTTATACTCTACATCTTTCTGCCACTCTTGGCTTACAGCGTTACAGATTAAGGAGTCAACGTGCTCAATTAAATCACTTTTTTTAGATGAATTGATATTGAGCGAATAGGTGAAATATTTTTTCTGGGTAAGCTTGTTGGTTGGGATGTCTAATTCCAGAAAGCTAGCATAGGGCAATTTTCTAGCTTCATTAATGGGTGTGCTATCATCAAGAAAATAACCAAAAGTAAGTAATGATTTATAAGCATCATGATCTAACGTAGGCGATAGATTTAACTCGATAAGTAGCGATGGAATAAGTTTTGCTTCCGAAGAAAAGCAGAAAAACCCATTATCTCCTTGATGGTAGTACAGTGCTTTAGAAGAAACATTATCTGTGAATACAAAAAGTTTCTGCAAACTCTTGTCAAGAATAAACCCAGAAAATTGGCCACTTAATTCTTTCAAAAAGCTTATGCCGTCTCTCTTATAAGCCTTTATAATGTACTCTTCTGTTGATAATCCTTTCTTGTTATTATAAAGAACACCTTCAATCCCAATGGCATAATCATCTAGATCAGACAAGACTCGATCTTTAGTGAATTTATTTAAAACAGACCTTCCAAATATGAGGTTTTCCGTTTCAAATTCTTCGTTAATGATATTTGCACTAGTGTAACTATGAAAATGTTGGAATTGGTTTTTACTAATCGGTTTGTTTGCCGAAACAATTCCATAAATACCAGCCATAAATTATGCGTCAGAATTTTTTGAGATTTGTAGAATCCAAAATAAGACATATAACTGTACAAAAAAGCCTACCATGCTAAAAAGAGAGATTGCAATTATTGCATCAAAAAAAAGACTTCCTATTAGTAGGGCTGTAGCACGTAATATTAAATAACAAATATCGATTACAAAGGCTTTTCTTTGCCTGTTTAATAACATTGGGATAAATGTTATTGGGGTAAGAACAAATACCAAGTATAAATATGGGGCTAGAATTTGGGAATATACACCAGCTTCTATCCACTCTTCACCAAAAACGAACTCAAATATTTGAGGTGAAAATACGAGAAGAATTAAAAAAGGTATAATGCCAACGAGTGCAATCTGCTTTATAGCTTTTAATGTGGTAGGATAAATATTCTTTCCCTGGTTGTATTGCTCAGAGATTGATTGACTAAATACTTGATGTACGGAGGCAGATAGTAGGCGAATAGGAGTAAAGCAGATTCTTGTGCTAAATGCATATGCACCTGTTACTGCAGGGGTAAAAAAACTACTAAGTAACAACTGAGGTAGATTGCTTGAAGTGGTATTTGTGAAAGAATGTGGGGCACTATACTTCGGAAAGTCTGAATAGAGAAGAGCTAGTTTTTTAAATAAAGACTTTTTATAACGTTGAGAGAATAAGGAAGTATTTTTTAAAGCAAAATATCCAAAGACAAGGGTTCCAAAAGTGGAACCGAAAATAAAACCAGAAGTTAACCCAGAGCTTGAATAATTATAAAGACTAAGTTGGACGCCAGGTACAGTGGCTGTTTTAACTACATTACTTCCCGAAATAGCTTTGAATCTTTTTTTACGAACTAACTGATAATTAAATACCTGTGTTAGTGATAGCATAAATACTGTAAATGGAATCAGGTAGAGAAAAATGCGAGGTAGTTGCCCTTCAAAATTGAGGGTAATTGCTATCCAATCATCAAAAATAATGATGATAATTAAGAAAATAATACAGAAAACGAAGCTTGTAAGAATTGAAAGGACAACAAGGTAATTGGCTCTAGAATCACTTTTTGGGAGCAAAATAGCAAGCTCAAACCTTCCCGTGCTAAATGAGGATAGAATTAGAGCGAGAGAAATAAAAACGGCTAAAGCCCCAAACTCATCGGGTGTAAAAAGTCTTGATAAAATAGGGGTAATTATAACGGGAATAGCAGTAGCGATTGTACTACCACCAACCAGCGTGATTACATTTTTATAAAATTCAGAGAATTTTAGATTCATTTAAAAAGATACCTTATTTGAGAGATGTAAATCAGGAGAGTTTATTTGCCAATGTGAATTCAAATCTAATTTTAAATTCTTTTTAAAATCTTTCGAATCGAATTATTTACTTCCTCAGATAGATTGAAAACCCATACTGCACCCATATATATAAGGGCCATTAAAACTGATCGCACAAAAACATCTAAATAAATATTTATAAGTGGAGGAAGCAGTGTTGAAAGGAAAAACACAATAAGCCCCAATAATATCAACGCAAAAGTTCTCCAAACAAAGGGTTGCATTCGAAACTTGACCCAAACATAAATCATTTTAATTATGTTATAGATGCTAATAGAAGAAGCGGTAGCAATAGCGGCACCCGTTAGTCCATAAATAGGTATTAACAATATGTTTAAGGTGATTGAAATTAAAACTAAAATGGCAGAAGAAATAAAATCGAACCTATAGTACTGAGAAGAAATAATTATTTGACCATTAGTGCCTGTGGCAATATCAAATAAATTTGCTAGACCAATAACGATTATTACTATGCTGCCATTGGAATACTCATCGGGTAAAAGAGCATATAGGTTATTTATATTAGCTATAACTCCGATATAAATTAAAAGGCCAATCAGTAATTGATTCAGCGAGGATTGTTTGTAAACGGTACTAACCAAAGCAAGATCATTATCTTTGAAAGCTTTAGAAATTACAGGGAATGAGATTTTTGAAATTGACCTTCTGGGGATGGCGATTACCGCACCAACATAGAGTGCTATTGCATATACGCTAGTTTTTTCCAATCCTTCAAAAATATCCACCATAATAAGATCAATATTTCCAACAAAGATCATTGTAAACCCGCTAAAAAATGCAAAAAAACTATAATGAGAGATGTCTCGGTTAATGAGTTTGTCGAATGGCTTTGGAGATGGTGTAAAGTTTAAATACCCCTTTTTAAGGGCATAGAAAAACAGAATAATATACTGCAGTGTATAATTAAGAATGAATATTATAATGAACTGATCAAAAGAAATAAACTCGAAATAAAACAATATTAAATCGATGATAACAATAATTCTTAAAAGTATTTCTTGTAAGAAAGAAGCAAATACTGTATTAAAAGAGGCACTTATAAAAGAATTTAATAGGCCAAAAGAGGCTGTAGAAAATACTAAGGGGATAATTATATAATAGTAATCGGAGAGGAGGGAGCTATCTGAATAAAAACCAAGAATAGTCTCTTTTAGCCCAATAAAAAATAGAATAAAAAAAATGAGTCCTACTGCAGGTGGAATAATGAAAAGCCAATAAAGTCCCGGTGGATTATTTGTCCTTCTAGAAAGAGTTGGAAAGAATTTAATAATAGAATTCGGGACGCCAAGATTAACAAGCTGAACACTTATAACCATTATAGCCATAAGTGTTCTGGTAAGTCCGAATCTTTCAGCCCCCAAAATATTTGGAAAAAGGACAATGGTAGAAATGAAGCCAATTATAATACCTGTATAAGATATTACAGCGTTCCGAATACTTTGATTAATTATTATTCCCAAAAGATTCTGTGTAGTTCAAATAGAAGATTTAAGGTACTTTTATTACCTTAAACTTGCTACTTTAAGTAGCTAATGCTTTTATAATGGGCGTCTATATATCAGCGTGTAAATTAAATGAAAATAAAGTGATTTATTGATTCTCCATATTTCTCCAAACGTAATTTTTATACATCAGTTTATTAGATTTGTTGAAAACTCTTTTCCAAGTCTAGAAATGAGGTATGTGATTTATCAAAAAGATCCAAAAAGTGCGCTCCCTAAAACTTCGCAGGTTCAGAAAGTAGATTATTCGCTAACCCGAATTAGAATAAATTCTATTGCTAAGCTAGTAATGGATATAAATAAAGCTGATAAGATTATTTTACATGGTCTGAACGAGGCTCTTACCATTCTACTTCTTTTTTTTATGCCTTGGAATCTTAAAAAGTGTTATTGGTTCACTTGGGGAGATGAAGTGTACAAAGAAATTTTAAAAAGTACTTTCAAGCTAAAGGTTCTTCTTTATTTCAAAAGATTTGTTATTAGTAACTCAGCGTATAATGTAGTAGGGATGAATTCCGAATACGAAAACATTAGAAAAATTTTTAATCCGAAAGGAAAAAGAATTTCTAGTTTCAAATACCCAAGTAATATTTTTAAGCAAATTTCGCTGGAAAAATCTGGCAATGACACATTAGAAATAATGGTTGGAAACTCAGCTGACCCAGGAAACTATCATGAAGAAATATTTGAATTATTAAAGCAGAATATTGATAAGAAAAGCATAAAGTTTAAAATTATTTGCCCTCTTTCTTATGGGGATAAGGAATATGCAGAAAAAATAATTCGAAAAGGTAGAGAGTTGTTTGGGGATAGTTTCTTCCCTGTTACTAACTTTTTGCCATTACCAGAATACAATAAAATGCTAAGTGAGTTGGATATTGCCATATTTAATCACAGAAGGCAACAAGCTCTGGGGAACATTATCACTTTAGTTGGTTTAGGAAAAAAAGTATTTATCAGTCAGGATGTTTCTACTTGGGATTATTTTCAACAAATAGATATAGTAGTATATTCAAGCTCAAAAATAGATTTAGAGCCTATACCCAATGAGATAGCAAAAAGTAATTCTGAAAAAATTAGGATTAATTTTTCTGCAAAAAAATTAGAACGTGATCTTAGACAAGTTTTCTTTGAATGATACCCTTTAATAAACAAAATATATTTGGTAAAGAACTTCAATACATTGAAGAGGCTTACCGTTCTAATAAGGTTTCTGGTGATGGTAAGTTTACGAAATGGTGTAATACATTTATAGAGACTGAGTTTGGTGCTAAAAAAGCTCTCCTTACAACTTCGGGAACTCACGCCTTAGAAATGGCAATGTTACTGATCGACTTGAAAGTAGGAGATGAAGTAATCCTCCCATCTTATACTTTCGTTTCAACTGTAAATTCAGTTATTCTCAGAGGGGCCACACCTATATTTGTGGACATTAGAGAAGATACTTTAAATATGGATGAGAGTTTAATTAAAGACCTTATTACACCTAAAACTAAAGCAATAATTCCAGTGCATTATGCTGGGGTTTCCTGTGAAATGGACACTATTTCAAGCCTTGCCAAGGAGCATAGTTTATATGTAATAGAAGATGCAGCTCAAGGAGTAAATGCTAAGTATAAAGATAAATATTTAGGTACTCTGGGAGATTTTGGATGCTATAGTTTTCACGAAACAAAGAACTATAGTATGGGTGAAGGTGGGGCCATAGTAATTAATAATAGTGATTTTTTTGAACGTGCTGAAATAATAAGGGAAAAGGGAACAAACAGGAGTAAGTTTTTTAGAGGAGAAATTAATAAATATACTTGGGTCGATGTTGGATCAAGTTTCCTTCCTTCAGATATTAATGCAGCTATTTTAAAAGCTCAGTTTGAACATTTAGATGTAATTCAGCGCAAGAGAGATGAGGTCTTTGGTTGGTATTATAAAGGTTTACAAGACCTAGAAAAAGAGGGTATACTAAGTCTTCCAAAACTCCCACAAGATTGCACTGGAAATAGCCATCTCTTTTACATCCTTACTAAGGATGTAAAAGAGAGAACACATCTAATTCAGTTTATGAGGAGTACGGGTATACACTCCGTTTTCCATTATGTACCTTTACATAAAAGTGAGTATTATCAGAGAAATTATGGAGTTGTTGATCTTCCTATAACAGAAAAACTTTCCTCTCAATTAATTAGACTACCGATGTTTTACAACATTACAGAAGAAGAAGTTAATGAGGTAATATCTCAAATTCATAAATTTTATAATCACAATTAAGCATATTTCAGAATTATGATATCAAATAAGGCAATAATCCATCCATTAGCATATGTTGAAGAGAATGTAGAAATTGGAGATAACACTATAATAGGTCCATTCTGTATAGTTAGAAAAGGTGCTAAAATAGGGGCAAACTGTAAATTTACCGCATATTGCGAGATTAGGGAAAATGTAGTTATTGGAGATAATACCAAATTTGGAAGCAGGTGTACAATTTCTGCTAATGCTACAATTGGTAAAAATGTTACTATTAAATATAGCTTTGTTTTGACAGATACAGCTGATCTTACAAAAGGAGACCAAAAGGTTGTGGAAGGTGTTGGTGATGGAGCCCTTATTGGCGCTAATGTAACTTTAATGCCTGGATTTTCTATTGGAAGAAATACTATAATAGGAGCATGTTCGCAAGTACGCTCTAATGTGCCAGACGATGAAATATGGTATGGAAGTCCAGCTAAATTCTTTAAAAAGAAATAATGAATAAGAACGGGTGGATGACCGAGTTCTATGGAAAGGATTGGTTCGAAATAAATTCATTAAGCGAGCTAGATGGCTCAATTGAAAACGCCTTAATCGAATGGAGAATAAGTTCACAGAATCCAAGAGCAATAAATGAGGCAGAAAGTAATGGGTTTAAACTTGTCGAATCTGTAATTGAATTCACAAGTGAAATAAGTCCTGATTTAAATTTCCAGGACTCAAGTATAATAGAAGCAAAATCGGAGCACTTAGATCAAGTTTTAGATATTACACAAGAATGTTTTTTGTCAAACAAAGAAGTTCAAACTAGATTTAAGAACGAAGAGTATTTTACAAAAATAGAGTGTGCTGAGTATTATAAAAAATCTATTGTTAATAATTTTCAAAAAGAAAACGTTGTAACTGTTGTGGCAGTAGACCAGCAAGGAGTTGCTGGATATTATATGATTAAAAAACTGCAGGGTAATACATATAAAGGCGTAATGACAGGGGTACTTCCAAGAGCAAGAGGACAGCGGCTCCATCTTAGAATGCAGCAAGCAACTTTTGGAATAATAGGACTGGATATTACTGTAGTAAATAGTACACAACTAAGTAATTTCAAAACTATTAAAAGCCATATTAGAGCAAATCGAGTTTTATCTAAAATTGAGCATATTTTTTATAAATTAGTTTAATCTATTTCAATATTATCTAGCAGCTAAAAACTCTTTAACAATGCCTGCAATCTGCTCTGCGGCAACTCCAGTTCCGTACAAAGGTTTCCACGCAGAAGTTGGTAGATTGGCTGCTGAATCGAGAATTCGTTGAGTATCAGCGCCAACAAGTTGGTTCCATCCCTCATGTAGTGTCTCAATCCATTCTGTTTCTTCACGCAGGGTGAGGCATGGTTTCTGCATCCAATACGCTTCTTTTTGTAATCCACCAGAGTCAGTGAATACAAGGTTACATTGTTTAAGAAGAATCATCATTTCAAAATAAGAAACAGGGTCTATTAATGTGACATTCTCAGGTATGGAAAGTTCACTCAATCTTTGTTTGTTTCTAGGATGAACAGGCCATAGAATTGGACTTGTAATTTTTGAAAAAGCTTCCAAAATAGAGTTTAAATGCTCTTTATTGTCGGTATTTGAAGGGCGGTGAATCGTTGCTAAAATGAACTCTCCAGACAACAAACTAGTAACATCTTCAAGTTGGAATTTCTTTTCTGCAATTTTAGAAAAGGCCAGTACCGCATCATACATAACATCTCCTACGTTATGCACTCCTTTTGTAATCCCTTCTTTTCCTAGTTGTTCAACCCCAAACTGGGAAGAGCAAAACATAAGCTCTGAAACATGATCGGTTAGAATACGATTTATTTCTTCTGGCATCTCACGGTTGAAACTTCTTAACCCAGCTTCAATGTGTAGTACAGGTATGTGAAGTTTGGATGCTACAATTGCACCGGCTAGAGTGGAATTTGTGTCGCCATAAACCATCAATGCCGCGGGTTTCTCATCTGCACTCAAAATATAATCTTCAATTTTTTGAAGCATTATGCCAGTTTGAGCGCCGTGATTTCCCGAGCCAACTTCTAAGTTGACACTCGGTGCAGGAATACCAAGTTCGTCCCAAAATATAGAACTCATTTTGGGGTCGTAATGCTGGCCAGTGTGAATGATCCTTTCATTAATGCCATTTTTAGCTAGTGCTTTAGAAACTACGGCAGCTTTTACAAACTGAGGGCGTGCGCCTACTATGGTGAGAATGTAACTCATTGTATTAAAGTATTTAATTCGTTAGCAAGTCGCTTGGTTAACTGCTTTCTAGAGTATTGTTGGACGTCTTGTGTTTCATAAGAAAGCGAACCTTCTTTCCAGCGTGAAAAAAGTTCTAAAAGGTGTACTTTTAACTCTTCTTTCTGAGTATATAAAATTAGAGTACCAGAGTTGGTATCCTCTAAAATTGAACTCATATCTCCTTTCACAGGACTGATGCATAGTATAGGTCGCTCTGTAGCTAGGTATTCAAAAAATTTGCCAGTTAAAATAAGATTGGCATTCGGAGTGTTATTTACGATGAGTAAAAGCGCATCAGACTGTTTTTGATACTTAACAATTTCCGAGTGGGGAACATAATCGATGAGCCTAACTAGATGTTGAACATTGTTCAGTTGGATGGATTCTTGGATAGAAGAATCTACTTTTCCAATAAGTTGAAGAATGAAATTAGAGCTGAATTCCTTGTTCTCTTTATCTAATTCGGCTAGAGCTTCCCAAAGAATCATAGGGTTTCTGGTTGGGGTCATCATACCCACATGAGAAAGTGTAAAAGTACTGGTTTTTTTAATTTCGATATCTTCAAAGTCAGTACTGTCAAAACCGTTGGTAATTACAGAAATTGGAGTATCAGTAATTTCATCGAACTCTCTTTTCATTGTTGGGCTTATAACAACAATCTTATCGGCTGCATCAAGAACTAGCTTTTCTAATTTATGATGCTTTTTCCGCGCAAAATTGGAAAGTTTCAGATCTTCAAAAAAGTCAATATTTGTCCAGGGATCTCTGAAGTCTGCAAGCCAAGGAATGTTCGTTTTTTTAGAAACCGCCAAAGCAATCATATGCATCGAATGTGGCGGGCCTGTGGACACAATGGCATCTACAGAATTACTTGATAAATAATTATTAAGGAATTTTGTGGAAGAAGGAATCCAGAATTTACGAGCGTCTGGGATGAACAAATTCCCTCTAATCCAGACGGATAATTTTTGTAATAAAGACGACTCATTTCCTGATTTCATCAATCCAGAGCCGAGCTTTTCGTCTTTCTTTATCCCAACAAATTTTTTATAAAAAGTATAAGGCTCCCATATAGGCTGAGTAAGTACAGTTACATCCTCTGGAATATCTTTCTGTAAAGAAGTATCTAATGCTGGGCGCTCAGGATTGGATGGTGTGTAAACAATGGGCTCCCATCCGAAATCTCTCAAGTATTTTGTGAATTTTACCCAGCGTTGCACACCAGAACCACCACTTGGTGGCCAGTAATAGGAAATAATAAGTACTTTTTTTTTACTGGCCAATTTTTCGCGTTTTCAAATAAGAGAATCCTACAAACAAACCTAAAAGAATCTGAAACCCAAGTGAAATCCAAGATAAGGTTACACCGAGAGTATAGGATGTTGGCGCGAATGAAAGTTTAATTTCATGTTCACCCGCAGGTACTTGAATTCCTCTTAGTACATAATTCGTCTTGTAAATGGGGACTACTTTTTCGTCGATAGTAGCAACCCAACCAGCGGGATAATAAACTTCACTGAGCACTAGAAATCCATCTTTGGCTCGGCTTGTTTTAAGAGTAATATTCTGCCCAGAATAAAAGGTGATTTCTACCGAGGAAGAGCTGTCAGTATTTGTACTAAGAGTTGATGTAGCGCCTTCAACCACCGCAATGCTAGAGTAATCTACATTAGGTTGACTTATAAAATCGAAAGCCTCTTGTGGAGATTGCGTAAAAGATAGGGAATCAACAAAAAAGGCTTTTGGAAGATTTTTCTTGTTCTCATAAACAGCAGCAGTACTACCTGTAAATACCATAGGCATATCAGGAATATTTAAACCTGGTTGGTACGTAATATACTTAATGTTTAAGGCGCCTAGTAAATTAAGATTTAAGCCTGCATCTCCTTTGTAAAGTGGGCCACCACCTTTTTGCAGATCACTAACAATACTTAATTTTGCGCCAGTATATCCACCGATAGTTGGGTAGAAATAAGAAGGAACCGCATTTTGAAATGGATCGTCTAATAATGGAAATATTCTATTAGGATAGATTCCATTGGCTTTATTTTGGTCGATTATATATTGATCAATATCTCTTTTCTGACTTTCTAAATAGCTTTCAGGATTAATATCCGAGCTAACGAGGGCACGATCAGGAATAAAACGTTTGTCTACATTAATGAGGTCTACCCCAACAAGTAATACTAATACCAAAGAACCTGTTCCAACAGAGATTTTTTTAGAATAGAATAAGTAAATAACTGCTCCACCAATAACCAGAAATAAGCCAAATCTAAAAACGTCCCTATTTGCAGCTTTCTCTCTATCAGGGATAAGGTTGGCTTTTACATAGTTTGCAGCTTGTTGCTGAACTTGAGGGTTCTTTGGATTAACCTGATTCTGTTGTGCAATTTGATTTGCAATGCTATCTACTTCACCCGGTCGAGTGTACTCCATGGTTTTTACTTGAACTACAATAAAGAGAAAGAAGGCGAGCGTTAACCCTATTGGAAGTATAAGCTCTTTGATAGAATTACTTTTTCTTTGAATGAAATCAAAAAACCACTGAATGCCGTAAACCGAAACAATTGTATAGCAGAAAACTGTTAATACTAACCAAGTTTCAGGGGCTCTAAATTTATTAAAAAATGGAATATAGTCGAAGGCAATAGAGTTTAAGAATAGGAAATTCTCACCCCACGCAAAGAAAATAGCAAGGGTACCAATACCAAAAAACACATACATAAGTTTACTGCGTTGCTTAAATAACGCAATCAAAAGAAAGGGAAGAATTAATGCTCCAAGATAATGTGGCCCCGCAGTACCAGGTTTACTTCCGAAGTAAGTAGGAGATGCGCCACCAAATAAGTCTGGTACAAAAAGTGTGAACGTTTCTTTAATTCCCTGAGACCAAAGAAAAGCATAACTAGTCGATAATCCTGTGGTGTGATCTAGGGCAGAGCCACCACGGATGCTAAAAGGAGAATATTCACTCAAAGTTAGTAGGTTCTGAGCGTGACCTAAAATTCCGAAGATACCGCCTACGAGAAGTAGAGAGGTGATAAATCCCCATTTCTTGTAGTCTTTTTCAATTTTCAGATATGTCCAAGAGTCAAAAATCCATAACCCAGCAAGTAGATACATAAAATAATAGGTAATCTGTGGGTGCCCGGCTCTAACTTCAAGAGTCATTGCCACACAGAATAGTAGGAGGCCAGCGATTTTTTTGGGAGATCGAGTAAGAACCCAGTATCCCGCAAATATCCAAGGAGCAAATGCTAGAGCAACAAATTTGGAGGTATGACCGGCGATAATAATAATAGGGAAGTAGCTAGTCAGTCCGAATGTTAAACTGCCAAAAACAGCTGTTAGGGGTCTAAATCCCATTAAGAATAGCAGAAAGTACATTCCCGAAAGCATAATCCAATATTGGAAAGCAGGATAAATGACTTGAAAGTACTTAGCGAATATATCGAGGTGTGGTACAACTGTTTTTAGCGAGACTACATACGTAGGCATCCCCAAAAACATATTATTTAACCAAAGGGCGTCGTCGTTATAGGTTTCCCTATATTCAATAGCAGACTCTGCGCCAGCTCTCCACTGGGTTATATCGTGGCGTTGAAGATCTTTACCACCCAAAGTGGTTCCAAAAAAGAGAATTAGTGGAATTACAAAAAGTATAGCCAGAGCAATAATGTGTTGGCGCTTGGTCGATAGGTTATAAAAAAAATCTTTCGGAATACTAGCTGAAAGTTCGGCCATAGTTACTCAATTACTTTAGGTACGCGGAAGTAATCAGAATCGGCATCCGGCGCATTTTTAAGAGCATCATCGTGAGAAAGTGGAGGTAAAGCTACATCTTTTCTGAATCGGCTATCAAGCTCGATTACATGCTCAAGTGGTTCAACGGTTGTGGTGTCTAATTCGCTAAGCATCTCCATATATTGGAGGATTTTACTCATATCACCAGCAAAGGAAACAACTTCCTCTTCTGTAAGTTGGAGCTTAGCTAAATTGGCAATGTACTTAACATCTTTTTCTGAAACGGACATACTAATAATCGGGTTTATTCTGTAGAACTAAGTTAAGAAAGATTGATACAAAGGTTAATTCCAATTCATTATAAAAACAAAAAGGAGTTTAATAGTTTAAAGTAGGCCTTTAAGCTGGGAAATTATATAAATTTTGTTCATTTTATTTATTCAAAATACAGAATATGATCAAGAAGAAAATAACTATTAAAAACTCATCGGGTTTACATGCCCGCCCATCAGCTGCATTAGTTAAGAATGCGAGTAAATTTAAATCTAGTTTTTATATTCATCTCTACGGATATCGCGTAAACGGAAAAAGCATACTTGGTGTAATGACCTTGGCTGCAGAATGCGGAGCTGAACTAGAGTTTGAATTTGACGGTGTTGACGAAGTAGAGGCAATGGAGGCAATTACCGCGCTAGTGGATGATAAGTTCGGAATGCATGATGAGTAGCGAAAGCCAAAGTTTGGGTAATATAATTACTGGAATTTCGGCGAGCGAAGGAATTGCAATTGGTAAAGTGCATGTTTTAGACAAAAAAAAACGTCAGGTAGTGCCAAAGTCCATTCTAGCATCTCATGTTAACTATCATAAAGAGAATTTTAAAAAGGCGAGGCAGCTACTTACTCAAGAACTAGATGACATGCTCACTCATCTAGATCGAACTTCTGCTGAGATTATTGAAAGTCAAAAGCATATTGCTTTAGACCCCGAAATTGAACGAAGAGTTTTTGAAGTAATAGAAGTTGATTTTCTTAGCGCTGATTACGCGGTTTATACAACTTATTGCCTGTTTATTGAAAAATTGAAAGAAAGTGGGTCAGAACTTTTTCAACAACGTATTATTGACTTAGAAGATTTACGGGATCGTTTAGTTGATCTTGTTTGTGATGATTCAAAAAGTATTGAGGTCAAGAAAGGGGCCATCGTTGTGGCAAAAGAGCTAAGCCCAACTGAGTTGGTTGCAATGCACGAAAGTGGAATTGAGGGTTTAGTGATGGAAAAGGGAGGGGTAACCTCCCATGCAGCATTAATTGCACAGTCTTTAGGAATACCATGTATTGTAAATGCAAAAAATGCGATAGCTCGTGCAAAAGATGGTAAAGTTATACTAGATGGTCGCGAAGGTTTGTTGATTTTAAAACCTACAAAAGAAGAGTTTGCATTCTACAAAGCGAAGCTTTCTAAGCTAAAACGTAAGCGGAAGCAACTCCTTAAAAATGCTACGGAACCTTCAGAAACAAAAACAGGTACGTCATTTTCATTATCAGCGAATGTAGAGTTTCTCTCAGAAGCTGAGCAAGCAAACTTATATCATGCTAATGGAGTTGGGCTTTTGAGAACGGAAGGTTTGCTGTTTAGTGGTAAAGTTTCTGAGAGTGAGCAAGAACGGTTTTATGAGCAACTACTTATCGATGTTTCAGGCGCATTAGTAGTAAGGCTTTTTGATGTTGGAGGAGATAAAGCTGGGCTAAGACATATTGAAGAGGCAAATCCATTTTTGGGGTGGCGTGGCATTAGAATGTTGCTCGATGAGCGAGTAATGTTTACAACTCAGCTTAAAGCATTACTAAAAGTAGCTGGAAAATATCCTGGTAGAGTTAAAATATTGGTTCCAATGATTTCTGTAGAAGAAGAGATTATTGAAGTAAAACGAACTATTGAAGAAGTTCAAAGAAAGTTGGAAAAAGATGGCTTTGAGATTGATTTGGATATTCCACTTGGTATTATGATTGAAGTGCCAAGCGCTGCTCTCATCGCAGATAAACTTGCCAAACACGTTGATTTTTTTAGCATCGGAACTAACGATTTAACGCAATATACTCTGGCTGTGGATCGAGGGAATGAGCGCATTTGTTCACTGTACCAACAGCAGCACCCTGCAATATGGCGATTGATTAAAATTACGGTAGACGCTGCTCAGGCTAATAATATTGGTATTTCTGTGTGTGGAGAATTGGCAGGAAGTCCATTAGGCGCAAGCGGGCTTTTAGGAATGGGTGTTACCGACCTTAGCATGGTTCCTATTTCTATCCCAAAAGTAAAAGAAGAATTAATTTCACACACCGATAATGAATTTCAGGCTTTGTCGGAAAAGATTTTAGATAGCTCATCAACTACTCAGGTATTGGAAATTTTTGAAGAATGGAGAATCCATTAACCTATCAACTATTATTAGATAGGGAAATTAATTTAGGTGAATAATGTTCAAGCGATAGTTCTTTTTGCTTAGAAGCGTTTCCATAATTATCAATTAAGGAAATGTTATCATTTAATTAAATAAATAAGTTTATTTTCTTTTATTAATAATATTATTACTGACAATTTCATTGTTTGATTTAAAAAGAAAGCCGTATATTTAGGTGTAAACTTAAATCAATAAGTAGTAATGATTAAAAAAGAATTTACCCCGAAACGGACTGTTTGCAAAGTTACTCTAACCATCCCTAAAGAGTGGGCAAGTAAAGAAGTTGCTGTAGCTGGAGACTTTAATGGTTGGGATATTGAAGCGAATAAACTGCAAGAAAAAAATGGAAACTGGCAAACACAACTACGTTTAAAGCCAAACTCTTCATACGCATTTAAATATTTTATAGATGGCGAGCGCTGGGAAAATGACGATGCCGCTGACGAATACGTATCTAATAAATTTGGTACAGAAGACTCTTTAATTTACATTGAGAGCTAAATCAAATTCATTGTTCAACCAGCAACTTTACGAGCAAAAGCTAACTACCTCATGGGTAGGACATAGTTTTATATTTTTAGAGGAAATCGGCTCCACGAATTCCTATGCCAAAGTTACGGAATCATCTATTGTATCTGAAGGGACCGTTATATTAGCAGAAACTCAAACTGCAGGCCATGGGCAACATCGGCGGGTATGGGAAGCTAAGTCGGGGGAGAATCTTACCTTTAGTATCGTTTTCAAGCCCAAAAATCCTGAAAGATTATCTATCCTAACATTAGCCTGCGCTTCTGCTATCTATGATGTTGCTCGAAAAATAGCCTCAAAGAATAAGGTTGTTTTAAAGTGGCCAAATGATGTTCTAATTGATGGGAAAAAGACAGCAGGCATTCTAACTGAAACCGTTTTTAATGGGAATATTTTAGAAAAAGTGATAGTAGGAATAGGCCTTAATGTAAACCAAGTGTATTTTGACAATGAGCTTGCTGATAAAGCTACATCTCTAAGTGCATTCTCTGATAAAACCTTGTGTAGAGAACAATTATTAGCAGAGCTTTTATCCCGAATAGAATACAATTATCAAAGATGGTTAATGCGTGATATTGAGCTCATTAAGGAAATTAACAGTAAGATTGTTGGTTTCGGAGAGTGGGTGCCTTTAGAAGTAGAAGGCACAGAATTACCTAGCGTATATAAATTTTTAGGAATGAATGAACTTGGTGCACTTCAGGTGTTGAATAAGGAGCTAGAAGTGAATACTTTTTCCTATGAACAAGTCCGAATTAAGATTGGTTGAAAGATCAACCCTAAACATTGAAAAACTAAAGCTATCCCCTCATTCGAAAGTTATTGTAGGTGTAAGTGGTGGCGCAGATTCTATGGCGCTTCTTTATGTTTTGCACAGTCTACAAATTGATGCTTTAGTGGTGCACATTAATTATGGCAAAAGAGGCTTGGAATCGGACAAAGACCAAGAACTTGTTGAAGGTTTGGCATTTGAATGGGGTTTTGAATGCATTTCCATCTCATTAGACTCAAATGATACTCAGAATACAAACTTCCAAAGTTGGGCACGAGTAGAGAGGTACCGGGTATTTAGAGAGCTTAAAGAGGTAAATAATGCCGAAGCTATTTTGGTTGCTCACCATAGAGATGATCAAGTGGAAACTATCCTTCAGAAATTATTTAGAGGAAGTGGAGTTATTGCTTGGCAGGGAATGAAAGTTTGGGATGGCGAAATTCTGCGTCCATTTTTAGAAATAACAAAAATTGAGATCCTAGATTATTGTGCTCAGAATAGCATTCCGTTTAGAGTTGACCAAAGTAATTTAACATCAGATTATGCACGAAATTTTCTCCGAAATAGCTTTGAACCTTATTTAAATAAGTTTTTCCCAGGCTGGGAGCAGAATGTACTTGCGTTGGCGGATAAAGGAATGGTTGCGGAGCAGGCAATACAAAGCATTCTGAATGAGATTGCCGGAAAAGGAAGCATTGAATTAGAGCCTTTACTAAACTATCCCAAAGAATTGCGCATTACACTTCTAAAATCTTATATAGAAAGCTATACGGGAATTACTTCACTCACTAAGGGACAATTATTAGAGCTGAATAAACTTAGTAAATTGGAGTCGGGTAAGCATATTAAATTAAATAGTAGCTATACTTTAGTTAAAGACAGAACTTTATTAATAATTAAGAATAATTCTAGCGAAAGCCTTGTATCTTATCAGCTTTCAAAAAAAGAATGCGTGGAGGGTGTGTTTATTAAACCGTTTAAGTTAACAATTGAGAACCAAGTAAATTCAGAGTTCGCACTTAGAATGGATAACGCCCAAGTAAACTGGCCAGTTACTGTACGTACATGGCAAGATGGAGATCGATTTCAGCCGTTAGGAATGATAGGTTCGCAAAAAGTATCAAAGCATTTAATGAACCTTAAAGTGCCTACGGCAACCAAAGAAAAGGCGTTGGTGCTATGTGCACCAGATGGCACTATTTACGCCACCTTTTTTACTGATAATATTGCCAGCCATCGCATCGGTACAATATCAGATATTGTGAAGTGTACCGAACAAACAAAAGAATACCTCACCATAAATATTTAAGTGATAGATTATGAGTTTTTTCCTTCCTGAAAATGTAGAATGTAATGGAGAACGTTTCGTTGTATATATAAGTAAAAAACAAATTGAAGAAAGGCTAATTCTTCTTGGAGAACAACTAGACAAAGAGTTTAAAGGAAAAAAACCGATTTTTATTGGCGTACTTAATGGAGCTTTTATATTTCTGGCAGATTTGATGCGTTATGTTTCCATCCCCTGCGAGGTGGATTTTATGAAGTTAAGTAGTTATGGTGACGAAAAAGTTTCCTCTGGCCAAGTTACTCAACTGAAAGAGATAGATGCGAAACTCAAAGACAGACACGTAATTTTAGTCGAAGATATTATTGATACAGGACTTTCTATGAAGTATATGGTTGAGAGAATGAAAAATTTCGAACCTGCTTCTGTTTCTGTGGTAACTCTGCTTCATAAAAAAGAAGCTACTCTACATGATGTTCAAATAGACTATGTTGGGTTTGAAATACCTACCAAGTTCGTGCTGGGCTATGGGCTTGACTATGCACAAGAGGGGCGGAATTTAGCTCAGATTTACGTGCTAGATGACAGTTCTGTGGTATAATTTTAATAGTTAAAGGCTTTCTAAATTCTTGATAAAAAAACTAATTTTGGTTAGCACATTATTGGTGCTATCATTGTGGATAGTTTCAGATAGTTATGCTTTTCAGCCAAAAGTTCTATCCCATTTAGACTCTTTAACAGCGAGAGTATGGACTCTGGAAGACGGACTGCCAGTTAACACTATAAATAAAATTGCCCAAGATGAAGATGGGTATATCTGGCTAACCACCTATGACGGTTTGGTGAGATTTGATGGATTAGAATTCAAAGTGTATAATTTCTCAAATACTCCTGAAATGCTCAATAACCGAACTACTCAGTTATATATTCAGAAGAATGTTGGGCTTTGGGTAGCACTTGAGTATGGTGGCGTATTACTCAAAAGAGGCGAAGAATTTGAATACTTCGGTATTAATGAAGGTTTTACAAATTCGGATATCACAAAAATCTTTGAAGATAAGTATGGGAGAGTTTTTTTAGTAACACTAGAAGGTTTATATGTCTACCAAGATAATAACTTTCGAAAGTTCTACGATGGCGATGATATTCTTCAAAATCAAATATCGGGCACTTATCTAGATCCCAAAGACGATACTATTTGGCTAACAACACATAATGGATTAGCGCACATTGTTGATGATGAAATAACATTCTATAATATTAGTGCCACTCCTTCCAATAATTTAGTTCGAGGTGTAATTAGAGATGATACAGGAGTTTTAATAGTAGGAAGTAAGAAGGGAGTATACGAGCTAAATAATCAGAAATTAACTCCTTCTGTAAGGTATAGATTCTTTAAAGGGCATGAAGTAACTCACTTTTTTATTGATAAACTCTCAAAGCTAGTAAATACATCGACCGGTTTGTTTCTTGAAGAAGAAGGTTCATTTAGAAATATAAATGATGGCTACCCAAAAAGAGATGTATACATTTATGAGTTCTTTAGAGATAGCCAAGGTACGTTGTGGATGGCAAATAACAGGGGTGCTTTATTCACGTTAAAGAAAAGTGTGTTTAAAGAGTTTGATGGTGTAAATCAGCTGGAAGGTTTTACATACACTAGTGTTTTTGAAGATTCGGAGCGAAGTATATGGTTGGGAAGTTTTCAGCAAGGTATACTAAGACTTCGAAGTTCGAAAATTAGGACTTTTGGGGTGAAAGAGGGTTTAAGCGGCGGTAATATACTTGGTTTGCTAGAAGACACAAAAGGTAGGTTTTGGGTAGGTACAAGAGGCGAGGGGCTCAATGTAATTGATGGAAAAAAAGTAACAAACTACCGAGTTGGTAAAGACATAAAAACCAATATAGTTCAAACCATTGCAGAGGATAGCTCTGGCAATGTTTGGGTTGGACACTACCAAAAAGGGTTAGATCGGTTTTCTGATGGAGAAATAACACATTTTGATTTCTCTGAGGATTACGAAAAAAACGATATTCACGCTTTGTTAGTTGGTAAAGACGGTACGATTTGGGCTGGTACCTATTCTGGATTAGTTAAGTTTAATTCATCATTTACCGAGCAAAAGTGGTTTGGTAAAAAAGATGGAATGAGCGGGGAAAAAATTAGATATATAACTGAAGGTAGAGATGGTAGTATATGGGCTGCAAGTTTAGAAGGCGGCGTAAGTAGACTTAAAGACGGTAAGTTTACAAACTATACAGTTATTGAAGGTTTATCGTCAAATAATGTTCGCTCTATATATATCGATAAAGACGATGTTGTCTGGGTTGGTACCGAGAATAATGGGCTAAATCGAATTAAGAATGGAAAACTAGACCATGTTTCGACAGAGGATGGTTTACCTGATTATAACATCCATTGGATATCGGATGATGAAAATGAATTTCTTTGGATATCTACAAATAGAGGGGTTTGTAGAATTGATAAAAGGGAATTGAATCTATATATGGAGGGAAAGATAGCTGAATTTCAGTTAACTCAATTTGGAAGAGCCGAAGGAATGAGAAGTCCAGAAGGAAACGGATCATTTCAAGAGGCTGGTATCAAAACAAAATATGAGACTTTCTGGATATCAACACAGGATGGTGTGTCTATTATAAACAACAATACTTCACAGGGAGAAATAATCTTCTCTCCGGTAATTATAGAAAGCATTACTGCTAGTGATTCGTCTTATACTCCTAATGAAGATATAGTTGTGATTGATAAGGGGGAGGATGATTTTCAAATAAAATTTCATGCAATAACTTTTATAAATCCAGAAAAAACAAAATTTCGATACAAACTCAATGAGTATCACGAGAATTGGATTGTGACAAATGAAAGAGCTGTTAGTTTTACACACATACCTCCAGGGACGTATGAATTTTTAGTACAGGCTACTAATAATGATGGAGTTTGGAGCATCGATACCACATCTGTAAGTATTAAAATCCAACCTAGGTTCTTCCAAAATATATGGTTCTATGTTGCAATAGCTATTCTTCTAGCAATTATTTACTACATCACACTACAGTTTAGATATAGGATGTTAATTTCGCGGCAGCAAAAAATGCAAGTCATTATAGATACGCAGACTCAACAAATCAGAGAAGAAAAGAACGCACTTGTTGAGCAACATAAAATTATAGAAAAACAGGCAAAGCACCTTGAAGAAGTCAACAAAACAAAAGACAAATTCTTCTCCATTATTGCTCATGATTTGAGAAATCCATTTCAAGCAATGTTAGGTTTTTCTGATCTGTTATATTCTAAAATTGATGACATTGATAAAGTGGAGCTAACAGAAGGAATTGGAATCATTCGAGATTCTTCGAAAACTTTACATAGCTTAACCGAGAATTTATTGCATTGGGCTACACTACAAACAGGGCAGGTGATACCAAAACCAGCCATTTTCCCTCTCCAAGAATCAATTTCTAAAAACGCAGAGCTTTATGTTCAACTTTCGAGGCAAAAAGATATTACCCTACTCCTAGAAACCGATGATACTATAATGGTAAATGGTGATAAGGATATGATAGATACGATAATTCGTAATCTACTTTCGAACGCCATTAAATTTACAAAGCCAGGTGGAGAAGTATCGATAACCACATTTAAAGAAGGTAATTTCTGCAAAATTAAAATTGCAGATAATGGAATTGGAATGAGTAAGGATATTATTTCTGGAATTATGAATTTAGACTCTAAAGCTAAGCGCATTGGTACAAATAACGAAACTGGGACAGGCTTAGGGTTAGTTCTTTGTAATGAGATGGTATCAATGAATGCCGGGGACTTAAGCATAGATTCTCAAGAGGAAAAAGGAACCACATTTATAGTAACATTGCCGCTCTACTTATCGAATTAATATTTTTATTTAATAAGCGTTGATTAGACTTGTGAACTACCGTATATTTGCATCCCTTGATTACGGAGAGGTGGCTGAGTGGCTGAAAGCGCTCCCCTGCTAAGGGAGTTTATGTGGAAACACGTAACGAGGGTTCGAATCCCTCCCTCTCCGCCAAGCCAATGTAAAGTAAGCCTTGTACATCATGTACAAGGCTTTTTTTAATTTCCCCACTATGTTTACCCTCATTCCAGTTTTTCTTATCCCTGTTTTTATATTTCTAGCACGTATTATGGATGTTAGTCTAGGTACGCTTAGAATAGTAATGGTTTCGCGCGGATTTAAATTTAAAGCCGCTCTTTTAGGTTTTTTTGAAGTCCTCATTTGGGCTTTTGTAGTAACCGAATTACTTAAAAACTTAGATAATTGGGTTAACTTTGTAGCCTATGCCGGTGGTTTTTCTGCAGGGACTTTTGTTGGGATGTATATTGAGGACAAACTTAAAGTGGGTACTATTATTGTTAGAATTATTACCCAAGATAAGAAGAAAGAGCTTACGGAAGCTTTAACAGTTGCTGGCTTTACTATTACAAGTATAGATGGGCATGGTGGGTTTGGCCCAGTAAATATCATCTTTACTGTACTTAAAAGAAGGCGCTGGAATGAAATGATTTCAATTATAGAAACACATGATCCTAAGGCGTTCTATTCATCTGAAGATGTTAAATATGCAACCTCCGCAGGCAATCATTCGTCAGGCTCAGACCTAAACAAAAATAGGTCATCGGTAAATCGATTGCTAGGTTTGAGAAAAGGGCTTTAATACGCAATTAATCAGAAATGGGTTTCATTCTAGAAAATGGATAACCATTACAACCTGTTTTGGGTGTGGCTCGGTCTACTACCTTCACAGCCTCAGCAGATTCTATTGTTGGCTCTTTGTAGGCGCTGATGCAAAAGCCCCAAGTGAAAGGTTCCATTCCTTCGAACGGTATCCAATCAACTCGTGTAAACAAGTTGATGTCGTAAGCATTGGCAATATCATTCTGTGCTATAAAATATTGCTCATCAACATTCCATTTCACAATGTGATATCGTGATGATGGTTTTTGGAAAAAGAGTTCGTGAGAGACTTCAAATTCTATGCTATAATCATCCTGAAAAGAACCAAACATAAAACTCGGGAGCTCTTTTTGAGTAGTTATGCAGCTGGAGAAAAGAATGGCAAGAAAAGGGTATACTAGAAAATATTTCATCATCAAGAGTAAGGAATTCTGATTACTTCTTTCGCAGGAAGCACTAAAAAGAGTAGCCTCTAGGTTTTACCCAAAAAATAGTTCGTGTAAATATCTTCCTGGGCTAAACGTAAAGCCACCTGCAATAATGATGGCTCCAAAGTAAAGTAGAATCATTTTG
>TARA_R110002050_G_scaffold107034_4_pt1 | contig 28192 bp, 19 predicted proteins | sample TARA_R110002050 | Tara Oceans TARA_R110002050 (sample SAMEA4396988) | marine metagenome | biome: Polar Biome; feature: [DCM] deep chlorophyll maximum layer (ENVO:01000326); material: water (ENVO:00002006), including particulate matter (ENVO:01000060) such as... | depth 25 m
CCGCCCATTTGTTTTACTTATAGCTGTTGCTGCATTTGTAGGTTCTCTATTTCTAGGAAAGCAGATTGGGATTGAACTCATTCCACAACTTTCTCAAGGAGAGTTTAAAGTAGAGTTTAGACTTCCTCCAGGAACTCCCATCGAGCAGACAGACCTTGCTCTTAAGAAAGTACAAGATGCCACCAAAGAAGCCACACACGTAAATTCAACTTTTGCAGTAGCCGGTACAGGTAACAGAATGGATGCAAATCCTGATGAAGGCGGAGAAAATTCTGGAGAACTAAACGTACTCTTAACTTCGGGTTCTTCCAGCCTAGAAGAAGAACAAACTATGGCAAGCATGCGTAGCTCGTTAGCAACAGTTCCTGGATTGAAATATAAATTCTCTCGTCCAGCTTTATTCTCGTTCTCAACACCTGTTGAAGTAGAAATTAGTGGGTTCGACCTTGACAAATTACAAGAGGTTAGTAAAAAAATAACACAGAAACTAGACGCTAATAACCGCTTTGCTGATGTTAAAAGCACAATGGAAATCGGAAGCCCTGAAATTCAAATTTTGTTTGATCGAGACCGCGCAGCAGCTCTAGGTTTACAAGTAAGCGAAGTAGCTAACCGAATTGTAAGCAATGTCCGTGGCGATGTTGCCACTCGATACTCTTGGAGAGATCGTAAAATTGATGTTCTAGTACGAGCTCAGGAATCTGACCGCTCTTCCATCGATGAAATAAAAAACCTTGTGGTAAATCCTGGTAGCGAACGCTCTATTCCTTTAAGTGCGATTGCTACAGTTCAAGTGGCTAACGGACCATCTGAAATTCGTCGTGTTTCTCAGCAACGTGTTGCAATTATTTCCGCAAACTTAGCCTATGGAGATTTGGGTGAAGCAGCTCAAGAAGTTCAACAAATTCTTGACCAAACAACGATGCCAACAGGCATTTTTGCTCGAATTGCGGGGCAAAATCAAGAAATGGCAGATTCATTTCAATCTTTGATATTTGCGCTTTCGTTGGCCGTTTTCTTGGTGTATTTGGTAATGGCATCTCAGTTTGAATCGCTTCTCCACCCTTTCATCATACTATTCACTATTCCACTTGCTTTAATCGGTGCTATTCTCGCCCTTTATATCACAAATACTACGATTAGTGTAGTTGTGTTTATTGGTCTTATTCTTTTGGCAGGTATTGTAGTGAATAACGCCATCGTACTTATTGATCTTATAAATCAACTTAGAGAAAAAGGGATGGAAAAAACTGAAGCCATTATGGAAGGTGGGAAATCACGACTTCGTCCAATTCTAATGACTACACTTACCACAACCTTAGGTTTACTTCCGTTAGCCATTGGCTTTGGTGATGGTGCGGAACTTAGAGCTCCTATGGGAATTACCGTAATTGGCGGTTTACTTGTTTCAACCCTGCTTACTCTTGTAGTGATTCCTGTGATGTATTCCTTAATGGATCGCAAGAATTACGCTACTGAATCAGAAATCGCTTAATCCCAATTCCTATGAGCTTAACCGAACTTTCTGTAAGACGCCCTGTTACTACCATTATGGTATTTTTAAGCCTAGTGGTAGTTGGCTTAATTGCTACACGTCTTGTGCCGTTAGAATTTTTTCCTGACATAAGCTTCCCCGGAGCCTTTGTCCAAATTCCTTATCCGAACTCAACTCCTACCGAAGTTGAGGAGCAAGTTGTTCGCCCTATTGAAGAAGTTCTTGCAACCATCAGCGGTGTAGAAAGTATTAACTCTAATGCTGGCGAAAACAATGGTGGGGTTCAAGTGATATTTAAGCAAGGGAGCGATATCGACTTAAAAGCCATCGAGATTAAGCAGAAAATAGAGAGTGTTAGGAACACGCTACCTGATGATTTTGAATTCTATCAGATTTTCAAATTTCAAGACGGTGGAGGAAATACGCTTCAACTAAGGCTGTCTAGTAATCGAGATTTGTCGAATGCCTTTGACATGCTGAACCGTAACCTCAAACAACGCATTGAGCGCATTGATGGGGTTGGACAAGTAACTCTGTATGGTGTTGAAAAGAAAGAGATACGGATTGAATTAATTGCAGATCGGCTTATAGCGCATAATATTGACATTAATGAGCTAACTCAGAAATTAAATTCTGCGAACTTTTCTATATCCGCCGGTAAAATTACAGAATCTGGTATGCGGTATAACGTTCGCCCTATTGGAGAACTAAAGAATGTAGAAGACATCGAGAATTTAATCATCGGGGCAAACAATCTTAAAGTTAAAGATATTGCCGTTGTTAGTTTTAAAGAACCTATTCTAACTTACGCTCGCCATCTAGATCAAAAATATGCCATTGGTCTCGACATCGTCAAGGAATCATCTGCCAATACAGTCACTACGGTAGAACGTGTTCTTGAAGAGATAGAGGAAATAAGCAAACTCCCAGAGATGAAAGGTATTGCCATTTATGAAATGAATAACCAAGCCGATGGTATTCTAAGTTCTCTAGAAGAGCTTTTTAAAGCTGGCATAATGGGAGCTGGACTTTCTATTATCGTACTTTTCTTCTTTCTACGCCAAGTTAGTACCACACTAATTGTTGGCTTAGCCGTCCCCTTTTCTCTAATTGTAACACTCGGTTTTTTCTACTTTTTAGGAATTTCACTCAACATATTGTCTATGATGGGCTTGATGCTTGCCGTTGGAATGCTGGTTGATAATGCTGTAGTCGTAACAGAGAATATTCATCGGCATCATTATAAAGGTGATAGTTCCAAAAAGTCCGCCATTTTAGGTGCTAAAGAAGTTGGGCTTGCGGTAACAGCAGGCACGTTAACTTCTGTAGTTGTTTTTCTACCAAACATCGTTAACGAAAGTTTTATAAAACAACACATGTATCATATTGGAATGCCGATTATCATTTCATTAATCGCATCTTTGCTTATTTCCTTAACCGTAATCCCTCTTCTAACTTCCAAAATTAAGCCTCCTAAAAAGCGTGAAAAAAGAACCGTAATCGATAAACTTTCCGACAAGTACTCTAAGTTCTTAGGTTGGTTTATAGATCGGAGATGGGTCTCAACAATCGGCATACTCTTATTATTTTTAAGCGTGGGGATTCCAATCTCCTCCATTAATATTGATATGTTCCCTGATCAACAGGAACGCGAACTTAATTTACGTTATAACTTAAACGGTTCATTTACATTAGATAGGGTTAAGCAATCCGTAGATAAAGTGGAAGAGTATCTCTATACCAATAAAGACAAGTTCGAAATTGAATCTGTTTACACCTATTACGAGTCTGAGGTTGCCAACTCAACTATTATTTTGGTTGAAGATGATAAAGCAACGAAATCTGTACAAACCATCAAAAAAGAAATTGAGGAAAACCTTCCTATTGTAACTATAGGTGAGCCCTCTTTCGATTATAGAAGCCGAAATGGTACCGAGGCTATTCGTGTGTTTGTGCAAGGTGAATCGATGGAAGTTCTAACTGAATTAGCAGAAAGAGTGGAGTGGAGACTTGGCCAAATTGAGGGTTTTGCTGATGTTAAATCGGAAGCAGAAATAGGAAAAGAAGAAGTTAGATTAACGATAGACCACACACGTTCAAGAAATTATGGTCTTACAGCTCGTGATGTCGCAAACTCTGTTTCTAGTGCTATTCGGGGTCAAAATATTCGTAAAATCCGAGGTCTCGAATCCGAAATTGACGTTACTTTAGCTCTTCAGAACTCCGATCGCCAATCCATTGAAGATCTCAAAAAGCTGCCCGTAAGCATTGGCAATAATCAAACTATTGCACTTTCTACATTAGCAGATTTTGAGCAAACTACGGGACCTGGTCGTATTTTTAGAGAAAATCGCAAAACCTCGCTCGGTATAGCCATAAATTTAGATGGAATAGAAAAGGACGATGCGAGAACACAGATTTCTAAAGTGATGGACCAAATTGCTTATCCTACTGGTTATGCATGGAGTTTTGGCAGAAGTTTTAACAACGACGATGACGCCATGTCGAGCATGTTATTCAATATCGGAATTGCTTTCTTCCTCATCTATTTAGTGATGGCTGCACTTTTTGAATCTCTAATTTATCCAACAAGTATTCTGGCTTGTATCTTTTATGGAATTGTGGGCATTTTTTGGTTCTTCTTTATCACTGGCACAACGTTTGATTTAATGGCTATGATAGGAATACTCATTTTGATGGGAATTGTAGTAAATAACGGAATTGTGTTAATAGATCACATTCTTTTTCTACGTAGCGAAGGCTTAACTCGTAGAGAAGCAGTAATTCAGGGTGGTAAAGACAGAATGCGACCCATACTTATGACAGCTGGAACGACCGTCCTTGGTTTAATTCCTCTGTGTATTGGAACCACCCAAATTGGTGGCGATGGTCCTCCCTATTTCCCAATGGCTCGTGCTATTGTGGGGGGGTTAACATTTTCAACCGTTGTTACTCTTATTGTCCTTCCATCTATCTACATCATTCTAGATGATATCAAGATTTGGTCAAGTAGAATCGGTTTTTTATCCAAACCGAAGTAAGGTTTTGTTGGATATCGTTAAAATTCATTAATATTTTCCGTATCAATTTGAGATTTTAACTCTCATTTAGAGTACATTCGGTTCGATTTTGATTCAATATTAAATTGATTCCAAAATTAGCTTACTGATACAGGACTAATGAATTTTCTTTAGATGAATAAAAAAAGATACCAGGACAAAATAGAATTTGTTGAAGATTTCAGCCTTAAAATTGAAGAAATAGGCCACTCACACATATTTGGAAAAATTTTAAGCTGGTTATTAATTTGTAAGCCTCATCATCAGTCATTCTCAGATATTATGGAAGGGCTGAGTATCAGTAAAGCATCGGTAAGCAATACTACTAGAATTCTTCTCGAAGCAAGGTTAATTGAGAAAGTAAGAATTACCGGCGAACGTCAAATGTATTTTAAGCTTAAGGAAGATGCTTTAATAGAATTTATGGAGAAGCAGACTATACTTATTTCTGAGATAGAAACCATTCTAGATAATGGACTTCAGTTGCTAATAGATAATGGTGAAACTGATTTGCAAAGACTTAAGCGAGCTCGGCAGTTCTATACTTTTATGGCGGCAGAGTTACCTTCTCTTTTAGAAAAATTCAATAATGAATATGATGATTAAATGAGTTCGTAAAGGTAAGCTACTAAAAAACTATTTAAAGGTCATAGATGGACTCCCCTCTAATTCTTACTTTTCTTTACAGTATTTTACAGCTACAAAACAGTAAGCTTAACTTTTGCAAAATTAATCATTAAAAGAATTAAATATATTTGGTTTATTTAGTAGTAAACAATATCATTAGATTGTATTTGTGGTTCACAATGTAGGTAATAAATCTATTTTGAACGGTGATGACAGAGAGTCTCAACCTTATACGATTCGTAAAACCAATTTAATTTATGTTTCAATAACATAAACCCTAGCCTACTCCCTAAAATAATTGTATTACTGAGCGGATTGCCAACATAGTAAATTTTAACACCCCGTGATTTACTAAGGATTTTGTCGCCAAATGTATTTTAAATGAATCACTACTTTTTTCTAAGAATCTTAAATACCCCTAGGCTTTCTAGACTGACCATCTAGAGAGCTTTTTTTTGTCTATAATTTAAGCTTGGGGCTATTAACTGCCAGTTAACGATTGTGTGATTCAGTAAGAACTATCATTATTAAATACTCACGTATTTAGCTTATATTTTCAACTGACTTTCATACTTATCCCAAAATGGACAAAACCATTACTAAATATTCTGAGACATACACCATAAGAGCTAGCGAAGTAAATGAAGACGCAGAAGCTACATTACCTGCCATGGGAAGTTTGTTCCAAGAAGTAGCTGGTAACCATGCATTAACTTTAAATTTTGATATTACACAATTACATCAGCAAAATTTAACTTGGGTACTTCATCGAATGAATATTAAGATGAAGCGTTATCCAAAGTGGAGAGAACAAATAACAATCGAAACTTGGCCAGCTGCTGGAGATGCACTTCGAGCTTATCGCGATTATGATATTCTCGATGAACATGAGGAAAGTATTGGTTGCTGTTTAAGCTATTGGATGATGATTAACTTAAAAACTCGTAGGCCTACACGGATGCCAAAAGAAGTACTTGAAATCCGACTTGGTGACGTTGAGCATGTTATGGAAGTGAAATCAAATCGACTGTCTCCTATTAATAGAGTAGATTCTGAGAAACAATTCCAGGTTCGCAGTTCTGATTTAGACATGAATCATCATGTAAACAATACTAAATATTTGGAATGGATGATTGAGACTATTCCCGAAAATGTAAGTAGTAGTGTAGTTGAAGTGGATATAATATTTCTTCGTGAAGGCCTATATCAAGACCAAATTCGCTCCATTGCGGAGTTAAATGAGGAGCAAACATCTCACCATCAACTTATTAATCAAGATGGTGAGACTATAGCTTTGGCAACTTTCAGCTTTGATTAATTATCCCATTCAGGCGCAAAATCTGGGTTAACTATTCTTCTATTTTTATCTAAATCGTCGATTGCATAAAAATCATCGTCCTCGAGCGTAAAATCGTAGATATCAAGATTCTCTTCCATGTGTGCTCTAGAACTAGCTTTAGGAATCGCCACTACTTGCTCTTGCTCTACCAACCAACGGAGTGCAATTTGCGATGGGGTTTTTCCATATTTTTCTGACAATTCTTGCAATAATGGAATATTGAAAACCTCTCCCTGAGCTAGTGGACTATACGCTGTTACCAACAGATCTTGTTCAGAAGCATACTCGAGCAACTCAAATTGATCCAAAAGAGGATGATATTCAACTTGGTTACAAAATATCGGCGCTGCAAGTTCTTCGTTTACTTCTTTTAAGTTTTTCATTGGGAAGTTGCTCACACCAATATTCAATGCTTTCCCTTGATCACGAACAGAAAGCATAGCTTCAATGGTTTTTTCGACGTCAAAATCTGGATTAGGCCAATGAATAAGCAGTAAGTCAACGTAAGGTAAGTCTAAGTCCTGAAGAGAACGCTCAGACGATTTGATTACTTCCTCTGGGGCTAGGTTATTCATCCAAATCTTGGTAGTTACAAAAAGCTCATCACGTTTTATGTGAGCTTGTTTAATACCGTTTCCAACCTCACGCTCATTTTTATACACTTGAGCGGTGTCTATATGACGATATCCAACATTTAGGGCAAGCTTAACAGCTTGTTCACACTCTTTTCCAATAAGTTTAAATGTTCCAAAACCAAGCTCTGGAACCTCAACTCCTTGAATTTTCTTTGTAACCATGTTTTAAAAACTATTGATTTTTATATGTTTAAATTTTAACTCGGTTCCTATTTTACTAGGGTCATTTTTCTGGTCATTATTTTTGTACCAACCTCTAATTGGTAAATGTACATTCCACTAGGCATGTCAGATGCATCCCAATCAACTTTATGCTCACCCACTGCCATACTCTGGTTAATTAACAGCGCCACCGGTTGCCCAACAATATTGAACACCGATAATCTTACTTCAGCTGCTTCTGGTATATAAAAAGAAAGAGTTGTAAGTGGATTAAACGGATTCGGATAGTTCTGATTTAATGTTAATTCATCAGGTGTGTCCACTTCTTCATCTTCAATATATTGCTGTTTAGATACAAATTTGAACATATATCGATTCTCTTTACGAGGCTGTATTAAATCCACTTTACTATAAAAAGATTCCTTTCTATCGATGAGGTTATTGGAGTAATCAAAACTAATCTCCCAATTCTCATCTAATTCATAGACTTTTTGGTCTACTAAATCTTCAACTAAAATCATCAAATCAGAAGGAATATCACCCCATTTGCCAACTTTTAAAACATACTTTCCATCCTCGCTTCCCATTATACTTGATGAAAAACTAAATTCGTAATCACCATTCAGAAACAAGTCTTTTGACACAAAATCTTCTGTTCCATTTTTTAAAGAAAACGAAGAATAAGACTTTCCAGGAATCAAAAGCTGTACATTATCATCTAAAGTTAGAGTGGAAGTTAAGTCGCTACCCGTATCTTTAAAGTTAAAGACCACTTTCTCTGTCTTCCCCTCCCTTGATAAAATTAACTCTAAGACACCAGATTTCTCTATAGCTACAGTTTCTTGGTCAAAAACCATTTTTGAAAGATCAATATCAAGTTTGGTTTCGTCTATTGCTTCTTCAAGCTTCAACCAAAATACTTCATTGGGAGAAATAACATCAGTGGCAAGCAAAGATTCTGTTCCATTCCTCGTTTTCGAAAATATTACTGGTTTAACAGCCAAAGAGGCCAATTCCATCACTTCTTTTTGTAAAAATCCAACTTGAATAGGTTCCTTTGTAAGATTAATGACTTTGTTAAGACCTTCGATTTCATCTATAACTTTGTTGTTATTTTTATCGGTGGAAGAAATTATAATCTGAAGCTCGTTCTGCTCAATTTCCTCTTTTTCTTTTTCTCTTTTGCTAATACCTTGAATTTGATCCTCATCCAAAAACGCTAATAATGGCCTAGAAGAAGGCACTTCTGATTGACTTTCAAATTCCACATACTGTCCGTCTACTTCACTCCACAGATAAAATTTCGTTTCAGCATTCTCTTTGATAAGAGTTTCATCGAAAGCTATCTCTTTCCACCCAGGAACAATCTCAAGAGATTTAGGAGTATCAACTACAACACCTAACTCTGTAACTTTAGCAGCAGTGGCCTTACTTTGTACATCAGATACAGCAATTGTCTTAGAAACTTCCTCTCTCTTTTGCTCTTCAATAACAACTTCATCAATAACACTACCAACTCTATCAAAAATCTTTATCAAGCCTGGCTTTAAGATCGAAGATATATCCTTCTCATCAAGTAATAACATGGAGTAGGTTGCGCCTACATAATCTTCTGCTTTTTTGGAACTTATTACAAGTTTCCCTCCTGCTTCAAGCACATAGTTATCAGGAATAGTGAAGGAATTTTTTCCTTTTGTAATAGTCCAATTCGAAACATCCACTTCTGTACTTTCAATATTATAAACAATCACAGCTTGCTCATTGTTTATAGCCAAAGGTTGAAGTTTAACCTTTGGCTTTTCATTGTCTTGAACTAACAATGTATGAGTAACAAAGTCACCAAAATTACCCTTAGATAAATTCCTTAGTTCAAAAAAACCAGTTTCTGTACCTTCATAAATATTATCCGCTTTAATGGGTAGTTTAATCTCATAAACAGCATTCCCAATTAGACCAGAGAAGTTAATCTCAGTACTCTTGAAATCCATAATCTCATCAGAACCTAGAGAACTGTTAAAAGAATCGAAAGCAACATCAACAGTAAGTTTCGAGCCATCATGCTCGTATATTGCAACGTTCAGCGAGATTACATCTTCCGTTTCGCTTATAGTATTAAGACTTTGATCAAAAAGAATTACAGGTGGTTTAAGAATATTAAATGATGTCCCAAAGCTTTGATATGGTAATGAGTTTTTACCTTTCCAATGAGCAGCATCAGTAACTAACTTACTAAGCATTCTTGAGGTTCCACTTGCGCCATTTCGAATGTAATACTGGTAGTTTTCTAAATCACCGAGAGAAAGGTAATTCTTAGTAACCTCAGTTAGTGCAGCTGGTAAATCTGACCCAAAATATTCTTGCTGAGCGTCAGGATCTTTCTGTCCCCAGCCAATTCCATAAACGAATCTAAACACCCCTTCTTCTTTTTGATAAAGAAAAAGTGTTTCACTTTCAGGTGATAGTGTGAGCTGACCATTTATTTCAATTCCATCTAGAATGTTGCTGTCTAATTTGATGGAAGTTCCCGCTTCAATATTGGATAAAAAGCTTATTTCAACTTCAGACCCAGAATCAAAATCAACCTTCTCATTGCTCCATAACCCATTATTAACGTATAATCTTGTACCTTCTCGAATATCTATTAAGGGGATAATTTCGAAAGAATCGTTAACAGAGTTTATAGACACAAATACAACATCGCCAGGAACTAAAATAGTTTGAGCTTTAGCTTCAATACTGATAAGTATGAAGCTAAAAAATAGGGCGATATGTAGAGTTTTAAAGTATGCTTTGCGTAGTAGCTGTTGTCTCATAAGCAGCCGTTAATTAAGAACACAATGGTAACTCAAATAAACCAATTTTTTGACAAATGGCACATTAAATTTATGCCCCTTGAAATATTTAATCATCTAAGCGCGGGGTGGTTAATTTACCCTCACTTGAAGCAACTGTAACGGCCACTGCGGCATCTCCCGTAACATTTACAACCGTTCTACACATATCCAATATTCTATCAACACCTAATATTAAAGCAATTCCTTCAACAGGAACATCAACTGCTTGTAATACTATTACGAGCATAACAATTCCTGCTCCTGGTACTCCAGCTGTCCCAATGGAAGCTAAGGTTGCAGTTAAAACAATTGTTAACTGTTGCACTAAGTTCAAGTCCATACCTAGCGCTTGAGCAATGAAAACTGCAGCTACCGCTTGGTATAAGCTAGTTCCGTCCATATTTATAGTAGCACCAATTGGAAGCACAAAACTTGCTACTTCTTCGTCAACTCCTAGATTCTTTTCCACTGTCTCCATAGTTACGGGTAGAGTTGCAGAACTTGAACTTGTACTAAAGCCCAATAACATCGCAGGACGGATACCTCTAAAGAAGTCTCCCAACTTCATCTTGCTAGACATCTTAAACATTGTGGTATAAACCAACATAACGTGCATAATTAAGGCGATAAGAACAGTAACACAATACCAACCAAGAGCTATTAGTAGCTCAAGAGCTTTACTTAGATCATCACCTGCTAAATCAACAATTACGGATGCCATTAGAGCAAAAACTCCATATGGCGCGGTCTTCATTATCAGCTCAACTATTCTAATTATCACATCGTTAACGGAATCGAATAGATCGATTAAAATTTGGCCTTTTTTCTTTTCAATTTGAATGATTCCAATCCCAAACAAAAGAGCAACAAACACAATTTGTAACATCATGGTGTTATCAGCGGCTGCAGAAACAAGATTTGGAGGAACAATACCTACAAAAAAGTCTAGAGGTCCCCGATCTAAAACTTCACTCGCTGTAAGACTGCTTTGTCCAGTTGCATCGCTATACTGTTCTTGTAACTGTATTTTAGTCTCTTCAGGAAGTGTTTTCCCTGGCTGGATAATATTAACGGTTACGAGCCCAATTGTAATAGCAAGAACTGTTGTAACAAGATATATCCCAATAGTTTTGCCACCCATTCTGGACAGTTTAGCAGTGTCGTTAAGGCTTGTTATACCTGCCACTAACGAAGCAAATACTAACGGAACAGCAATTAACTTAAGTAAGGTGATAAAAATAGTGCCAAATGGTTTTACAAAATCTACCGTAAATGTATTAAAACCAGCCAATGCAGATATAAGGCCCCAGACTAATCCTAAAACAAGCCCAATCATTATCTGCCAATGCAATTTTCTATACCATTTCATACTTCAAATATTAATGTGATTAATAAAACAATTATCGAGGAGCTTCCTACTGCAATCCAATTAACAAAATTATTGTCTAGCACAATTGGACGGGCTGAAACATTTGTCTCTGAATTTTTTGAAAAAATGTACCCTTGATAACGAGCCCCGAGAAAAGAATCAAAGAAGCAACCTACCACCCCTGCTACAATAATTAAAACTAACGACAAAGTGGTGCTGTTTGCAAATGTAATCCAAAAAAGTATGGCAATTAGTGACGATCCAGCTAAAGCAGCTAAAGACCCACTGATACTAATTCCACCATCTGTACCCGATTTAACTCGCTCTAAGGTGGTGATAAGAAAAGTTTTTCCTTCAGCTTTATTACCCAATTCTGTGGCCCAAGTATCTGCATTTGCGGCTGCAATACTCGCAACCGCAGCGGTTAGAAATAAATACTCTTTTGTGATGAACCAAATCATTAACCAGAGAGCAAACCAAAAGCCATTTGCCCAAACTTGAGCTCCTGTTCTCCTAAACTTAATAGATCTATGATCTTCTGTGCTGATAGTATCTTTTGAGAATAAGGAAGCTGAGATAAAAAAGACCAAAACCAACAACGCAGCCTGCCAACCTCCTAAACCGTACGCTATAGTCCCGAAAATTGCCGCCGATTTAGAGCCGTCTATAGTTAGCCAATTTAGAATAAAGGCAACAAGTGCAAATAGCCCAGCTAGTATTAAAGCTATACCTATTCGCATGTGATCACCCGATTTCGCAAAAAGAATGAACACAAAGATAAGTGAAAAAATGAAAAAGATATTTACTAGACGGTCAACCACCTTAGCTAGGCTGGTTTGGTTCTTCTTGGTTTGGACGATCATGCTTAAGAATCGCAAAAAGAACGATAATAAAACCAGCAACAATCACAATCGGAGAGATATATAAAGAAATAAACCCTTCAACTTCATTTTCCATTAGCATTGCTGTAAACCCACCAGCAATAAGAGCTATAGCCAACCCTATGAGCTTATAGTTGAATGATGAGAAAAACATTGGGGCCTTGTCTTCTTTTTTGGAATAATTTTTTGCCATTTTTACCTTTTAAAACCTTAACCTTTACGTTGCTTGAAACGAATAGAGAAGTTATTTAATTATCCTATAACTCCAAAGGCAGTATTAAACCTTATGAAAATCATTTTGGCTTCACAAAGCCCACGTCGCAAAAAATTGTTAGAGCAGCTTGGATTGACCTTTGAAGTAATTCCAAGCTCCATTAATGAAGATATATCTGGCTTTGAGCCACCTGCTTTTGTTGAAGAACTGGCTCTACAAAAAGCCCAAGATGTTGCTACCTCTCTTCACAAATGCCTAGTAATTGGTGCAGATACCATTGTTGTTTTAGATGGCGAAATACTAGGTAAGCCAAGTAATCACATCGAAGCATCCCAGATGCTTTCTAAGCTAAGCAGTAAAACACATTCAGTTTTTACAGGTGTAGCTTTCGTTCAAGCAGACAAGATCAATAATAATAATCGTACACATGTGTTTTCGGTAGAAACAAAAGTAACTTTTGGGACATTAGCGTCCAATGAAATCGATGCTTATGTCGCTACTGGTAGCCCAATGGATAAAGCAGGCTCATATGGAATTCAAGATGATTGGGGTGCCGTGTTTGTAGAAGGCATTAATGGTGATTATAATAACGTTGTTGGGTTACCCATTTATAAATTTTACCAAGAGCTTAAGTCATTTGCTCCCGAAGCCCTTAAAAATCTAGTTTTACCCCATTGAAAGTGTTACAAAGATATATCCTTATTATTATATGTACTATTGCTTTCCAAAATGTTGTTTGGGCTCAAATTGGTAATGAGTTTCAATTAGCAGATAGGTTAATGAAACAGCAGCGCTATGAGTCTGCGTTGGATATTCTTACCGAACTTGTGGCAAAAACTCCCAATGAGTACTACTATTTCGATCGCCTTATCGAGTGCTATGTTCAGCTAAAAAGATATGATGATGGACTTGGTGAAATAAAACAACGCCTCTCAAATACAGATGGCGATGCCCAAGTTAAAATTCTAGAAGCCAAACTTTATCACTTCAAAGGCGATACCACAAAAGCATATCAGCTTTGGAACGAGAACCTCAAATCCCATCCAAAGCAGTATCAACTTTATATGAATACAGCCCGCTCATTATCTAGCGTAAGGGCGTATACAAAAGCGGTGGACGTCTATAAAGATGCCAGAGTAGTTTTCAATAATAAACAGTTATTTTTAAGTGAGATTGCAGAATCACAAATGTTAGCTGGCAACTACGAAGGAGCTATTTTAGAATGGCTGAATCTACTCAAAGTTCGTCCCGAGCAACGAGCAAACATTCAGCGCCTTTTACTTAGATATAACGATCCTCTTGTATACGACATTACCATGCTAGAGATAGAAGATGAAATGAACAACCTGTCTATTTCAGATCCGATTTATAAAGAATTTTATGAGTTCCAAACTTGGCTTTTACAAGAAAATAAGCTCTACCGAAGAGCTTTGGCCACCTCAATTGCATACGAAAGCGCGACTTCTAACTTCACCTACTCCGTATTTAATTTAGGGAAACAGCTTCTAGAAAATAAAGAGTTTGAACTTTCTAGCACTGCTTATTCCTATTACATCGAGCATGCAAATGGTGAGATAAAGTGGCGTAGCATGGAAGAACTTGCTGGAGTTTACGCTCAATGGGCCAAACAACTTCAGGATTTCAATCTCAACTCTGATCAAAATAAAGACTCTTTATTCTCCATGTCTTTTAATTTACTTACCCAAATTCGTGATGAAGCACCTAGCTATTCTAGAATTGGAGACGTAATCCTAAAACAAGCTGAAATTGCATTAGATCATACCTATAACCATGAGTTAGCTGAACGTGCGAAAACCTCACTTTCTAAGTCCCAAAAGTATCAGGAATCTGCAGAACTCTACTATTTGGAAGGACGTATTCAACTTATTAAAAATGAGTTTACACAAGCTCGAATTGCGTTCACAAAAAGTAATAAAAAAGCTAATATTGGCCCCCTTGCCGAAAAAACTCGTTATTTTTTAGCACTCACCGACTTCTTCTCTGGCGACTATGAATTCGCAAATATTCAACTGAAATCTCTAGGCCGACAGAATACTTCTTATTATGCCAACGACGCATTAGAACTGCGGTTATGGATTCAGAAAGGAACACAGGCCGACACTACTGGGGAATTAATCAAGCCCTTTGCCGATGCCATTTACTTTCAACAAAAAGGCGATAGAGAGCAGTCAACTCAAATTTTCGAAGCCATTGTTAATAACATTGAAAACTCTCCATTTAAAGAAGATGCATTCATAAACCTTGCTCGCTACCAAGAATATGACTTTTCCACTCTTGCTCATTCCATAAACACATTTTTGGAAGCCACCCCTAGTGCATCTCAGCGCGAACGCTTGATGTGGGAAAGAGCGGCCGCAGCAGACCAAGCCCTAAATATTGAGCCCTCGAATAGTTCAAACCTTTCAAATAGTTTAACTACTGAAACTGTGATTAAATATTACGAAGAGATTCTCTTAGATTATCCTCTAAGCTTTTACGCTCCACACATTAGAAATCGATTATCAGATCTCTCTAAACCCAGTTCATCATGAATTTCCTAAAACCCTTTTTTGTATTTCTATTCCTATTTTGTTTTACAAGACTTAGTTTTGGGCAGCAACAAGTGCTCATCTCTATGGATGGCTCCCAAACCGATCATTTAAAAGCATATGGTGTTATTTTCAACCATATTAGCGATGGTTTTCCAGCAAAATGGTTACTCAATTATAAAGGCGGAAGCTTCTTAACAAATGCCGAAAATGACATCGTTAGAAAAAGTAGACTTCGGAATGTATCTGTTAGAACGATTGATGTTTCTGAAGCGGCTGCTATAATTCGGGAAGTCGAACAAGCAGGCGTAAACATGTCTGTGGTAAATCTAGAAAAAGCACCGCGGATTGCCGTTTATACTCCAGATCAAGCACTCCCTTGGGATGACGCAGTAACTCTTGCACTAACTTATGCTGAGGTAGAATATGACAAAATTTGGGATGTTGAAGTGCTTGCGGGAAAATTACAAGAATATGATTGGTTACATTTACATCACGAAGATTTCACAGGGCAGTATGGAAAATTCTGGTCTAACTATCAGACAATGCCTTGGTATATTACTCAAGTACGGCAAATGCAAGCTATGGCTCAAGAGTTAGGATTTAGCAAAGTGAGCGAACAAAAAAAGGCCGTAGCCCGAACTATTAAAGAATACGTTACTGAAGGAGGATTCTTATTTGCCATGTGTTCAGGAACCGATACCTTCGACATCGCTTTAGCTGCTGAAGGTATTGATATTGCACCCTCTCAATTTGATGGCGACGCGGTAGATCCAAACGCACAAGAACAACTCGATTTTACAAAAACCTTCGCGTTCGAAAATTTCAATATCATTACTGATCCATATCAATATGAGCACGCCGATATTGATGTACCTGTACAAATTCAGGAAATCGATCAATCACTCGACTTCTTTACATTATTCGATTTCTCTGCAAAATGGGATCCAGTTCCAACTATGCTTACACAGAATCACGTTAGTTCTATAAAAGGCTTCTACGGACAAACAACTGCATTTAGAAAAGAAAAAGTTAAATCTTCCATTGTAATTCTTGCGGAAGCACCAGGCAGAGACCAGGTTAAATATTTACACGGCAACTATGGTAAAGGGACATTCACATTCTATGCCGGTCACGACCCCGAAGATTATACTCATCGCGTAAACGATCCACCCACCGACTTAAGTTTACATCCAAATAGCCCTGCATACAGGCTTATATTGAATAATATTTTATTTCCAGCAGCAAAAAAGAAAAAAAGAAAAACTTAAAGAGCACTCACAAGTAAACAGTTCCTATAGTCTATGAAACCCAGTAAAAATTTTGAAGATCTTGTAGAGCTCATTTCCATCTTGAGAAAAGAATGCCCTTGGGATAAGAAACAAACTCACTACTCCATAAAAGACAATTTGATAGAAGAAGCTTATGAAGCTTTAGAAGCACTGGATAATGAAGATTTTGGTGAGTTTAAAAAAGAACTAGGCGACCTCCTACTTCATGTAGTCTTTCATAGTAAGATTGCTAGCGAAACAAAAACTTTTGATATAGGTGATGTTGTCTACTCTCTTATGGAAAAGCTCATACGTAGACATCCACATGTTTTTGGGGAAACTGTGGTTGCCAATGAAGGCGAAGTAGCTGAAAATTGGGAGGAGATAAAATTAAAGGAAGGAAAAGAATCTACGCTTGATGGATTGCCTATTCATCTCCCTGCCCTTATTAGGGCACAGAGAATGCAAGAAAAAGCGGCTAACGTTGGGTTTGATTGGCCCGAATGGCATCAAGCATGGGATAAGTTACAAGAAGAGATTGAGGAATTTAAAGAGGCTTTAGAAAAGAAAGATAAAAAAGCCTCCGCAGATGAGTTCGGAGACGTGCTTTTCTCGATGGTTAATGTAGCCCGCTATTTTGATTTAGTAGCTGAAGACAGCTTACGGCAAACGAACTCGAAGTTTGAAACTCGGTTCAAATACATCGAGAAAAAACTTAAAGAAAATGGAAAATCAGTAAAAAACGCTACCCTAGAAGAAATGGATGAATTATGGAATCAAGCCAAGTTGATATCCTGATTATTTATACATTTTTTAATCTGAATAAGTAGCAAATTTTGCTTAATTTTTTAGTCATTTAGTAGTACTTTGTAATTCTTATGCAGTTTGCCTCAAAATTTGATTTCGATTAAGCAAACGCTTTCTATAACAACTATGTTATACGCAAAAGAAGCTGCTAAAAAAGCACTACACAAAAATTAACTTAAAATTTGGAGCAATAATGTCGACTGGTTTACACACTGGCTTTGACGAGCAACAATACCCATTTATTAATAAGGGACTCGAGGGTATCGTAGCCTTTTCTACCACAAAAAGTTTTATTGACGGTACTAAAGGTGATCTCATTTATTCTGGATACCATATCGACACTCTTGCTGAGAATGCTACTTTTGAAGAGGTTTGCTTCCTTCTTTGGAACGATCGTTTACCAAATAGCAGTGAGTTGGAAGCTCTTAAGAACAACTTAATCGAAAATAGAGAGCTACCAGAACCTGTTATAAATTATATTTCTAGCACAAACAAAAGTGCTGAGCCAATGGCTGTTCTTCGCACAGCTGTTTCAATGTTAGCAGATTATGATGCTACTTTTGGCAAATATGACACAGAGCTTTTTAGTAACCAAGCTATTTGTATAACTGCAAAAATTCCTACTATTATTGCAGCCTTTAGTCGTGCTAGAAGAGATTTAGAGATTATTGCTCCTTTAAAAACTGGAAGTACTGCATTTAACTTTCTGTATATGTTAAATGGTGAAGAACCTGGTGCTCAAGCAGAAAAAACAATGGATTTGTGTCTCATCATTCATGCTGAGCATGGTATGAATGCATCTACGTTTACAGCTCGCTCTATTACGGCTACTATGTCTGATATGTACTCTTCAGTTACAGGTGCAATAGGCGCACTTAAAGGTCCTTTACATGGCGGTGCAAATACTGCGGTAATGAATACCTTACTTGAACTTGGTAAACAAGGTAAAGATGCAGATGCCGTTGCTTTTACAAAGCAAAAACTTGCCAATAAAGAAAAGATAATGGGCTTTGGCCATCGTGTTTATAAAGTATTTGATCCTCGTGGTCACCACTTGCAGAAAATGGCAAAATCTCTTGCAGAAGAAACGGGCCATGAAGAACTTTACAAATGGTCTATGGATATGTTGAACACCATGAAAGAAGAAAAGAATATCGATCCTAATGTAGATTTCTTCTCAGCTACGGTGTATTACTCTATTGGAATTCAACCTGATTTATTTACTTGTATTTTTGCAATGAGTAGAATTGCAGGATGGACTGGACACGTAATGGAGCAAGCAGCTAACAATAGATTAATTCGTCCAAGAGCACTTTATGTTGGTGAAAAAAATCTACCTTGGAAGCCTGTAGAGCAAAGATAATTACTCTACTTTTTTGAATTGAGATTCATTCTTTAAGCTCAACTAGTAATCATTTCTAGTTGAGCTTTTTTATTTCTGCCCAATTATTCATCTCTTTTCTTGAAAATTCCACCAAGAATCTGGTTCCAACATTTTGATTCTGTCCCCAAGAGAACTCACCTTGTAATTGGCTAATAACGGTTTCAGCTAAAGTCATACCTAAGGATTTTTTCTTACGATGCACAAAATCTTCTGGCAATCCTATTCCATCATCTGAAACACTAAAGAATATTCTATTATCTTTTTGTCTCAACTCCAATTCAATTTTTCCAGCTTTCAGACCTACAAACGCAAATTTTAATGCATTCGTAATTAGTTCATTTGCAAGTATTCCAAATGGAACCGCTTGGTTCATGTTTAGCTGGACTTCATCACCCGATATTTCTATTTCAATGTTCTTATCGTAGCGCTCAAATGTATGTTTGATCTCTGTTATCAGCTCTTTTACATAACTCTTAATTTCTACACTTGTAAAGAGTTCTGTTTGATATAAGTGCTCATGAATCATCGCAATCGACTTGATTCTAGACTGACTTTGCTCAAAAGTAGCAATCATATCCTCATCGGTTAAATGAAGAGCTTGGAGCCCGAGAATTCCCGAAATTACAGCCAAATTATTTTTTACTCGATGGTGTATCTCTTTTAACAGCACTTCTTTTTCTCTTAACGTCTCTTCTAACTGCTGCTGATACTCTTTGATATGTGTAATATCTGTTGCAGCGCCCGAGCTTCCTATAACGTTTCCTTCATTATCTACTATAGGGTAAGAAGTCGCCGTCATATATGAGATGGAACCGTTCTTTTTCAGCATTTTCAAATCGTAGTGTTCAACCGTCTCACCATTCAAAACTCTTGTTAAAATGCTTTCGATATAGTTTGCTTGGTCTTGCGAAACATACTTTAAAAACATTTCCCCCTTAATCTCATCAGGAGCGTAACCGAGTATTAATTGGCTTGCTGAATTAACAAAATTGAACTGTCCCTCTTCATCCATTCTCCAAACTAAATCATGGGACGCTTCAACAAACTGCCGATACTTTTCTTCGCTACTACTTAAAGCTTCTTCTATATGCTTTTTTTCTTTTCTTTGAACAGAGGCTTCGTATTCTCTCTTTACCGCAGGGACTAATCTAGTAAAATTGTCTTTCAAGATATAATCTTTGGCACCAGATAATACAGCATCGATTGCTTTTTCATCAGGCACTGTTCCTGACACAAGAATAACAGGAATCTCAGAATGAAGTACCTTAATTTTATTTAGAACATCTATCCCGGTAAAACCACCTAGCATAAAGTCACAAATAACTAAGTCAAACTCACCCGAAAGTACTTCTTTTTCGACGCTCTCAAACTCGTCAATTACCTTTATCTTTGGTTTTAAGCCACCTTTTATAAGAGCACGAGTTGTTAATTCTACATCATGAGAATTATCCTCAATAAATAAAATGCTTAACTCCATACTCGAACTTTATTAAAAATACTTTTAGCCTTATGAAAGAATATTAACCCCTCTTACAACCTCTCAGATTATCTCATAAATTTGAGAACCCCTGTAATATGCAAAGAACCAAATACATATATATTGTTACACGATTATTTGTAACAATATATAACACTAAGCTATAACTCACCTTTAATATCGCTTAACAATCATTATATTATACTAATATAAATCACCCCAACTATTACAATTACAACATCATTTAACAACTAGATTTATAATTCTACCAGGTACAAATATTTCTTTTACTAACGTAGAGTTAGTGAGATATTCGCTAATCCTTGCATCATTTTTTGCGATATCAAGTACGTAATCCTTATCCCTAGCTTTATCGGATGAAATCTCGATGTTGGCTCGTACTTTCCCATTTATTTGAACAGGATAAATCACTGAGTCAGCTTTCAAGTACTCTTCGTTAAACACTGGCCAGATTGAATACGCTAGCTCTTCAGTTTGACCTAGTTTTTGCCATATTTCTTCAGCAATATGTGGAGCGTAAGGCGAAAGTAGTTGTATAAACTTGGTAGCTATATCTTTTGGCATATTTTCCCAGGAATATGCTTCGTTTACAAAAATCATAAGAGCCGAAATACCTGTATTGAATCTCATTTCTTCAATATCTTCGGACACTTTTTTTATCGCTTCGTGTAAAGCTTTAAGTTGTTCTTTCGTTCCTTGAGCATTGTCTACAGTTTCTTTTAGGCTATTCGTATCTTCATCAACAAGAAGTCTCCACGCCCTATTCAAGAATCTATTAACACCTTCTACACCTTTTGTACTCCAAGGTTTAACTTGTTCAAGAGGTCCCATAAACATTTCATATAACCGCAATGAATCTGCACCATATTCATCAATTATTATATCAGGATTAATTACGTTACCACGGCTTTTGGACATCTTGTGAGCTCTCGCTTCAATTTTTATATCCGTACCTTTCAGTACAAAACCTGTCCCCTTTTTCTCAACTTCATCTTCTGAAAGTTTAATAAGTTCAGAATCGGTAGTACCATCATTGGAACTAATCCATTCTCCATCTTTTTTGAAACCAGTATACTCCATTTCACCAAGAATCATTCCTTGGTTTACAAGCTTCTGAAAAGGTTCTTTGGTTGATACAATTCCGCAATCGAAAAGTACTTTGTGCCAAAAACGAGCATAAAGCAAATGTAATACGGCATGTTCTGCACCGCCTACGTATAAATCAACGGGCATCCAATATTTCTCGTAATCTGGATCAACAGGGCCACCATCGTAACCTGGTGAAATGTATCGTAAATAGTACCAACAAGAGCCTGCCCATTGTGGCATGGTATTAGTTTCTCGTTTTGCTGGTTTTCCTGTATCTGGATCTGTAGTATTTACCCATTCAGTAGCATTTGCTAACGGAGGCTCGCCATCGCCAGTTGGTTGATATTTCTCAACTTCTGGAAGTAGTAATGGCAATTCGGACTCTTTTACTGCTTTTGCTTCGCCATCAACATGAATGATTGGGAATGGCTCACCCCAATAGCGTTGACGAGAAAAAAGCCAATCACGCAATTTGAAATTAATAGCCTTCTCTCCCGCACCTCGCTCCTCTAACCAAGGAATAATCTTGTCTTTTCCTTCTTCAATAGATAATCCGTTTAGGAAGTCACTATTTATAGCTATACCATTTCCAGTATAAGCTTTTCCATCAAAGCCTTCTTCAGGCTGAACGGTTCTAATAATTGGTAATTCATACTTCTCCGCAAATTCCCAATCTCGTTCATCTTGTCCAGGAACAGCCATAATTGCACCCGTTCCATAACTAGCTAATACGTAGTCTGCTACCCAAATTGGCACTTCTTTACCATTGGCTGGGTTTATTGCATAAGCTCCAGTAAACACACCCGTTTTTTCTTTCGAGAGTTCTTGCCTATCAAGGTCAGACTTCAACGAGGCTTGGTGCTTGTATTCTTCTACACGTTCCTTTTGTTCATCTGTAGTTATAATATTTACTAATTGGTGCTCAGGTGCTAGTACCATGTAAGTAGCGCCAAATATGGTATCTGGGCGAGTTGTAAACACACGAATCTTATAATCAGTCTTTCCAATCTGGAAGTCTATTTCTGCCCCAACAGATTTACCAATCCAATTGCGCTGCATATCTTTTAAAGACTCTGGCCAATCTAAGTCTTCCAAATCTTCTAGTAAACGTTCTGCGTACGCCGTAATTTTCAAGACCCATTGGCGCATTGGTTTCCGTATAACAGGAAATCCACCCACTTCACTTTTACCATCAATAACTTCTTCGTTTGCTAAAACAGTTCCCAATTCTGGGCACCAGTTAACAGCAACTTCGTCTTCGTAAGCTAAACCTCGCTCAAAAAGCTTTAGGAATATCCACTGCGTCCATTTAAAATAATCAGGGTCGGTAGTATTTACTTCTCTATCCCAATCGTAGCTAAAGCCAATTGCTTGTAACTGTTCTCTAAATCTAGCAACATTTATTTCTGTTGTTGATCGTGGATGAGTTCCAGTTTTTACTGCGTATTGTTCTGCGGGGAGCCCAAAAGCGTCCCAACCCATAGGGTGTAAAACGTTAAACCCTTTCATTCTTTTGTACCGCGCAATAATGTCGGTAGCTGTATAACCTTCTGGATGTCCAACGTGCAACCCAGACCCACTTGGGTATGGAAACATGTCTAGCACATAAAATTTGGGCTTTGAAGTATCAGTTGGCGTTATAAAAGTCTTATTTTCTAGCCAATACTTTTGCCACTTAGTTTCTATTTCTTTTGGGTTATAAGAATGCATATTTAACTTGATTTTACTTTATTTCTGGCTATCATCCCTCTAGTTATTAAAAAGAATTGCCCACTATATAAACGAAGATGAATTTACGGTTACTAACGCTTTCATGCTTACTCATCTTTTCAGTTTTTTTGGTACCCAAAAATGGGTTTTCTCAGGATGCGAATGCCGAGTTTGGATACTTCAAGCTGATTACAAATGTATCAAATAACTTTGTTATTGTAGATAATAAGTCGGACCAAGTGTTTGAATTATCCAAAATAGACAGTATCAAGTTAGAACCAGGTAAACATCATTTTTTTATAATTGTGAAAGATGCTCCTGATTTTGAAACTGAATTAACAATAGAGCCAGGCTCTACAAAAAAATATTATCGGAACATTGTCTCCTTTTCTAAATCCAGTAAGAGCTCTTACGATCGATTTAAAGCAGGCTATAATTTTACTTTTATTACAGATCCAAACTCTATCATCTATATAAATGATGAAAGAGTAGGCATGGGTGATTATTCAGGTTTTCTTTTAAATGGTGAAAATAGTGTTAAGGCCGTTCACCCAGAGTTTGGGGAACTAAAAAAGAGTGTTACCATAACATCTTATGAAAACTCCTTTTTACAGAGATATAATACTAAGCCCAAATTACTTTCTTCAGGATTAAAATGGCTACCCAGTGTAGCTTATTTTGCAAAGGGCGAGAAAACTAAGGGCGCAATTACTTTAGCTGGATTAGGTGCAACATTTAGTGGCATTATATTACAACGGAATAATTTTAATGATAATAAACTAAAGTTTGATGAAGCCACTCGTAACTATAATAATTCTACCGACGTTTTTGATGTAAAAAAATATCGAGAAGAAGTGGTTAAATATCAGGATGCGATGGATTCAAACAATAAAAACATAACCTTGTTTGCGATAGCAGGTGCTTTGGTTTATGGAGCCTCAACCCTTGATGGCATCAGAAAACCGCGACAAGGGTATAATGTATCTGACACAATTAATATAAAGCCGACTTTTGCTCAACTACCAACTAACGGCACAAATCATTATGGGTTTGGTTTTAAAATGTCATTAACGCGCTAGAGATATGAAGAATTTATTTATACTATTTACTATCCTCATTATCTTTACTAGCTGTAAAGAAGTTCCAACATTTCAGAATGAAAATATTTACGATCCTGAAAGTAGTAGTTACATATTAGGAAGCCCTTCTAATTTAACATTAAATACCTACTCAAGTTATACCGCAGTTTCATGGAGCAAATTACCGTCTAAATATATTACTGGGTATCAGTTATTTCGATCTCATATCGATTCTCTACATTATGAAGAAATAGCAAATGTGCCACACACTAGGAATTATTTTAATGATCAAGAAGCTGGCAACCCTATTAATATCTACTACAAATTAAGAGCTTGTTTTGTTCAAGATTCTGATACAATTTTTTCAGAGCCAATTTATTCCAAAATAAATCGAAAATTAGTTGGTATTAACGAAGCTATTTTAACTGCTAACAAAACAATACAGTTTTATATAGAGAGTAGTTTTACAGAAACAACCGATATAACTATTGAGCAAAAGATTGGATCGGGTGAGTTTTCTTATTTAACTACAGTTAAGGCGAAGCCATGGACTCAAACTACTTATACCTATTCAGAGTTACCAACAGAGGAAATTACCTATAGAGCATTCGTTGAAAACAGTTACGAAAAGACACCGTATTTCATGTCCAAGGCTTATGCCGATTTAAAAACAATCCCAAGACCATTAGAAGTGCTTCAATCAACCGTAAATTCGGCCGAAATAAAGTTCGATAACATCTCTGACGTAGATGAAATAATCCTTTACAAGAATGTATACACTGCGTGGGGACTTAATCTCGATAGAGAATTTGTAGCTCGCTTTCCTAGTTCGCAAACTTCTATAGTGATAGAAGGGTTAAGCCAAGAGCACAGTAATCAGTTTTTTATCCATGCTAAAAAAGGAGCTTTCTTCTCAACTTCATATTTCCCACTCACTTTATCTAATTACGATGGTTCTTCTTGGGCATTTTCTACCGAGTCCTTCAATTAATTTAATTATTATAATATTTTGGAAAAACAATATTCGATACTTCAACTACTATCTCTCATTTGCGCATTTACACTCCTCTTTTGTGTGGCAAACAGTGTTCAGGCACAAACTGGCTATGTGAAGTTTGAAAGCAATGCAGATTCTTTTAAAGTTGTCGTAGACTACAATTACTTGGAGATTTATACAGTTTCTAGTGGCGATTCTATCGAAATAAAGCAAGGCTTGCATAATCTCCGTCTATCCACTCCTTTTACTCAGGATCGCTTTATTAGAATTAATGTTATGCCCGAATCAACTAAGCTTGTTTACTATACGGTAGAAGAGCTTCCAATTAGCATTGATAATCTCGAAAACAATGTTTCTGCAGCACAATACTATGGAGCTACTTTAATCCTTTTAACCGACGAGGATACCGACATCTTTTATGAAGACAGTTATGTGGGAACAGGTTACGCTATGATAAATGCTTTAAATGGCAACAGATTAATTCGTTATGAAAATAAATATGGCTACAAAAAGAATGTCAATTATAGGATAAAGACAAGTCGAGTTACTGCTGCCTCCCAATTTTTGAAACCCACAAAAAAGGTAACTCAAAGTGCAGCTATTTTCCCAGGAGCTAGCCAATTGCTAAAAAGGCAACGCGTAAAGGCTTCGATTTTTTTCACTGGAACTGCAGGAGGAGCTTTAATAGCCATCATCAATAACGTAAAGTTAAACTCAGCCATCGAAGAGTACGACAACACCTACTTTTTTTATAAAAATGCTACCGATGAAGCTTATGCATCCTTATTAGGAGATGAGTTAAAAAATTTAGCTGATAATTCAAAAAAGTATGAACGAAATAGAAATATAGCACTTGGCACAACTCTTGCCTTCTATTTATATAACATTTATGATGGATTAACCTCTATCCCAAAAGGTGGATTTAAAGACGATAAAGGTCTTGATTTCTATTTCTCTGACTCTGATCTAACCGGTGGTGGAATGAGTTCTACCGCAACAATTAAGTATAATTTTTGACGATGCTAAAAGTACTAATCAGTGTAATAACACTAATCCTTATTTTTTCTAGCTGCAGTACTGCCCCCGAACTTAAGCGGGATAACGAACATGATTCTGAATCAGAAACCTTTATACCAAAGTCTGCTAAAGGTCAGAACTATTTAATGGATAGTAAAAAAAATGTCATTGTTGGTTGGATTAACACCTCTACTTATATTACTAGCCATAAGATTTACAAAGCCATAGGTAATGACACTACATTTAAATTATTAGCAACACTTCCTCCTAATGCTACCAGCTATTTAGATGATTCCAAAGAACTAGCTTTTCCAACTTCCTACAAATTAATTTCTGTATCTGGAAATTCTCAAAGTGAAGAATTATTGATTCCTATTAACTTTGGTAGAATTACCTCTATCAATGGTGAGATCAATAAAAATGGAACCCCTGTAATAACTTGGACTGACGATATAGACTCGTTTGATGGCTTTCTAATTCAAATAAGTACAGATTTAGACACCACATTTAGAACCATTAAGACGGTAAATACTACAACACAGACTTATCAACTTAACACCATATTACCGGGGTTTACAAATCGCCTTTTAGTAAAACCATTCTTAATTTTTAAAGGAGATACAACTACTCTCGATGGAGCCACATATCGGTTTGATACTGGTGCTCCAAGTAATTTACATGCCGAATTAGTTGCAGAAGATAGCGTTCGCCTAACTTGGGTGGATAATTCGGACTTTGAAGACGGTTTTAAAATTTATCGAGATAACAATAGTACCATAATAGCAGAAGTCCCACCGAATACTACTGAATATACATGGTTCAATGATTTTAGAATAAATTCGAAACATGAATTTGGTATTCAGGGTTTTAAGAGTGATTTGGTTAGTATAACTGATCCCACTTCTTTTACTGTAAACGTAGCCTCACCAATCATCACAAATCAAGATTCTAACACAGAAAATACCTTCACTTTTAACATTGGTGAGCCCTCAGGCATAAATAGGGGGTATACCGTTTTGCGAAGTTCAAATGGCGGTTTATATACTACTATTGGAAATGTATCAAAGAGTGTGAAAAGTTTCACCGATACAAACTTGAATAAAGTGTACATGTATTCCTACAAAGTTGAAACTAAACTTTCTTCTGAATCTGAAAGTATTTCAACCATTTATGGCTTACATCCTACAGAAAGCTCAACTATTGAAGTTGATAATAAGCTTTACAGTGCGAATGAAGAAAAACTCTCACATTTAACTACACAATCCTCCCTTATCTTACGTGTAAAAAGTACTTCAAATTCAGGGTCTATACTTTCAGTTTATAACAGAGCTACTCAGAGTCTTGAGAAAGACATTGAATTTGAAACAACTCCTTCTATATACTTTCCAAGAATTTCAGCTTCTGAAAATTCTATTGTATTCCTCAGTTCTGCTGTTTCAAGTAAAGTTCATACTATTTCAGTTCTTGATTATAACACAGAAGCTCTAATAGACACGTACGATTTTGAACTTAAAGAAGGCATTACTTCTTTAATCTATGACGTTAAGCTACTTTCTGATGATAATTATGTGTTAATATCGAGCAATAGAGGCCTTTTTATTTACAATAGACAATTGAGAACACTTGCGCTCTTTAAAGAGCTTCAGGAAGGTGGGGTTTTCTACAAGCTTGCATTTTCCGATAACGGTTCTTTTTTACTGGCTTTTGATAACCATACTATTTTCAAGTATCGAATAGATAATGGAAACTCTCTCACTCAAGTTTCCGAAAGTAACGACTTTCCTAATAATACATTCTCAATCACTAATAATGCCAGTTTCAGCTCAACTGGCGACACCGTTGCAGTAATAATAAATGGCTCTTATTTCATAAAGGATTTATCGACTGGGATTACGCTTTTTGATTCTGATTATAATTCATCACCAACAACACATTCTATTGAATATTTAGATGACAACAGTGTCGCTATTATTGGCAACAATTCTTTTAAAATCTTAAATCGAGGTAGGGTAACAAAATCAATTTCTCTTAACTCTACATTGCGAGGAAGACTTAAATATTTCAGAGATACTAAAACTCTAGTTGAATTCAGGAATTATCTTTATTCATCACCTCTTAATTCAGTCGTTTATCATAAGCTGAAATACCAATGGCGTAATATTAACCTATAAGGTTT
>TARA_R110002050_G_scaffold265465_2_pt1 | contig 28173 bp, 40 predicted proteins | sample TARA_R110002050 | Tara Oceans TARA_R110002050 (sample SAMEA4396988) | marine metagenome | biome: Polar Biome; feature: [DCM] deep chlorophyll maximum layer (ENVO:01000326); material: water (ENVO:00002006), including particulate matter (ENVO:01000060) such as... | depth 25 m
ACTACACGTATTTTTTAATATATTGATATTCATTTAGTTAGCAAGGTAAAAACAGTTTATCTAAAATATCTTTTGGCAGACTTTTGGTAGACTTTTTTCAGAGAAAGCACCTTGAGTATTGCAATGACTAAATAGCTGAAAACTATAATTTAAAGCTTCCTCTATACTTCTCTATGCTAGGTACCAAGTGGTACAGTCGTCCTTTTTTTTTCCTTCGTCTGTCAGCGTCGGCAAAGACTTACTCTTTTACATTATTTGGTTGAAACGTTGGCATTATTTAGTGTAATTTATTATGTTTTCCATTTTCTTAATCGCTTCTTGTTCTTTCAGATGTGCTTGGTATCTCAATTCGTTGGCTTGTAAAACCAAGTCATTTATTTCTTGCTGTTTTTTCTCGTTCTTTAAAAGTGGAACATGGATTCCGTTAACATTCTTATCGTCAATCATGTCAACTACTGAACCGTAAGTTTCTCGTTTGATTAGGATTTGACCATAGTCAGAATTAAAGAAGCAAAATAAATAACCTGCTATGTCATTTGAGTTTGCAATCACTTTAATTATGTTTTGACTTACTGCCCAACCATTCCAATGTTTTGGTACGATTTGTACTTTACCGATTGTTCCTCTGTCTGAAATTAAAACATAGTTTTCAAAAACTTCAAGCTCCTTTTTAATTCTTGCAGCGTGAACACTTTTAGATAGAAATTTTTCAACTTTTGGATTCAATTGGGTTATATCTCTGCCGCCAAGAAAGGGCACTCCGTTTTCTCGGTCAACATAAGTTCTTTTAAAAACTCCTGCAAGAATTACGTCTTTTGTGAGTTCTCCAATTGTAGTAATTTCTTTTGCATGTCGTTTAATTTCTTGCTCAACTAACTGAACTATTGGAATGTGATAAGAACCGTCTAAACGCAATCTTAAATCACTCAATTTGGTAGTGTAGTTTCTCAGTTCTGCTGAATTATCAAAGTATTCTGTTTTTAGTTCTTCAATTGGTTTTAGTTGAAGTTGTTCGTAAAGAATTGATTCTGCCTTATCAATTAAATCGTTTGATTCATCTCGTAAATCATAGGATTCAATGATGAGTTCGTGAATTGCTTTTTTTAGGTTTTCAGGTGCATTTGGAATTATTACATTTTGCAAATGCTCAGGCTCAATGTGTTTAATTACTGCACCATAATTGTTTGATTGAAGAATTAACTGTCCTGTTTCCGTTAGAAAATAGCAATAAATAAATCCTGTGTCATATTTGCCCTTTCCTGTAAGTCTTAAAAGGTCATGGCTAAATACTTGATTGTTTAATTTATTACTGGCAATAGCTATCTTACCGATAGTACCTGAAACAGTCATCAGAAGCATGCCTTTTTTAACTTTTAAGCTTTCAAGGTTTGTTTCTGTTTTCGCTGAAATATATCTTGAAGGTTTGGGGTAAACGTCAGCTATGGAAGAAGGCTGGTAGAAAGGAATTTCCTTATGGTCAACATATATTCTTTTAAATCTTGGTTTATGAAAAGCGGTTTCAACAAGCCCATTTTTTGACCAAAGATTAACTATTCCGAACTTATTACTTAGAATTTTTTCTTTAGCAACTTTTGCTTCTAAATTGAAAGAATTAGCCTCAAAACGTAGTTTATTATTAAAAACCTCTGTAAGAGAAACGGAAGTATATTTGAGTTGGTCCGGCAAATAGGTGTAGTCAATTTCCTTTTCAACTTCTTGAAACTTGTAGGCTAAATTGCTTCTATCTACCATGCTATTCCTTGTTTAGTTTTCCATTTAGAAAAAACGTCCGCAACGTGAATAGTCTGGTCATTCACAATTTTTTCTTGTGTTACTTCTTTTCGAGCAATTAAATTTCCGTCTGCATCTTTTTCTTTTACAAGCTCCTCAACTTCAATCATTACGATATTTCCTTTTTCGTCTCTCTTGAAGATTTTACCACCTCTTTTATCATGCCCTATATGGTCAATCATTGTCATGAAAATATCGTAATCAATTATCTGCCTTGACTTTTCTTCTTCCACAATTTCTGCTTTCGTTTTCTTCTGTAGAAATAGGATTGAACATTGCGTTCCGTTTCTTGGTTGGAATGCGTCTGCATGTAAATCAACACTCGCAATTATTTTAGTGTTCTTTATTAACCAATGACGTATGTATTCAAGTCCTGGTGCGCCTAAAATAGAATCAGGTAAAACAATAGCAGTTCTGCCACCTTCTTTTAAAAGTTGAATTATACGTTCTATGAAAAGTTGCTCTGGCGGAACGCTTGATTGTAATCGGTCAGTTTTAAACCAATTTCCATCTTTGTCTTTGTTCCATATATAAGCTATCTCAAATTGCTCAAGAATTTGTTGGTCTTTGATTGGGATTTTTGAGCCAAAAGGTGGATTTGTAACAATGATGTCAAAATACCCTAAGCTTTTGTGATTGCGAATTTCACTTGCTGAAATTCTTAAAGCTTTAGCAAATTTCTTTTTAGTGTCTTCCTCCCATTCTTGAGGTGGCAAAAGTGAATTGAGTTGTAAAATATTTCCACTACCATCATTGTTCATTACCATGTTCATTTTGGTAGCTTTTACCAAGTCTGGATTTATATCAATGCCGAAGTAATTTTCCGCAGCGATTTCAGAAATTTTATCGTTGAATGCTTTTCTAACGTCAGCGTTCCAGCCTTCTTCTTCACCATACTGTCTTTCCATTCTTTCACGCAAAGAATCGATCACCGCAGTCATGGCAGTAACAACAAAGCCTCCCGTTCCGCAACTGCTGTCTAAAACTCGCTCTGTTTCTTTTGGATTAAGCATGGCGACTGCCATTTTCATCACATTTCTTGGCGTGAAAAATTCGCCTCTGTCGCCCCTCAGGTTTGCACCAACAATCTCTTCGTATGCTTTTCCTTTAATGTCAATATTGGTAGTTAACAGAGCATATTTTTGAAGTTCAGCGGTCAAATAAGTAACAGTTCTTGGTGCTAATTTGATTTCATCATTCTTATCAAATATTTGTCCGTGCCTCTTTTTTACTTCCTCAAATATTTTAGAAATTCTTTTGTAAACACTGGCTTGTCCGTCTTTGTAATTCCGCTCTTTTGAAGTAGTAAAAAATTCTACCGGTTCAAGCAAGTTTCTTTCATCATGTATTTTGCAGAAAATTATTTTTAGAAATTCAAAAAATGCAGGTTGCTTTTGCAAACCTTCATTGACGTAAATAATATTGTGGCAAGTTTTGAAAGTAAAGAGCAAATTGTCTTCATAAGCCTTTATTAAAGTATTTCGATTTGGTCTTTCGTGTTCGTCAGTTGTACCATCAGCCGAAGGAATATCGTTAAACTCTTCGTAAATGTATTTTCCTTGCTCGTTTCTAACTCTCCGCCAAACTTCCTTGTGCATTCCGTTAGTCCACATTCCCCACTCACAGTTTCCGCAAGCAGCCATATAGGATTTCATTTGCTCAATTCCGTTGTTTTTATCGGTCGGCTTTACGGCTTCTTTTTTACATTCAATGACTAACCAAATGTTGTCTTGGTCTTTCATTTCTTCAGGGGTTGCGTCTTTTGGAAAAATCACAATGTCAGCTCTTTTTTTTCCTGAACCCATTTGAACTCCAAACTCAATTTTGATTTGTTCCTTAGAGTATTTGTGTTCATTAATCAATCTTTTTTCAACGGTCTGTCTAACGTATTCTTCAGGTGTGTCAACTCGAATTGTTCCGTCAATGTAGTCCCTTAGTTTTCCTTCGGGAATTGAAATGATAACCTTAGTTTCTATCATTGTTATTTTTTTTACTAACAAGTCAGTTGCCTGTACTTGTAAAACGTTCTAAAGATCATCTTCAAACTTGTCAAGCCGGGTAGTTCATTACTCGACGAGAACAGCTTCCTAGCGATAAGGCCAAAATGGCAACAGAAATAATTAATCGATTTTTCATTTGTCTTAAAATAAAAGTTGGTTAGAATATAATGTCATCCCTACTAATAGATTACCCTTTTACCTTTTATTCTGATTTTCAATTGTATGGATATCATAATTTCTATCCTTTTTTTCAGTTAATAATATTAACCGCTGCTTCGCCAAGGTAGATTTATATTGATCTATCAATTTTGGCGTAACCTTTTATGTACCACTTTTAGGACTTGGGAAGCCCCCTTTTAGGTTGTTAAATTGTTCTTTTAGAAAAACTTTATCTTCTCGTAATTCTCTAATAGTTTCTTTTTGCTCCTTAATCCTTTCTTTCTGCGCCTCAATTTCTCTTTGCATTGACTCCATTACCATTTTAGAATTATCAATGTTATGGTCACCTAAAACTTCAGCTTGATTAGCATTAATGTCACCGTTTCCGGTCATAAACCAATTCCAATTTACCTCAAAGTGCTCTGCAATTTCAATTAGCAACTTACTAGTCGGATAGCCCCTACCACTGGCAAAATTTCTAACATTATCACTTCTATTATGCCCTAGACTTGTTGCAAAAGAGCCTGGATTATGACCGTAATGACGAATTAACTCAACGAATCGTCTCGAAAAATTTTCTAATTGAATATCAGTCATATACGAATTAAGTTGTACTTTTTTAACGACATAATTAGTTTTTACCGAAATGCTTTGTAGTTTCGCTTTAACAAATTAGTCAAAAAACAGCAATGGGACGTAAAAATTCAGGATTCACCAAGGCCGGAATAAAATGGTACAAGCAAAGAATGGCTGAAATGGTACTGGCAGGAAAGTCTGTTGCTGAAGCTTACGAGCTGGCCACTGAAATTGATGGGATGCATATACATAGTATTAGGCGACAAATCCCCGCGAAGGCCATTAAAGCCGCTGCTATCAAAATAGCTGGCACCCAAACGCTGGAGGAATATTTTGAACATAAGAATGAATTGAAATCTAAAGCAGCTTAAAACCATGCCACAACAAAAAAGCGATAAAGAATTCAAAGCTAGACTTCAGCAATTTGCGCAATCTTTTGCCTTCTCTATTGCTCTTTTGGTTGTGCTTTTTTGCATTGTGTTGCTGGCGGCAACTCTCTTTATTTTCCCTTTCCTTTTAGAGCCTTTCTTATTCTATTCAGCTGGCATTATAATTTTCGGAATTTCTATTTCTTATGCGTGGTCTAAGTCTTTTGCTGATTTATGAACGCGCAAGCTCAGGCCATAGTAACACTTTTTGAAAGCTTACCTGAAAAGGATCAAGAGCAAGTTTACTCGCTTATTGGAAGCCGCTTTGTGCTAAATCCAAAAAAAGCCAGTCCCTACCAGCGCCATCGCTCGAAAGTTTTAGAAGTGGCAAAGCGGATCAATCTTAATACACCCATCAATTCATAAGATTTTAGAAATGGAATCAAAAAAGCAAACAAAATTGATTGGTGGTAAAAGCAAGGGCGGTTGTTCGCAATCGTCCTGCTTTTTTAGACATAAAAAAAGCCCCGGCGGCAACCGAGGCTTAGCATTAACCAATTATTAACCAATTGAGGGTGAACTAACAATTAAATGTTAACCATGCAAATATTAGCAAATGCCTCAAAAGGCACAAATCCTAAACGTTTAAGTTTTTCACAGTCAGCAACAAATCGTTGCTGGGCTGTTACAAATTCAACTGAAATAGCAACAAATCGTTGCACCGCTGTTGCAAACCTGCAACAAACCAAGTTTCAGAAAGGCTATTTCAAAGATTATCTCACTCCCGCTGAACGAAACCTTATCACCGAATGGGTTTTTTCGGTAGTGGGTCGATCAAAGCAAGAGCTGAAAGCCCGCAACCGTGAAGGCAAAATAGCCAAAGACAGGGCTATGGCCAGCACCTTTCTGCACTTAAAGTATGGCCTTACCCTTCATTTTGTAGCGGATAGCATCGAAAGGAATTCTGCCAGTGTAGTAAATCACTGCAAAACCATTTACAAGGGCCTATTCTATGCCAGTGATTTAAAGAAGTGTTGCGAACTCGAAGCGCAGCTGAATAAGCTCATGCCTGGCAAAGGCAATTTATTTCTGCCTACTAATCAAATTAAATCTTTTTATGACTCTTACCGCATTAGATAAAGCCCTTTGGTTGCAAAGTTTGAAATGGCCCAAGTCGATCTTAGAAACTCTTGATAATCGTGACCGTATCAAGTACCAGTTGGCTTTAGACAATGCCATTAACTTTTACATTGAGTTAAGCGAATTAGGTTACTCCAGTGTAAGAGAGTGCATTTTTAAGGCCAGTGTAAATAAAGGTGCGGGCCGCAGCTCTGTTAATACCAGTCTAGTATTAACACAAACCTTATTAGAGATTAGCGAAGCCGATCAGCCCAGCGAATTAGGGCCAGGGATATTAGATGATTTAGAACTACTGAAACTCAATTTTAGCAGCTTCTTTCAATTCATTATGTGCCTTCGCGCACCCAGCACCACCATTACAGTACCAAAAAGTGAGCAAAGGCCCCAAAAGATTTTTCTATAAATCCTATGGGGCCCAACTCCAAAAAAGCAAACCATGAAAAGCACCTATTTAAAAGCGCATGAACGCTTTCCATACTATTTTGAACCCTCAGCAACCCCCCAGCAACAGCCCAGCAACAAAGGAGCAACAACGGAGCAACAGCGGAGCAATACGGCTGCAATTAACCAGCAACAGCCCAGCAGTGACCCTTGCAACGTGGCAAATTGGTCTGATTTTACTCAATTACAACCCTATACAGCCCTTAAACCAAGTTTTGGTAAAAACCTAGTTCCTCAGTTCGAATTACTCAAGGAATATGCCAAGCGGTATAATACTCAAGTAAAGAAGAGGCGCGAAACTTTGGAGAGAGAGCTAAAACAGCTGAGGGAAAAAGGATCAGTTGCGCTGGATAGAATAACCCTTCTAAAAAATACTTTGGCTAGTGATCCTTACCAGCAATTGCGCAGCGGGCATCATTTATTGATGAAGGAGCTAATAGTAATTGCCCGCGATGCTGTCAACTACAATAACATTTACCTAAGCAAAGAAGGTCTGAATAAGATCGAGTTAAATCAGCCCTTCCATATTGAAACGAGTTACCCTGCTTTAATGAACCGTTTACTGGTGGCCAGTGAAAGCACGATCTACCGGCAATTAAAAAGGCTTCAAATAGCGGGCTTTTTAGCCCCCGATCCTGAAGGCAAAGACCCCAACTACGGCAAGGTATTTCACGGGACAAACGCGCCCTTAGAACTGTTAATAAACCCCTCAATTCTGCTGATTTTCGACGAGTCCAACCCCGATTTTCAGCCCGAAATTCAGTTGCCCACCGAAACCGAAAACAGCGGGCCCTGGGCTGGCTTCCGTGCAAAATGCAATCATATAATCTCTTTAAAAAGTATTGGAAATAGCTTAATAGAGGAAATGTTGAATTCTGAACAAGTTCAGAATGACCAATTGACTTTGGCCAAGCCAAAGGATAGAACCTCAAAAAAAAGAACCCCGAAAAAGTGTGCAAAATCTCAATTTGAGGGCAGTGCCTCTGATCCGATAGTTTTAAACGAAATTAGAAGGGCAGTGCATGGAAAAAGAAGGACCTGGCGCGCGGGCGACTTTGGAGGCGACTTTAAAAAATTAATCTATGCCCGCGTATATCTGTTATTGCAAGCGGCCTTAGAACAGCTTTGGGCCAATCAAACCATTTACACCGGTGTAATTCGCAAAACAGAAACCTATCTGATTGAAAATTACTTTAATGGCGTGGGCAATGAAGCTGAGCTGGATAAACGAGTATCACAAATTTTAGAAATTATTCAGCACAATGCTAAGTACATCAAGGCTAATCCTGGCAACCGATTTGCCCAATTACCTCTCCAGTATTTTAATAAAAAACGCCAAGCCAAGGATAAAGAAGATTATTCAGGCTTTATGGGCCAAGTGCGCTTATTTAAGAAGCGCCAAGAATGGACTGAATTCGACCAAAAGAAAAAAGAAGCCTTTGCAAAAAGGAACCAATTAATTCAGCTTAAAAAATACCTACGCAAAGTCGAAAAAGAACGCTTAAGCCTCGCGAAATATCAGCGCTGCACCGGCTGGGTAGAGCAAAACACCCCTCTTGTAAGTGATTATTTCCATAAATGGGCCGCTTTCAATCAAGCATTGCCCGCTAACAACTCAATTCAATAGTTATGACCCCAACAGAAATTTACCAAAACCAGCAACGGAAAAAAGGAACTTGTATTGAATACCGTTGCACCTCTAAAGCCCACCCCAAAAAAGCCGGTAGATGCCATAAGCATTATGCGAGGTATTTTAAACAAAAGCACCCGGCTGCTTATGCCTTTCAACGATTAAAAACAAATGCAAGGGTTAGAGGCGTGGCCTTTAATCTTTCCTTACAGGAATTTAGACAGTGGGCCAAAGAAACGGGCTACTTAGACAATTGCGGACGTAAAAAGAAAAACCTAACAATTGATCGCATTAACCGTGACAATCCTTTAGGCTATCACATAGACAATATTCAAGTGCTTACAAATGGTGAAAATGCCCGTAAATATTATGCTTTTGAAGCTAAGGGCTTAGAATATCCGAGCCAAGAACCTGAAGCATTTGACAGCATGGATGAAATGAAAATAACCTCTGATGAAATGGCATTTTAATGAAAAGGCGACCACCCGAAAAATCAAGCTGGAAAGATGCCAGCGAAATGAAAGCAAAAGCAAAATTCAAGTTGATTTTTTACAAAGTTTCAATACACGATGATCCAAAAAAGCTTATTAAACTGGAAATGGTATTTCCTAATGCTAGATACAATACCAAGGGCCAGCAAAACACTGTTGAAATCAATCGTAAATCTGAGGACTGGCTAATTAATGAACTAGAAAGGAGAATGCTTTTAAACCCTGCTTTCGATGCCTGGCAAGTTGCTTTTCTAATCGACAATCAATCGACTGGCTACCCTCAAAAAATATTGCGCTACTACGAAAAAGTGTTGACCGGCAACCCAAGGCGAATTAGTTCGGATGATTGGGGCTTAGCTACTAAGAAAATGCATGAAATTTTAACCAATAAGGTAACAAGTTAAGTAATGAGTAAAAACCAAAATATTCCAATCAGAATTCAAGGATATAAAGGGCCAATAATTCATTTAACTGTAACAAGAAATTGGTTCGATGCCATTGCTTACGGAGATAAAAAAGAAGAGTACCGAGATAACAAACCTTATTGGCAATCTCGTTTAGCAAAATTTCAATCCTACAAATTAAATGAGCGGGTATTAGCACTATTGAAAAATGGCTATGGAAATGTTCCTTCAGTCCTTTGCTCAGTCGGTGCCATAACTGAGGGTTTTGGAATTGAGAAATGGGGTGCAAAACCTAACAAAACAGTTATCATAATTCAATTAACTGAAGTACTGGCCATTTATGACCCGAAAAAATACGCAAGGCCAAAAACTCGCGGTCAATTATTGGAAAATCTTAAAAATGGCATTGCTAGTGAAGTTGTGGCCATTAATGAAGAGATTACAAATATATGCTTAGATGGCTGGCTAAATTTTGAAAATCAATACCAAGTAAGGCCCTCTGAAAACCCTGGCTGGGTAGTTTACCAAACTAATAATCAATAGATGAACCTAAAGGATCAAAGCATTTAAGCTAAATTAATATGAAACGAAAACTGAAAAATACCTTACTAGGTATGCTCTTTATGGGGACTGCTTTCAAGCTAATTGCTAGTAAAAAATCAAGTGGCTTTTTTCCTCTCAATACAGATAATGAAAAGCGGCTTTGTGATGCATTTGGTTGCGGACACTTTGGCGCGCCTAGAGGTAGCAAGGATCATAAGGGCATTGATTTTAAAACCAGTAAATCCGAAAGAATAAGAGCGCCATTCGATTGTAAAATAATACGGTATGGCTTTCCTTATGAAAACGATAAGAGTCAGGAATTAATGGAAATTAGAGGGCTTAATCAATACAGCGATTATACTGCAAAAATAATGTATATCAAGCCCACGCTGCCAGTTGGGGCAACGGTCAACAAAGGATCAGCCCTTTGTTTGGCCGGTGATATTTCTGAAAAGTTTGGCGCCCCTATGACCCCTCATGTTCACTTTGAACTATACAAAAACGGTGTATTGATTAATCCTGAGCCTTTTTTTAAATGGTAAATTAACTCAAAAAGCATGACTCAACAGAGATTAAAAGAGTTGCAAGAATCAATGACTGATGAAGCACTTATAAAACAAGTAGAAAAGCAAATATCTGAACTTGCAAGAACTGGTGGTAGAAGCCATAGAATGTGTGTACCCCCAATGCCAGAAGATACGGATATGATATTAAGTGAACTTGTAAGAAGGTATAAACGAGCGTTGGCAAATGAACGCTAACGTTTAGTATATGAAAAGTAGGCGATTGCGAAACACTAAACTTTCGGTTAAGCACAAATTTTGATACAAGCTTAAAGCCTTGAATTTACTACTAATTCGCCTATTTTTTATATACATTGTTAGCGGTTCGGGTTTCTTTCTTTTCAGTCCTAATTTACAAGGATTTTAAGAATTGAATATAGGTTTCGGCTCTTGATTCTGCTATATGGTCAAAGGTGTAAAGGGAAACGCTCATTATTAGAAGTCCTACTGCAACACCTCTAATTAGTTCGTTACGCCAAAAAAATATCGTCAAAGCTAAGCCAATAATAAAGATTGCTATTTCTACTTTTTTTATGATGTTGAAGCTCTTTATCACTTTTTCCATTCTTGGTATTTCTTCAACTTGGATACTTTTAGGCGTTTCTCTGTAAAAAGTGCTTACTCGTTCAATGTCTTTTGAAGTTCTAAAAATCACACCAACGCAAATGACTAAAAGCAGAATTGATAATGGAATCGCAGAATAAGCTAATCCCTTTAGAAAGATTTTTTGTTGAAAGAGAAAAAAGATTGAAGATGCGATAAATATTATCGAAGCAATAGCACCAACCGTGCATTGAGCTTTTTCACCATTGAAGTAAGCTATGATACTATCCATTAGATTTTGATTTATTTATAGCTATGATAAGTAGGATGCCAAAAAAGTAGTGTGAAACAATCGCGGCAACTACTGTTGTTTCAGCTAATGAGTTACTGAAAATGCCTTCATCTTTCATTACCAACCACATAACCCAATCCATAGTAGCACTTGCCATTTGATAAAAAGCAAGGCCTTTTGCAACGCCCAAATGAGGTTTTTTTCTAAAAATCCAAGCCATATAACCCATTGTTCCAAGAGACAATCCGATTAATTTGGCAATCCAATGTCCGTCTGGGGATAAATTCCAACCTGTTGCTAATGGAATTATTGAAGGCGGTAGCATACCGGCTGCGAAGTAGAAAAACTCCAATATGGCAACTGCTGTAAATAGAAATTTTAAGTCCGTTAATCTGTTCATAAGAATAATTTTTGTTGAAAATTCAAATATCTGTCTTATATTTGAAACCTACAAGTATAGAGTATAGTCTATACTTTAAGTTTTTTTTCAACAAATAATCAGAAAATGTTAATAAGTGAATTGGCGAAGCGGGTAGGTGTATCTGTTCATACACTACGCTACTATGAAAATTATGGATTATTTAAGGGTGAAGCTGATAAAACAGTTAAGACAAATAATTACAAACAATATGATGAAAGTCTGATTGAAAAGATTCAATTAATTAAGGAAGCCAAGGAAATTGGCTTCACTTTGTCGGAAATAAAGGATTTGTTGGAAGATTGGTTTAACAATCAATTGTCAGTAGATAAGAAAGTCGAAGCATTGAAAACTAAGATTATAGAAATTGACTCGAAAATCAAACAATTCAAGCGTGTTAGAAAAATGCTGATTGAAGGAATTCAAGATGTAAAAGACGGTAAATGCTGATTGGTTTTACCTGACCGCTAACAAAGATATAAATGCACAATTGCACATATTCTGACTCTACTAAGATTTATAAGCAGTTTAAACAATGACAACCCTCAAATTTTCACGATCGCAAATCACTGATTTAGTTCAAATCTTTAGCCGGCATGAAATAGCCCCAAAAAGTGATTGTCAAAAAATGGCCCTGGGGATTGTCGAAGATTTTGTTATTACACCGCTTAAGCGAAAACTACTAAGCCAGTCGAATAGCTTTAGTTTGAAGCTAAAGGACTATCAGAAAACGGCTTTGCTGCAATACCTTCAAAGTATTGAATCTAGTAATTCCTATGAATGGGTGCAGCTCTATAAATTAGCTGATAGCGCCAGCCGCTAAAGAATAGATTGCAAAAGAATCTTTACTTCCTTAGCCAAAAGCACTTTCCTTTTTTTTATGGCAGGGCTTTTGGTTAACTGTGCGCTAAGTGGATCATCATAAACCCACTTCATAAAGGTGTCATAGTTCCAAATTACTAAGTTTCGTTCCTTCAGTAAATTATAAAGCTCACGCTTACCATAAGAGCGGACCGGTGGTAAGGAAAAATCAGACTCAGACATATTCACGCTATTGTGAATCAAAAAAGCATTGCAAATTACTCAATTTCACGCAATCACACCTCTTTTTACGTGCTTTCACGGACTTATACAATGCATTAAATATTGACTTAACTAAGCTTTGCCGTGTTAATCAACAATTAGGCATTGAAAGTCTTAGCGCCCTTTACTAAATACTCCAGCTTAATTCCCCAACCTAAAGGGAATGTTAAGTATATGGGCAGCGGGCAAAGCAGTTTTGCTGTCAATCTTATTGTTAAAACCGCCAAAGACAATTTTCAGGAAGCAAAAAAACTGGCAGAATACCTAAAAGGGCGCGATTTAGCTCAAACCCTTACCAATATTCAACAGTTTGTATTCAATAATTTCCAGTACCAAGGCGAAGGCTTAGAACATAGTTTGCAGACCCTTTCTAGGGCTTACCATGAATTTAGAGATTCCGGTATAAACTGCGAAGATTCGACCTTAATTATACTGCAATTACTCTCTAATCTTGGGATTCGCTCTTATGTAAGGCGTATTCACCAAGCACAGTCACCAAACGCGGCAACTCATGTTTATGTGATTGTTCCCAAGGATCAAAAGACCGCTAAAATTAGTGGCCGTGATTCCTATTTTGTTTTAGATGGCACCCTTCCCAGCTTCGATTTAGAGGCACCCTATGTAAAAAAAATTGATACGATGGCCGAACCACAAGTAAAATATTCAGTGATGAACGGTGTAAACTGTGCTGCACCCGCTCAGCCTCAAGTTGAAATCTTAGGCCCCGATCCTGAAAAACAAAATTTCATAATTATCCTAGTTAAGCCGACTAATGAAAAATATAGTGTGGCGGCAACTTCAAAAAACCTTGAACAGCTAAAAGCCATGAATTGCCCTGGCATTAATTCAGCTGGATTAAATGAGGGCGAAGGTGGTGGCACTGATGTTGAATTTTGGGCAAAATTAGGGGCTACTGTGGCTGATTTGGCTTCAAAAATTAATTGGGGCGCTGGAGAAAAAAAGCGTGCTGAAGATTTGCTGAAAAAAATCAAAGCTGATAATAGCTTATTACTTTACCCACGCCCTGAACATGGTGGCCCCTGGCGCGCCAATTTAGGAGCTGGTAAAATCACTGAAATGACCCCTGACGAGCTACGCTATTTTATTGAATGGCGAATTCCTGTTTACAAAAAGGGCTTAGATGGTAGAGACTGGGGAAATACTAAGCAGCGTGTAAAAGATCGCTACAATCATGTGGCTGATTTATTGAAAGCTCATGCTATTGACGAATTTAAAAAGAAAGTGGGTTGCTATACTCATTCAGGTGTCTATGACGGTTTAGTGGCTAAGCACCCAAAAGGAAGCGATAATATCGCTCTTTCAGCTAGTAATACTGTTAGACCTTATCAAGAAAATTGCAAGGCTAATGATGGCGGTTTAATCAATCCGACCACTGGTAAAAATGACGGGACTGGTGCCAACACAGCCAGTTTTTCCACTGGTAAAATTTTAGGTGTACTAACATTTTTAGGCTTTGCCGGTGGCGCTTACAAGATGTATCAAAATTCTCAAAAAGCGAAAAAAACTGCCTAATGAATAGCCTAAGAAACCATAGCAATACTTTGAATGAGCCTATCGCTGCAATTGTAATTGGCTTAGTGAAATTAGGCGTATTCCTTAGCTCAGTGGACTGGTCAAAATATGGTGGTTGGGATGAAAGAAAGGCTACTGAAAATTTAGTCAAGTCATGGATTGCGAATAATAACTTATGGCTTTATCCTGCTAAAAATGTGGGTGGCCCTTGGCCAATTCAAGCGGGCGCTGGTAAACTTGGCTCTATGGATCAAGATTCATTGAGGTACTTTATTGAATGGCGCCTACCCGTTTATCAAAAAGGTTTGACTGGTGCTAATTGGCAAGGTTCAAAACAAAGGGTTGTTAATCGCTATAATTTCGCAATAGAAGGACTAAAAACCCTTGCTATTGCAGTATTTGAAAAGCGTTTTGGGCCTTATGCACCTTCAGGATTATATAAAGAAGAGGTTGCCAAATTTCCCCTTGGCTCGACTGATCTTAGCAAAAGTGCTTCATGGAAAATTAAAAGGCTAAACGCAATGGGTAGCGATAATTTGCCTAAGAACACCAATGCACAAAATCCTTCCATTGGCCCAGTAACATTACTTCAGGGCAATAAGGCTACGGATGAACAAATCAAAAAATATTTACAGACCGGTGAAATGCCCAGTACTCAGCCTGAAAACAAAGCAACTAAAAGCGCTTCATTGGATTGGCTGGGATATTCAGCGGCTATTGGCACTATGTTATTTCTTGGAAAGAAATTATTTACTAATAAGAAAACCAAAGCTGGGCTAAATGCTCCAGTAGAGGTTTCACTATAAATTTTGTTTAACTAAAATCAACAATTAAGATGGGTAAAAAACTCTCTTTAGCGGCCCCAAACATGGATTCTGGCAAGCGCACCCTTGTAACTGGGGTTTCTGCTTCAGCGGGATTTTTGGGCGGTCGTTTAGTTAGGAACAAGGTTCCTCAACTACAAACAATGCCAGCCAAAGCAGCTTTATTACTGGTTTCGCTTGGTATTCATGCTTCAATTGAAGGTGACGGCTTAGATGCTGATGCCATTCGTGGATTAGCGCTAGGCTTTGGTGTAAACCAAGCTGCGCAACTTGCGGACGTAGTAGGTGACAAGCTTCAAGAAAAGCGGGACGATGCTTTAGTATCAGGTGCTAGTGAAACGGTTAATGGATTGTTGGACTTCGGTGCAGCTCTGTTAAGTGATAACTATGTTCCAAAAGGCTCGCCAGTAACAGAGTTTTTGGACGTGCAAGAAGTGGTAAACGGTATGCAAGATTATACCGCACTTAATTACTCACAAGAAATGTCTGTTTCTGCCTTGTCTTAGCAAGGAAAAAAACTAAGCCTGATTAAAATGCAAATTCAAAACAAAAATCAAATTTTTAAAATCATATCGACATGAATAAAATTAATGGAGCGGTAAAATTAATGGAAGCCGCAAAGAACACTTTAAGCCCAGGCGGCACCGGAAGTAAATTAGATAGCACCGATATTGCGCAAGCAATTGCTAGCGGCTCTCAAATTGCCCGTGACAAAGTGTATTACATTCGTTCAAAGCAAGCAGCCGCGAGCGGCCAGCAACAGATTTTGGATGAAGCTGTTTCAAAAGAGCGTGGAGTGACCAACTTTGACAAAGGCGCTATCCGTAAAAGTAGCGCAATGATTGTTACAGGTCTGCGCGTGGCTTCTAATGCCAATGCATCGCTTACCGCTGCTAAATATTCAGCTGTTATTACTGATGCGGCCATTACCAATGGTGAGATTTACATTACCGATAACAACGGTAAAGAACTTTACAGTGGCCCAATTGCGCCAATGCTTCCAGCGGGCGCACCTCTTAAGCCAGGTGATGACTTCTTTGAATTGGATCAGCCAATTTTATTGCAGCCCGGTCAAACGGTGAAAATTGATATTTTCTTTCCTGATGCTACCGCTGCCAACACTAATGTAGAGGTATCTCTCAAAGGTGTAGAAAATCAAGCTCGCTAAGGGTCTCGATTAACCTCATTCTCAAAGTCCGCTCGCACTTAGCGGGCGGACTTTTTTTTTCTAATCTCAAAAAATATAAATCGTGGAAGAACGAGAATATACGCTTCAGGTAGTAGATGTAAATTTTGCTGATGCAACGGGCGCAGGAATTCAGGTAACTGATTTCAATTTTGATAGTCAATTTGAGCGCGTGGAAGGCGTGGCCTTAATTGAAACAAGCAATGGCGGTGATGCTTCCGCTTATAAGGTTGGTTTCACCTTCCCTAATGATAACCGCCAAGTTAGAAGCGTTCACAATTCGCTTTACAAGTTTGCAGCGGCTACGCCTCAAGATCAGCGTTTTGCTAAAATTAATGCAACCGCAAAAGGCGCTTCTTTTTCTGTTGCTACTGATTTACCGGCGGCTACTTCAGCGGCCCTTACTTATCAGTTAGTTTTTCGATTAAGCAAAGCTAAAAACTGTTAAGATGCACCAAGCACAAAGTCAATTTAGAGGGTTTAGTGAAAATGATTCCTTTCGCCTTAAAGGCGCGGGCGCTAGCTTCACTAATAGAGGCACCGCAACGGCTGTTATTAACGGCACAATTCAACTAGGCCCATTAGAGTCATTTAGTGTGCCAGCTATTAGCCCTTTGGTTCAGTATGATGATAATTATGTTATCACTTTTACCGGTGAAGGCACTAAAAAGTTGATTGTTCAAATTATTACAATCAATCTTGACCCTCAATTGCTTAGCGGTGGTACTATTCAAATCAATAACAACAATAAAAACGGTTGTCAATGATTGGTATAGGCAAATTTGCAGGCATAATTCCCGCCCTTGGTGGCGGTGCAGGATCGGTTTTCCCTGAAGGCACAATTTTAACGCAAGCAATGGGCATTTTGCCTATTGGCACTGATATTTCGGGCCTTACCGCTGATGAAGTATTAGCGCAGGCTTATGCTGGATTTGTTGATCCTCAATTTACTGCCTTTGCAATAGCACAAAGTACACTTGAAGTTGGTGCCGAAATTTCAGGCAATAAAACTTTCAGTTGGGCTTTCGATTTACCTGAAAATGTCGCTGATAATACTATTTCAATTTTAGATGTTACGGGCGCTACGACCTTGGCTAGTGAACTTAGCAAAGTTTCTCCAGCAGTGGTTGATATTGGATCGGTGGTAAAAAATACGGCAACTTTCAACCGCTGGAAGGCTACCGCTCAAGATAACCAAGGCAATGACATGGAAAGCAGCCAAGTTTCAGTTAATTGGCGCTGGCGAAGATTTTGGGGCTTTATCAATAATCAAAACCCTGATGATGCCACAATTTTAGCCGCTAATAGTGAATTAAGCACTAGCCGCTCTAAGAGTTGGAATACTGGTAGTCCAGCGGGCGAACAGTACTTCTTTTTTGCCTACCCTGCCTCTTTTGGTAATTTGAATGATATAGTGGTAAACGGCTTTCCTAGTCTAGCAACTTTTACCCTAAGCACACGCGACTTTGAAAATGCCTTTGGCGTGATTGAGTCCTATAATATTTATGTTTCAAACAATTTGCTGGCCAATGCAGCACCAATAATTACAAGCTAATGAAAAAGCTATTCACACTCTTATTTTTCTTGCTATTGTGCAATACTCAAATTTTTGCCCAAGGTGCTTTTGGCCCTGGCGGTGACTTGGAACCTTTAGGGCCTTATCCTATTGTTAAACAAAAGTACATTCAAGGCGGGCTTCATGTCCTAACTGATACCAGTTTACTAGCTTCTTATTTAAAAGACTCTGTAATGGTTTACCAAAAATCAGATAGTAAATTTTATAGGTATCAAAATGGTTGGCAAGAAGTACCTACTGGCCCAAGTTTACCTTTTAAAGTAAATGAAACTGGAGATACTATTTTTAGTTGGGGTATTCAGTATTGCAATGGTTGTGAAGCCTTTATTACAGGTATTAAAGCTGGATGGACTTCAAATAATGGTTTGCTAATTGGAAGAACTGGAAGCGGAGGACAAGGGCCTTATATTTACCATGACACGAGATTAGATATTGTGCCTTTTGATAGAAGTAAGAATAATACTTTAACGATAGGTTCAGGAAAGCTTAGGCTAGGCGGAGGATTAACTAGCGCTGATAATCATATACCCGAAAGTTTTATAGAAATTGATACGACGGGAATACGGGTGCAAGTGCCGTATAGCGGAGCTTATGATTTTTCAGCAACTTCAGGAATATATTATGACCCCTCTTATTTTCAAGGTGGTAACCGATTAATAGATTCTCTACTAGCCAACCCCTATGCTTTTAGAATTTCACCGGACACAATCAGAGATTTAAAAATTGATGAGAAAATAGCGGCTTACAGTCCCCCAGTTCCTAATTTACAACAAGTCATAAATGTTAACGGCAATATTGAATTTGAAGATGAATTAGAATGGGTAACTGATGAATCCATTATTCTTTTAAGTACTGATTTCACACAATTAACTGTACTTAGTGCAGCAAGTATATCGACTGGAGGAATAGCAGCAGATTACTTTGTCGCCAATGGTGGAACTGATGGATTAGATTTTAGGAATCGCGCATTTTTTAGAAATAGTTCCTATGATTTGGTACCTCCTAATGACTCTAATATAGTCCCGTTTAGCATTATTAAAGCGCTAATTAGTGACAGTTTAGAGGCTTATCCAACTCCCACTTTAGCGCAAGTAACAGCCAGTGGAGCAACCACAGCAACCACAGTAAGTTTTTCAGGGGTTACAATAGAAGGCGCAACACAATTATTAAACACAGTTGAATTTAATGGAAACTGGCTGGATTATACTGAAACGGCTTTAACTGATGGGCAGACCTTAGTTTCCAAATCAGGTCAAATGACGGCTACCAATGTAGCTGAAATAATAAGCCATACTGAAGCTATAAACTTTCCTTCAATTTCCGCTGGTTCCTTTCAAAGTACCACTTTCACTGTTACCGGTGTAGAAGTCGGTGACGTGATTGCAATGACCCCTGACAAAAACGCTTTTACCGATAACTTACAATTTCAAGCGTGGGTTAATGGAGCTAATACAGTAGCCGTGCAAGCTTACAACTACACCGCTGGGGCTATTGATCCCGTTTCAAATAGTTTTTACTTTAAAATTATCAAGTAATGATTGGTTTTATCCTTAGCCTTTTGGCCTTATTTTTTTACCCAATTTTAGAGGGTAAACGCGAGTATTATTTCTATCTAATTAATCAGAAAGCTAAGTTCCCTTTGCGCTCGGTTGATAGTGACCGAAAAACAACAAATGTGGGCTTATTTATCCTTTTTGCTATTTCTCTTAGTTATGAAAATTCAAGTGACTGGTTACAATTACTTAGCCTTTTTCTAGCGGTTACATTTTGGCGCTGGGTTGCTTTAGATGGCATACTAAATATGTTAAGGGGTTTAGACTTTTGGTATGCAGGAAATAGCGGTAGAAGCTTTACTGATAAAATTCTTTACCCTTTACCAAGGTGGCTTAAAATAATTGTTAAGTGCCTGCCTTTTGTGGCCTTTCTTACGCTCTACTTTATCCTAAAAATCAAAGCATGAATACACTAAGAGACAATTTTAAGGAGTGGTTTTCTACTGTTTTGGGAGCTTTGATTTTAACTGCTTTAGCGGTTAATTTTTTTACTGAATGGCCCCGCCCTTTGGATATTTACGAAAGCGCAACCATGCTAGTAGTAGCCGGTGTTTTTGTTTTCGGTAACGTGAAGAAATTTTTCCAAGCTGCTCAAGACTTGTTATTTAAAAAAATTGATCGCTAATGAAAAATCCCTACCAAATAACAAAAGAAGCCTTGCAATGCTTAGGCGGCAAGTTTGATTCTCGCTTAGCCTTACAAATGCTTTTGGCTATTGGCTTTCAAGAAAGTGGCTTTGTGTATAGAAAGCAAGTCAAAGGGCCAGCGGTTGGCTTTTGGCAGTTTGAAAAAGGCGGTGGGATTTTTGGAGTGATAACGCATCGTTCCTCTAAAGGCTTAGCATTAATCTTATTCGATGAATTCAAGCTGGGCAATTCTAAAAAGCTTAGAAGATCAATCATAATGGATAAGCTTTATTCAGCTTTTCAAAAGGAAGAATTTGACCTTTTAACCGCTTGTTATGCCCGCTTATTATTATGGACGCACCCCAAAGCTTTGCCGACTAACAAAGAAGAAGCTTGGGAATACTATTTAGACGTTTGGCGACCGGGCAAACCCCACCGCAACCGCTGGGATCAAAACTGGGAAAAAGCAATTGAACAGATAGCAGAAAATGAAGCGTAATTGGTTAATAGAGTCAGTCGGTTTTCTAGCTGTGTTTGTCTTAGTCTTTTATGTGGCTTGGACAATCAGAGGAACTTATGATTTAGAAGGGGCTATTCAGTATTACCCTCACTATATCTATGACTCAATTCCTTTTGAGGTACCGGTAGAAATTGAAGTTGAAAAACCAATTGAAAAACCAATACCCGCTGACATTGATAGCCATGCAGTAGCCTTGGCTTATTTTTCTGAATACCCATTTCGATTCAAAGGAGACACAAACGAGGTTAAAATCAATGCGAAAGGCATTATTAGCCAAAATCAGATTTTAACCCTTGATGTCGAAGTAGTCAATACTAGACCCACTCAGTTAATTTACCCTAAGCCTAAAAATGAGATTAGTGCAGGGCTAATAATGGCCAATAAATTACTAGCCCCAAAATTAGTTTACCGACATGATCGCTGGAGTTATGGAGTGGGCTATGACTTAATTCCTGACAATCAAATTAACCTTATGCTGGAGGTTAATTATCAAATAAAATCTTGGTAAAATGAATTGGATTTTGAACCAATATAAGGGCCTTATACAAACAGTTTTTAGTGTAGTGATAACCGTATTATTAGGGATCACTACTTATTTTATTGTGGACTTTCACAAGGACTTTAAAAATATGCTCGATAATGTGAATATGATTATCGTGCAGCAATCGGTTTCAGATATTCAATTTCAGAACCTTGCTAAAGCAGTAGAGCAAAATCAAGAGGAAATAAAAGTACACCGTCAAAAATTTGCTGCCAATGAAAAGCAAATTCAGCTTTTCTATCAGACTTACGAACTAAAGAAAAAATAACCCCATGAGAAAAGTACAGACCTTACAAGAAATGACCAGGCTTTTAGCTGGCGCAAATTATAAAGTTGCTATTGAAGTGGACGGCAAGCCGGCTTATGATGGCCAGCTTAAAACTACCGAAATCAAAGAAACTTATGGAAGTATTAAAAATTTCTTGGATGGGATTGTAGATGATTATAACCCAAAAGTTATTTCAGCGCAATACGGCTTAACCAATGGTAGCAGCTGGAAAAACCCTCAATGGATTTTCTTTGATTTTGGAGCAATTGAAAAAAGCCCAAGAAGTCAAACTGTAGCATTTAAAGATTTCCAAAGTGACCCAATGGGCCTTAATGCAATGGAAATACCCCAAGGGGACAACATCGAAACTATTCGCTACAAATTTTTATTGACCACCAGTAATTTACAAGATGCTCAAAGAAAAATTGAGAATCTTTCGAACAAAAACGAAAATTACAAGGAAAAGCTTGACGAGTACAATCAAATCATTCGAGACTTAAAAAATGATTTGGAAGATTTAAAGCGCAGCCATGCTAGGGAACTAGAAGCAATTCAAAAGCCCAGCATGATTGAAAAGCTAATGGAAAACCCTGAAGTGGCTGGCGGTCTAATGAAGCTCTTAGATCAGTCTAATTCGCCTCAAGCTGGCTTAAATGCACCCAACCTATCAGAGTATGGACAGCACGTTTTAAAAACCATGCAAAGCGCCCCTAACATTGATAAGGTTTTATGCCGTGTTTTAAACTCAATGAACAAAGACAAACAGTTTAGCACTGAATTAAATGCCCTAATGCATCGCTATGAAAACACCCCAAATGAAGATATAACCGTAAACGCTCAATAAAATGTCAAAATTCGCCGTAAACATTCCAATGGAAGCCCCAACCCCTGAAAGTGCTAAAAACAAAGCAAAATTGCTTATTCAAATTGCTGAAAATGTAACTGAAGATAATTTAAAGTTTTTGGCAAGCCTTTCACAAAAACCTGAGATCAACAAAACCTTAGCGAATAAGGTCACTAGAATTCTAATCAAAAGCAAGCTCTAATGAAGAAAGAGGCCCTAGAAAAAGCAAAAACCCAACTCAAGGAGGGCAGCAAAGAAACTGTGACTTTCTTGAAAAAAGTTCCTAAGCCAGTTTATTACGGCTTGGGCGGTTTGGCTTTATATTACTGGGGCCTCAAGCCTATTCTATCCGATATAGGCGACCTCTTTAAAACTGATCCTGGCAACGAAGAGTTTGACAAGGGCAAAGGTGACGTAATTAAGCGCCCCACCGGTGACGGTACCACCACCGGCACGCTTACCGATAATGAAATTCGCAGTATTGCTCAAAGGCAATTGGCTAAAATGGATCGACCAGGAACAAGTAACGATTTGAAAAATGACTTAATTGGTTTGTCCGGTAAAGATTTACAGCGCGTTTACAATGCTTTTGGCAAGGTGTGGTATGATCCAATTTTAGGCGTACAAAGTGGCTCATTTTTCAGCTTTATGGGCCATCAAGAATTAGACTTATTTGGTTGGTATAATGGCGAGTTAAGCGATTCAGAATTGAATGAATTCAGGGCCATTTGGCAAAAAAGCGGCTTAAGCTTTCCCGCTGGGCCCATAAACACAAATGCACTTACTTAAAATGGCAAAAGCAACCTTAATACACGCGCAATTAGATAAGTCAAAGCCCCAAGGGGAGCAACTTGTAATAATAGGCCAAAAGGAAGTTGATTTAAAGGAAAATGGTACCACTCCATTTAAGCCTAAAACTAAAACTAGCAGCTGGCCACTTTGGTTGACCCTTGCAACCGTTGGTTTATTATTTCGCCCTAAAAAAAGCAGCAAATGAATACGCTTCAAAAGATAAATACCGCCCTTTTTTCGGTTTACATTCTAATGCAAATCAATCAAATGCTAAAGGGCAAACCAGCCAATTTACAGCTGAGCAATTCGCCTCAAGATTTGCAAAACCTGAATGAATTGGCTGCAAAGTATGGCGAAAAATGGCTGAAGGTTTTCCAAGATGTCCGTAAAAAGTTAGTACAAATTAGAGGCCGTGAAGTCTCAGTTATGGAGGCTTTACAGTGGATGAAAGAAAGAATTGAATTAGATCCCTTATTATCCAATGGCGACATACCAAGCATTTAAAACCATTAAGCAAAAAACGGAGGGTTATTTAGCGCGCCTCGCAAATGATACTGGCGGTTTAACTTATCAAGGCATTGCTAAAAACTTTCACCCAAACTGGGCCGGCTGGCCTATTGTTGATTTTCAAATAAGCATGAACCCCAATGCTTCAGATAGCGCCTTAAGTGCGATCCTAAAGCAAAACACTTATTTAGAAAGCTTAGTTGATAGTTTTTATCTTCAGTTATGGCAACGTATTGGCGCCAGCGCACTTTCTCAAGACTTAGCCAATATTTACATGGATTATTACATTCATAAGCCCGCTGATGCTGTTAGAACCATGCAGGAAGTTTTAAATAGAAGCTTTGGCGAAAATTTAGCGGTTTACGGTGTGCCAGGTCCAAAAACAAATAGCGCAGTTTTAAGGCATGATTCAGCCAAACTTTATAATGCATATCGTGAAGCTAGACTGGGTAACTATCAAGCTCAAAAATATTCAAGCCCTACATTTTGGGCCAGCTGGGTAAGTCGCGTTCAAAATAACTTTCCAGCAAAAAGAACTACTACAAATTATGCCGTTATCGGTACCGCTTTTTTATTAGCGGCATTGGGAATTTACAAACTCCAGCAGAGCGGTGAACAGCAGGAAGAAGAGGCAGCGTAGGGGTTACGCGCCTTTTTCTTTCCTGCTAAATAAAAATTATTATGAATAAGAAATTATTGTTTTTCGGTAGTCTTTCGCTTTTATCCTTTTCAGCTCTCTTAGCTGGAGATCATAAAATGGCCCAGCTGGTAAATAAAGCTGAAGCAAAATTGGTTGGGATTCGATTTAAAGACACTACCGGCACACCGTTTACAAAGCAATGGAAAGCCCGTATTCTAATTAGTTTTTCCGTTTGGAACCCGACTAATATTAAATTTCCTCTTACCCTTTACTCGATCACTCCAATTGTTGATGGTGTAAAAACTACCAATCTTTTAGCCAGTCCAAGAAAATTTATTATTGAATCAGACTACAATCAGTATAACAATATAATGTTTGAAGTCCCTTTGACTTCGGAGAATTACCGACTATTAATGAACCTTAATAATCCCCAAGTTGAGATTAAAGCAAAGGTTTATTCACTGCCCTTCACATTCACCCATAATTTTCAGAAATAATATGAAAAGCTTAACCAATTACTTAGACCTAAAAGGCAAAACAGTAAGCCGCAAAGAAATTCAAGCCATTCAAAAGCAAGCGCGCAAGGATCATCACATAAGAATAGATCAAAAGATAATGGCGCTTTTGAAAAATTACCCTGATGCCCAAAGCTTTAAGATAACCAATATAGACCCCAAGGAATTAGCACTAAACAAAGCTACTGGGCTTAACGGTTTGGAACATTTACCCTCTAACTTTTCTGATGGATATAGCGCGGGCTTAAATAAAGCGGTAACAAGCTCAGACATCTACCAGTATATCACTGACACTATATTGCAGCTCATTGAGACTGAAAAAGACCTTCCTTGGCGTAAACCTTGGGCCAGTAAATATCCTGGCTTTGGCGCTACCAATTTCGACAGTAAAAAAGGATATCGAGGCATAAACTCCGTAATGCTAAATGAGATATACCCTAGGATGCAAGCTTATGCCTACGAAATCCCCTATTTCTTGACTTTCAAGCAAATTGAAAAATTTGGTGGTAAGCTTCAAAAAGGGGCTAAAGGGTATCGAGTTGTTTACTTCACTACTTTGTATAAATATCAAAGTGACGAAGCGGGCTTGGATTTTGGCACTTACAATCGAGATAAATTCATTCGTTGGCTACGTGCCAACGCGGCAAAAATACCAGTATTGAAAACGGTTGGTATTGGCGCGGTGGTTGCCGGTAGCACTATTCCAATTCTAAAGTATTACAACGTTTTTAATGCAGACAAAATTGACGGTATTGATTGGAATATAGAAAGCCTTAAAACGCTCAAAGACTTTGAACCCAACGAAAGAGCTGAAAGTATTGTTGCAGCATGGGACAATAAGCCCGAAATTTTTCATAAAGGCGACAAAGCATTTTACAGGCCAGCCAATGATACAATAACAATGCCTGAGCCAGCCAACTTTGACCCTATCGAGGCGTATTATGGAACTCTCTTCCATGAATTAATTCATTCAACCGGCCATAAATCGAGACTGGATCGAGATTTACTAAACGGCAAAGGCAGCAAAGAATATGCTTTTGAGGAATTGATTGCAGAATTAGGGGCCAGCTTTCTAAATGGCGAAACAGGAATTCTATGGCACAGCTTAAGAAATAGTGCCGTTTATTTAAGGGGCTGGGCTAGTGTATTAACTGAAGAAATGAAGAAAGATAATCGCTTTTTCTTTCGGGCTTCTAGTGCAGCTCAGGCCGCTGCCGATTTAATTCTTGACCGTGACGAAGAGGGTATTCCAAAATATTTGCGCGAAGATCAAAGCAAGGCCAAGGCAATTGCTGAAGCGTTGGACCGGTCTAAAACCACTAAGGCCAAAAGCAAGCCCAAAGCCCAAGCTAAAACCAAGGCTAAAAGTTCTAGCAAGCCCACTAACCTAAGCCAGCTGAAGAAATTTTTAAGCCAAACCCCAAAACAAGTGGTTTACTATTTCCATTTTGGAACTAAGAAAATGGAGAAACGAACCATTGAAAAGGTTACTTCTACCGGTTTGGAAAGTAAAAATTCAATAGGAACTGAAAGGTTTGCAAATTGGAATTCTGCAAAAGATTGGACTTTTGGTAAGGACTATGCAGCTTATCTAAGTTCTACTTTGATGGGGACTTATGCCTTCTTTTACGAAAAGCCCGATCAAAAGCAAATAGATCAAGTTTTGCAAGAAATAACCACCGGTAAAACCAAAAAGAAAGATTCTCAGCAATTGGAACTGGTTCTAAACGGTAAAAAAAAAAGCGCAAAAACGCTAAATGGGCCAGTAGATGATTTGATTAATGGCGCTGATAAGCTTTTAGATACGGCCACAAAGGGCCGTGAATTAATCGACAAAGTGAAAACAATGCCCGGCAAAGTATTAAGCATTGCTGATATGCTTTCGATGAAATTTGATAAGCTGGATTTTAAAGGCAAGTGGGCCGACTTCATGCAAAATGTCCCGCCTAACTTAAGGCTAATGGTATATGGCCAAGGCAAGAACGGCAAAACTTCCTTCAGCTTCCAATTTGCTGAGTACTTAAGCCAGTTTGGTAAAGTGCTTTACAATTTAGCAGATCAAGGAATTAGTGGCACCACACAAGATTTGATTCGTTCAACTGGTTTGGCGCAAGCTTCTAACATTGTGTTAAGTGGTGGGCGCTCTATTGACGAACTGCGCGAAGATATTCGAGAGTCAAACCCTCAATTTATTTTCATTGATTTGATGAATAACTATGAGATTGACCCTCGAAGCTTTGAGGCATTTATGAAACAAGAATTTCCTGACAAAGGTTTTATTTTGGTAATGGAGGCCACAAAAGGCGAAGATTTTCGAGGGGAAGGAACTTGGCTCAATATTGTGGATGCTAAGATATTTTGCAAAGAATTCATTGCCTACAATAATGGCCGTTTAGGTTTTGGCGAATTCATTATTTGGCCTGAACGAGTGGCCCAGCTTAAAAAGGATCGAGGCGAAGAGTAGCGCTAAAAATCAAGGCTATAATTGTCGCTCCAGTCAGCGGCTAGTTCAAAGTTAAAATCTCGAATGTATTTCCTTAATGCATCAATAGTTTTGTGCCGTGTAATAGGTTGTATTTTAAACTCAGCCTCTTGCACGGTACAAGTCTTTCTTAGGGTGCGGTAAATATCCTGAATAAAGGTGTGGCGCATGGCGTACAAGGTATGATTTGGCCCCAGTGAAAGTTTATATTGATCGTTTATGATATCTCGATACTTATTCCAGCGCCTAGAAAATAAATCTGTATGCTTCATTTCTTGAGGCCCAGGGCCATTGTTTTTACTAAATAAAAAGTCATTGGGTTGTGCTTTCTCCAATATTTCATTGAGGGCGGGCAATAACCGGTCAATCACAAAAACAATTTCTGTTTTCCCTCTTTTGGCCTTGTTGGCTTTTAAAAGAATGGTACGCTGTTTTAAATTGACTTGACGGGCCTTAATGCTTAAGATTTCCGAGGGTCGTAAAAACGTGAACCCAATAAACTGAATGTAGGTTTTTAGGGTCGGATCATGTTTAGCTAGGAATTCACTGATAATTTTCAACTCTTCCATAGTATAAGCTTGGTGCTTCTCTACTGTTGTTTTAAGTTGTTTGATACCGTGGCAAGGATTAACATTGGTTATTTCCTCTTCTATCAACTTTTCAAAAAGCCCCGAAAGATAACTATGGTAATTATTACGAGTCTTAGGCTTCGCGCCATCACTAATAACAGACCTGAGCCAATCTAAAACGTGCGCTCTCTTGACTTTATCAATAGGCTTTTCATGCAATCCCTTCAGGTGCAAAAATTCGATAAATTTTGAGGCGGTGCGCTGGTAGTCTTTTTCGGTTTTGGCCTTTACTTCGTTTTTCTTTAAGTCAGCAGCCCGCTTAATAGCTTCAGCGGCTAAATAATATTCAGGATCAGCAACCTTAGTAATATTGTTTTCAGGAATTCTGTTTTCCGGTGTCCAGCCATGACGAAGCAAATAATCAATGGCATCAATTATCACTTTGAATTCAGAATATCGCTCTTTTTTGGATTTGGCGTAATTGGGCGACTGAATGCCAGGCACGGTTGTTAATCTCTTGCGCTTGAGTTTTTGATCTGAATCAGACCAATAATAGAACTCGACAAACCAAGATTTTTCAAGGTTGCCGTTGTGGTCTTTTAGTATGGGTTTTCTGTAAGGCTTTATGTTGGCAGACTTTTGGCAGACTTTTAAAAAATCAACGGCCTCGATAAGGTCTAAGCCGTTGATTTCCATAAGGTTAAATTGTTGTGGAGCTGGCGGGGTTCGAACCCGCGTGCAAACAAGGGAACCAA
>TARA_R110002050_G_scaffold55954_8_pt1 | contig 28098 bp, 21 predicted proteins | sample TARA_R110002050 | Tara Oceans TARA_R110002050 (sample SAMEA4396988) | marine metagenome | biome: Polar Biome; feature: [DCM] deep chlorophyll maximum layer (ENVO:01000326); material: water (ENVO:00002006), including particulate matter (ENVO:01000060) such as... | depth 25 m
CATACCGGTGCTCAGGCCGGTGTTCCGGTTTGGTGAAGAGGACAGCGGGCCGCGCCAGGCGCTTGACGGCGGCAGCGCCGACCCCCAGGGCGAGCCGGATGTGCCGGATAGCCAGACAGCGGCGCAGTCGCAGCCGGGTCAGCCAGCGCCGGAGCCGGATCAGACACAGCGTGAACCGGCAAAGCCCGAACCAGTCAGGCCGGAACAGGAAGCGCCTGGGCAGTCCGCGCCGGAGCCCGCCGGGATCGCCCTGCCGGAAATCGCGTTGCCCGAGGCGCAGATGCCCGGAAGTGCGCTCGCCGAGCCCGATCCGGCAGCTGCCCCGGCGGAGATTTCCGGGCTCGCCCCGGAATCGACCGCGGACGCCACCGTTGCGCCGCCTGGCGATGCGCTTGCTGACGCCGCCGCAACGCAATTTACATCAGCGGACGAACAGCCCGGGCCCGAATCGCTTCGGTCCGGGCTGACCGATGCCGGAACACTGTTTTCGCCGGTGCTCACCGAAGATCGCGCGGCGATGGTGGCGATGGGCAGCCTGCCGCGCGAGATGCGCGCCAGCCAGCTCTGCACCACCGAATTGCGTGAGCAATTGCGCAATGGCGCAACGCGTTACGGCATCGAGCTGTTGCCGTCCTACCGGCTCGACAGCGGCAATCTGATGGCGGTCAACGACGCCGCCTTCCGCGCCGATGGCTCCTGGTACAATCTGAGTTTCCGCTGCATGGTCGATGACGATGCCTTCAGGGTGGTAAGCTTTGCCCACAAGGTCGGTTCGCCAATCCCCCGCGATCAATGGGCAGCACGCGGTTTCCCGAACTTTTGACAGAGACAGGCCATCATCCCGGCATTCGAGACTGCCGGCATGCACGGATCCTGTCAGGGTAACGCTGCAGGAGTCCAGTTCGTCGGTTATCTGATCTGTTCCAAAATCGAAATGGCAGGCGCACTGTCGGCTAGCCAGCACCAGTCATAGCCTCCCCGCGCCTTCCATGGCACGGGGACACTTTGATGTTTTTGGCTTACACGAACACGAAATCGCTTGCGTCAATCAATCCGGCTGCACCGAGGGCGATGATCTGGCCACCGCCGTTGAGCGTTACATAGGCGTCCCCGCCGGTATTGCTAATCGTCACATTGGCCATCGAGTTGACCAGCGTGTGGTTGGCGAAGTTGAACTTGTCGAGCCCGTTCTGGAACTGCTGGATGGTGTCAACGCCCGAGCTGTTGAGGAAGTAGAAGGTGTCGACGCCGTTGCCACCGTTCAGGGTATCATTGCCCGAACCGCCGAACAGCAGATCATCACCGTCCCCACCGTAGATGGTGTCGGCGCCATTGCGACCGAACAGGATGTCATTGCCGGTACCGCCCGCCAGGATGTCGTTGGTGGAGCCGCCGTTCAGGATATCCGCTCCACCGCCGCCGCCAATCGTAACGGCGGTTGTCAGCGCGCTTGCGTTGATCACATCGTTGCCGCTGCCGCCCGAGGCGCTTTCCATCCCGGTGCCGAGCGCGATGTTGACGCCGGCAGCATCGAGAACGATGGCCTGGTCAAAGCCTGCGCCACCGGCGATCACTAGATCATTGCCGACGATGTACATTGTGTCGTTGCCATTGCCGCCATAGAAACTGTCGGCGCCCGCGCCACCATAAAACACGTCGTCGCCGTCATTGCCGATGAACGAATCGTTGCCAGTGCCGCCCGCAAGCACATCGCTTGCCGAACTACCGGTGAGCAGATCGTTGCCGCCGCCGCTGTCGATGGTGACAGATGTGGTCAATCCGCCCGCATTAATCGCGTCGTTGCCATTGTTGCCCGCAGCGTATTCGATGCCAACACCCAGCGAGATGTTGACGCCGGTCGTGTCGAGCACGATTACCTTGTCATAGCCGGCATTGCCCTGCAGCAGACTGTCATTGCCGAGTACATAGAGCTTGTCGTCGCCGTCTCCGCCGATCAGTTGATCGACGCCCGCGCCGCCAAACAGCAGGTCATTGCCACCGCCGCCGAAGAGCGTATCAAGCCCGTCCCCGCCGTTGAGCGTGTCGTTGCCCACGCCAGCAAAGATGGTGTCGTTTCCGGTCTGGCCAGCGAGGATGTCATTGCCGCTTCCTCCGATGAGCGTATCATTGCCGTCTCCGCCGTAAAGCGTATCATTGCCGTCAAGTCCGTCGAGAAGGTTGTGGCCGGCATTGCCTGTCAGGAAATTGGCAAAGGCATTCCCAGTGGCTTTCAGATCGGCATAGCCAAGCAGGTGGGCATTTTCGAAATCGCCGATCGACATCAGCGCCCCGAGATTGATGTCAAGGTAGGACGCGATTGTATCGATACCGCTGCCGCCGAGTTCATCGAACACATCGTTGCGGTCAATATAGTAGGTGTCATTGCCCGCGCCACCGCGCATTACATCGACACCCATGCCGCCGATCAGAATGTCGTTGCCGCTGCCGCCAAGCAGCGTATCGGCGCCCGCGCCACCGTCGAGCGTATCATCGCCGGGTCCGCCGATCAGGCTGTCGTCGCCAAGCTCGCCGCGGAGAATATCGTCGCCGCCATTGCCCTGAATGAGATCGTTGCCCGCTCCGCCCAGCAAAATGTCATCGCCTTCATCGACTGCGGTGTTGGGAACAGTGAGCGTCACGGTGGCGGTTGTCGCGGCAGTATCGGAGGCGATCATCCGCACCTGGATTGTATCCCCCGCCGATGTCGACAGGCCGCTGACGGTCAGATCATACTGGAAGCCGAGCGGAGTGACCGCGAAACTCGACGCGTCCAGGGTCTGCTTCAACACGCCGTTGACGTAGATCTCCAGGCGGTCGATTTCGTTTTCCTGAACGGGCGACCCGCCCAGCGATGCCGACAGGGCCGACGGAGTCAGCACGAGCTCGGAGGAATCGTTGTCGGCACCGTCATCGACCAGGTCAAGCTGATCCACATCCGCACCCGTGCCCAGTCCAATCGCCCTTATAGTCGCATTCAGGCCTCCGGGCGAAGTCAGTGTTGCGACTTCATCCGCAAACGAGCCGGATCCGAAACCATCGGAAACGAAGAAAACATAGTTTTCGCCCGGCCCGGCGCCTTGCAGGGCGGTAATTGCATTCTGAAGGGGTATTTCGAAATTGGTTCCCCCGCCTGAGCGCAGATTTGCGAGCGCAGTCCCGACCCCGCCGCCCACGGTTCCGGAATAGGAAATCGATGCGGATGATTCAAACGGCACAATATAGGCGTTCGATGCGGAGAAGCCGCTGTACAAAAGCGAGTTGTTGAGGGCATTGACCGCGGCGATGGTTCCATCGAGCAAGGTGTTGGAGCTGCCGTCATTGTTGAGGTCGCCAACATTTTCCGAGCCGACGAACTGGCTGCTCATCGAGCCGGAAACGTCGACCACATAGACGACATTGATATCATTGCCGGTAAAGGCCTTGCGGCCGATAAGGCCGCTGATCTCGATGGTGCTTGTATCGCTGGCATCGGGCAGCGTCACGGTGAGGGCGAGTTGCTCGCCGGTCTGGTTAACGACCACGGTGTCGGAGCCGGTCTGGGTGAAATCACCGTCTCCCAACAGGATGTCATCACCATCTCCGCCAGCGATGACATCGTCGCCCTCACCGCCGTTGAGAATGTCGTTGTCGCCCATGCCATCGATATAGTCATTGCCGGCAAGACCATTGATGACATCGTCGACCGTCGTGCCGAGCAGCACGTCGCGCCCGCCGGTGCCAACGATAGGATCGGCATTGGTGCCGACCTGGAACACCGAAATCCCGTCATCATACCGGCCGGCCGCGAGCAGGAATGTCTGCCCGGCCACGGTGACTGCCTTTACTCCCATCGCTCCGTCCAGCTCGAAATCCGGGTTTTCCGAATCCAACACCGTGTCGACCACCGTAAGCGACCCGTTTGTTCCAATTTCGAAATAGCTCACAGCGTCATCGGTACGGCCCGCCGCAGCCAGAAACTGCTGCGATCCAAGGCTGAAGACTTCCAGATCCAAGACCTCGTTGAGGCCGAGCGCCGCGCTGTCGGAAATATCAAAGACGGATGTCAATGCGCCTGCCGCCGAGACCTCGAAAACGCTGATCCCATCGTCAAACTGCCCGCCGACAAACAGATAGTTCTTGCCGCCGATCTGGGTGGTTTCCAGGACCGCAGCACCGTCAAGTTCCAGTGTGCCGCTGTCGGCCAGGCCGGCCGTCCGGACCAGCGCACCCGCGGCCGTCAGTTCGAAAGCAGTAATCGCATCCTCATCCTTGCCGGCCACAAAAACAAAGGTCTTTGCGCCAATCGAAAGCGACGCGGTACCCAGCGCTCCGTCCAGCCCATAAGCAATGTCCTGCGTGTCATCAAGATTTGTGGTGTTGGTCAGTCGCCCATCAGTGCCGATCCGGAATATGCTTATGCCGCTATCATAATAACCGGTCGCGATCAGGAACTGGTTGCCGCCAGCCGAAGCTACAGTCAGTTCCTGATCGGTGCCGTCGAGTTCCAGCGTTACATCGTCGACGATTGTTTCCACCACCGTAAATGCGCCGGCAGCGTCCACCGACAGCACCGTAATGGAATCATCGCTAAAGCTATTGACATAAAGGTAGGTCTGGCCGCCTGCCTGCGCAGCGACAATGCTGGCCGGTCCATTCAAGGAGGTGCTGGCGGAATTGACAAGTTCCGAGGAGAATTCCAGGCTGCCATCCGGCAAGATCTGGTAGCGGCTGATCGAATCGCCATCATAATTGGTCACATAGACAAACGTGTTGCCACCCTCGACCACCGTGGCGAAACGTGTAGGGCCATTGAGGTTATTGCCGGACCCAACCGCATTAAAACGATTGATAAGATCGAAACGAATTGCCATTGGAAAACCTCAAATTCTTTAACGAGCTATAAATTATAAAAAAGGAAATTTTTTGGCTATTGTCAACCGTTGGTATCTATATTTAGATTGTTGTTTGGCAAATTGATCTTGGATGTAAATTTAGTAAATTTTTAAGGATAATTTTTCTGAATTGATTGAGATCAAGTCTAAATTGATCAATCAATAATTGCGTATATTCTCTTATGTCGAGCAGACGTGTACTTTTGACGCATCAAGATTTTGATTGAATCAGGCATGCAAAATCGGTCATAGGTATCATCCCTTTTCGGGATTGCTTGTGTTGCAAATTATCAAAAGCGTGTTGAATTCGGTGTATAATATTGACTTGTAACCAGTGTGAATTCACTCGAGATAGCAGTTTGCATCTACCGGAAACAACTGAGCAAATTCTTGACGACATCAACGCTGCTGCCAATTCCGCATTGGGTGATCGAGGTCTGAGTAACCGAAGTTCTGGAATACCCCTTGCGGCCTGTCGCTGGCGCGCGGAACTTGACCAGAGATGCTGACGGAGTGAAATTGTCGTGCTTCCAACGTGCTGTCGGTGCGCAACGACCCATTGTGTGAAGAAACTTCCGTATCGCATCCAATAGATTCAAAAAGATAGGCAAAAGGCACCCGTTTTGTCCCCGCCATTTGCGCCCGTGTCATACTTGGCTTGCTTCCGCTGCCGGATGAATCGCGTATGTGTTGGACCAGGCGGGAGCGATTGTCTTGTTGATGAAGCGATTTGCCATGGCTTTTGGTCCCGGATAATGACGTTGAGGATTGTGAGCCGTTTACGCATGGTGGCGACGACGGCGACGATCTTTGGCTTTCCGCTTGCGACGAGACGGTCGTGGAAGGCCTTGCGGACGGGGATGTGCCGGTTCGCGCAGACCGGCAGCCGGGTGGGGCGGAAACGGGCCTGTGGCGGGCGAGCCTCCGGGTACGGGATCGGCGTTCTTGCGAGCGCCGGCGCTGCCGCCGGAAACGGAGGCGGGCGTCCGTGCCGGAACGCCTGCCTTATGGCTGGTGCAGATGGTCCGTGTGCGGATCAGACTGCAAGGGTCAGGTCGCCGTCTGTCGGATGCGGACATCATCCGGCGAAGTTCGGGCCCGCGCGCGGGAGGCGCCAGCCAAACTACTACCTTCTTCAGAATAAACGCCCGCGCGCGACCCTCCGGAGCCCGGATTGCCGATTTCCCCGCAGGCGGATTTGCCGGCGGGGAGTTTGGCATGCTCGCAAGCACGGGAACCAGACCGGTGGTCGATCGTTGCTATCACGATGGTCGAAGCTGGCGTTACAGGCCGCCATCCCTTGCCTGCGACGGCCTGCCTGTGGCACCTGTGGTGGCACTGTTTTTCACCCCCGGAGATCCCGATGAACCGAGAAGACACCACCGCCCTGATCCGCCGCTATCTTGAAGCCTTCAATGCCAAGGATTCAGACGCCATGCTCGATTGCCTGTCCGATGATGTGATCCACGACATCAACCAGGGCGGACGCGAGATAGGCAAGGAGAAATTCCGCTGGTTCAACGCCAGGATGAGCCGGCATTATGACGAGGACCTTGGCGACATCGTCATCATGGTGGATGAATCGGGCACCCGTGCGGCGGCCGAATTCACCGTGCGCGGCACCTATCTCGCCACCGACGAAGGGCTGCCTGAAGCCAATGGCCAGCATTATTCGCTGCCCGCGGGCATTTTTTTCGAGATTGACGACGGTCTGATCAGCCGGGTGACGATGAGCTACAACCTGCCCGGCTGGATTGCCCAGGTTCAGGCTGGCTGAGGCCCGGCTTGCGTGAGCAGCGGTGCAGGAACTGCGGGGACCGAGTTGAGCTTTGCCGAGCTTGCCGGCGACGAGGTCGGGGCCGCGCTGGACGATCTGGCGCGGCTCAGGATCGCGGTGTTCGCCGGCTGGCCTTATCTTTATGAGGGCGACCTGACTTATGAGGCGCGCTATCTGAGCCGTTTCGCCGCCTCGCCGGGCGCCGTCGTGGTGGCGGCGCGCACGGCTGACGGCCGCATGGTCGGCGCCGCCACAGCCGCGCCGCTCAGCGATCACGCCGATGAGTTTGCCGTACCCTTTGCCCACGCCGGTCTCGATCCGGCGGAATTTTTCTATCTCGCCGAATCGGTGCTGCTGCCGGAGTTCCGCGGGCGGGGCGCCGGCCGGGTGTTTTTCGACATGCGCGAGGCCGCGGCGCGTGCGCAGGACTTTTCACGCGCGGTGTTCGCCTCGGTGCTGCGGCCCGCCGATCATCCGGCGCGGCCGGCGGATTATGTGGCGCTTGATGCATTCTGGCGACGGCTCGGCTACCAGCCGCTTGACGGATTGCAGGCCGAGTTCTGCTGGCGCGATCTCGGAGAACCCGCCGAGAGCTGCAAGCGCCTGCAGGTCTGGGGCCGCGACCTGTAGGGTCTGGTTTTCGGGTTTCCGGCGGTCCTGATTTTCATGAATGCGACATGAACGCGCGGTTCCAATTCGGTTCAGGCGGGCCGGGCTAGTGTCGGGTCAATCAATCGGGGTCACCGGTTGAGACCCAGCAGACCACCCATCAAGGCGCTTGAGCCGCCGCATCAGGAGAAAAACCATGAACCGCTTTATCCGCAATGCACTCGCCGCCCTCGTTGTCGCCACTGCCGGGGTTGCAGCTTCTGCGCCTGCCGCCAATGCAGGCGGCATTGGTTTCGAACTTTCCATCGGCGGCCCCGGCGGCTCCATTGTCGTTCATGATCGTGATCGCCGCGGTGGCTGGGATCGTGGCTGGAATCGTGGCCGGGGCCATGACCGTGGCCGTGGTTACGGTCGGGACCGGGGCCGCAATTTCTGCAACCCGCACCAGGCCGTCCAGAAGGCCCGCCACATGGGTATGCGCCGCGCCGGCATCGTGCGTGCCGACCATCGCAAGGTCGTCGTTGCCGGTGTCCGCCATCACCGCAAGACCCGGATGGTTTTTGCCAATCAGCGCAATTGTCCGGTCATCGGTTTCCGCCGCTAAGCCGCCCACCAGGGCCAGATTGCAACACCCCCGGCGGCGCCTGCCCCCGGGGGTGTGCTGTTGCGGATCAGTCAAAGGCCTATTGGGCGATTTCCCAGGTGACGTTGACCGTGACGCGGTATTCATTCTCGCCCGAAGCCACCGGAACCGCATAATCTGCCTTGGCGGCGACCGCAGACATTTCGGCGCGCATCATCGGCACCGGCGGCGCCGAGTAGGCATTCTCCGACACTTGCGTGATCCGCCCGAGCTCGACGCCGAGCGCGCCGACCATCGCCTCGGCCTTGGCCTTGGCCTTGGCAACGGCATCGAGGCGGGCGCTTGCGCGTACCGTGTCCTGATCGTCATTGGTGAACATGACATCGCCGCCCTGATTGACGCCGAGGCTGACCGATGTGTCAAGAATGGCGCCGAGCCGGGCAAGGTCGCGGATGCGCACGGTCAGCGTGTTGTTGACGGAGTAGCCGGTGATCCTGGGCTGTTCGCTGCCGCCGTCCTTGTTGGCGGGATAGAACCAGCGCGGCTGCACCGAAAAGGCGCCGGTCTGCAAGTCGCGATCGGCGATGCCTTCGGCCTTCATCGCGGCCAGAACCTGCGCCATCGCCTCGTTGTTGGCGTCAAGCGCCGCGCGCGCGGTGTCGGCCTCGCGCAAGACGGTGAGCGAGATCACCGCCATGTCGGGGGTAACGGCTGCGACGCCTTCACCGGAAACCGTGATCACGCCGGGCGCTGGCGCCTTGGCATCATCGGCGAAAGCCGGCAGCGGTGCGGCAAGCAGGCTGGCGGCAAGCGCGCCGGCAATGAGTGCCCGGCGGCGGGGATGAAAATCTGAGGTCATGAAAGGCTCCGATCTGACGCTGGCAAGCCCCGAAGCCTCAAGACCAATGGGGCGACGGGTTTTCGGGGTGGTGTTAATGCATGTGACACACCAACACCGATTGGCACAATTGACGCGACATGCATGTGTTCCCGGACGCAACTTCTGGCGGGCGAATGTGGACGGATTGCGGCAGCGCGAACTGATTGCGAAGCCGGCGCTGCAAACTCTTGTGATGGCTTTCGTTTTGGTCTAAACCGCCAATCTCCGGACGGCTGGTCCGGTCGGGGGTCTTGTCCGCAGCTTTCGGGATGCGACTTTTCAGGCGGCGGTTCACACGCCAATCTGGAACTCCGGGCCTGTAGCTCAATGGTAGAGCCGGCGGCTCATAACCGCTTGGTTGCAGGTTCGAATCCTGCCGGGCCCACCACCACTTCCATTTGAATGTGCGCTGTGCGCGCCCTTGCCGTGAAACGGCAGGATGCGGCGGGTGAGTCCGGAGCGTCGTGCCGCCGGAAATCCCGGTGTGATCGCGCGGCATGCTGCTTTGGGAAAATCGTCTAATTGCGATTGCGGCTGTTGACAGGAAATCAGCCGGTTTATAAACATGATCAAAGAAGTCATGTTTTATTGCCTGCCCCTAACGGAGTTTCCGATGACAAAGAAAAACACCCGCGCTTTTGCGCTCCTTGCCTCTGTCGCAGCCCTTGCTGCCTTTGCCGCGCCAGCCCGCGCCGAAGGAGAGGTCAATATCTATTCGTCGCGCCACTATGACACCGACGAGCGGCTTTACAGCGATTTCACCGAGGCCACGGGCATCAAGATCAACCTGATCGAGGGCAAGGAAGACGAGCTGATCGAGCGGATGAAGGCCGAGGCCGCCAATAGCCCTGCCGACGTGTTCATCACGGCGGACGCCGGCCGTTTGTGGCGTGCCGATCAGGCCGGCCTTCTCTCTGCAATCGAGTCCGAGGTTCTCAATGAGCGGGTCCCTGAAAGCCTGCGCCATCCCGAAGGCCACTGGTTCGGCATTTCCAAGCGCGCCCGGGTGATCTTTTACGATAAGGACAAGGTCAGCGAACCGCCGCAGACCTATGCGGCGCTGGCCGATCCGAAATACAAGGGCCTTCTGTGCGCCCGCTCAAGCTCCAACATCTACATGCTGTCGCTGCTCGGCGCCTATATCGCGCACAATGGCGACGAGGCTGCAAAGACCTGGGCACAGGGGCTCAAGGACAATCTGGCGCGCGATCCGCAGGGCGGTGATACCGATCAGCTTCGCGGCATCGTTTCAGGTGAATGCGGCATCGCCATTGCCAACACCTATTACTTTGCCCGCGGTGTCGCCGGCCAGGTTGACGGTCTGACAGAGGGCATCGACAAGATCGGCGTCGTGTTCCCCGATCAGGCCGGCAACGGCACCCATGTCAACATCTCCGGCGCCGGCGTGACGGCGCATGCGCCCAACCGCGACAACGCGGTCAAGCTGCTGGAATACTTCACCTCGGATCAGGCACAGGCCTATTTTGCCAATGGCAACAATGAATATCCAGTGGTTGACGGCGTTGCAGCTTCCTCGGTGGTCGAGGGGCTCGGCAGCTTCAAGGCCGATACGCTCAACCTCAACGAGCTCGGCAAGAACCAGGCCCGCGCCCAGGAAATCTACAACGAGGTCGGCTACAAATAGGCCGTCAGCACCACATAACGAATGGGGTCGGGGGAATGAGCGTTTTCCCGACCTGAGGAAAGGCCCGGACATTTGGCGTCCGGGCCTTTTTCGTATTGGGGGTGGGGTTGGCGGCTTCCGGTTCGATGCCGGACACGGGTTGGTATGTTGGAGTTTACTGTGTTCTGGACCTTAAAACCAGGCTGACGATGCAGATCAACCAGGGAATTGCAGCAAGGGTCAGGAAATCCGTATCCCAATAGTCTCCCGGACGAACACCGCAGTCGGGAGAATTGAGTTTATACGCGCATGCCAGGCCAACAATATATGCCCAGCCGATAACCGGACCGATGAACGTTATGGCCGCAACGATGTATAAGAAGATCTTCATCGCTCAGTCATGGTTTTGGCGGGTGCATGTGGCAAGCTTGCCGCCATTTGGTGCAGGACTGCTACGTGCAGGAAGCAACCAGCTTCAAAACCGACACATCCAACCTCACCGGGTCGCGCATGAACCAGGCGGCCAGGGCACCCGATAGCTTCAGCGAGAGCGGCTACAGGCCAGCCTTCGGCGGTGCGGTGAAACCCATGCATGTTGAGGCAGGCCGGAAAGCAATGCACTCTCATTCCGGATCTTGTTGCGAAGCCATGCCATCAATAGGTTTGACAGGTACGGAACTGACGATGCCGCCGAGCGAGTGAAGAAGAAGGAAACTGTCCGGGATGGAATACAACCATTATGCGATTGAAGCGGATGCGTCGCTTGAAGCCCTGCACGCGAGCGCCCAGGGCCTGCAACCTGACGAGGTCGCTGCCCGGCTTGAAAGCCACGGTCCCAATCGACTGCCACAATCTCCGAAACGAAATGTGGTGCTTCGCTTTGTTTCGCATTTCCGCAACATCCTGATCTATGTGCTGCTCGGGTCGGCGGCGATTACGCTGTTCCTGCAGCATTACATCGATACAGCGGTCATTCTCGCTGTCGTGATCGCCAATGCCATCATCGGTTTCATCCAGGAGGGCAAGGCGGAGAAGGCGATGGAATCGATTCGCCTGATGCTTGCGCCGCACGCTTCGGTGTTGCGCGGAGGCGAACGCCAGAGCATTGATGCGCAAGATCTGGTTCCCGGCGATATTGTGCTGCTTGAGGCGGGCGACAAGGTTCCCGCCGACCTTCGCCTGATCCGGGCGCACGGCCTGCAGATCGAGGAAGCGATACTGACCGGCGAATCCGTACCGGTTGACAAATCCACCAGCCCGGTTGCCGAAGGCTCGGCTCTGGGCGACCGGACATGCATGGCGTTCAGCGGAACGCTGGTGTCGAGCGGGCAGGGGCGTGGCCTGGTTGTGGCGACGGGAGCCCGTTCCGAGATCGGGCGCATCAGCGGGCTCATCGGGCAGGTGGAGGTGCTCACCACACCACTGGTCCGTCAGATGAACATATTCTCGCAATGGCTGACAGTGCTCATCCTGCTGCTCGCCGGCGCGTTGCTCGTGTACGGCTATTTCGTCGGACACTACGATTTCAGCGAAATGTTCATGGCGGTGGTCGGCCTCTCGGTGGCGGCGATTCCCGAGGGGTTGCCGGCTGTTCTGACGATCACACTGGCGGTCGGCGTGCAGGCCATGGCGCGGCGCAATACCATTGTGCGCAGTCTTCCGGCCATAGAAACGCTCGGATCGGTGTCGGTGATCTGCACGGACAAGACCGGAACCCTGACACGCAACGAGATGATGGTCGCCTCGGTTGCTCTGACCGGTCATGTGTATTCGCTGAAGGGAAACGGCTATGAACCCGAAGGAGTGGTTCTGCTGAAGGACGCCCCGGTCATCGCTCACGAACATCTGCAATTGGTCGAACTCGCCCGCGCCGCGGCGTCGTGCAACGATTCCTCTCTGCATCGGCGCAATGGCTCGTGGGCGGTCGAGGGTGATCCGATGGAGGGCGCCCTGCTGGCGCTGGCCGGAAAGGTCGGTATCGATGTCCATCAGCAGCAGTCGACCTACACCCGCACGGACGCGATCCCGTTCGACGCCCGTCACCGGTTCATGGCGACGTTGCACCACGAGCAGTCCGATCATGCGGACATCTTCGTCAAGGGCGCGCCGGAACGGGTGCTGGAAATGTGCGCGCAACAGCGTGGCGTCTGCGGAGACGAACCGCTCGACGAGGGGTATTGGAACGTGACGGCGGAAAGGATGGCGGCCCAGGGGCAGCGGGTCCTGGCAATCGCGGCGCGTCAGGTCGAGCGCGATCAGGCATCGATCGGATTTTGCGATGTGGAAGGAGGGTTGATCCTGCTTGGCCTGGTGGGACTGATGGATCCGCCGCGCCCTGAAGCAATCGAGGCGGTCGCCGAATGCCGTGAGGCCGGAATAAGGGTCAAGATGATCACCGGGGATCATGCCGGAACTGCGGCTGCGATCGGCGGGCTTGTCGGCCTTGCAAACCCTGACCGGGTTCTGACCGGGGCTGCCATCGACCTCATGGATGATGCCGAACTGGCGGCAGCCGTGCTGGAAACCGATATTTTCGCCCGCACCAATCCCGAACACAAGTTGCGGCTGGTGATGGCTCTTCAATCCCAGGGTCTCACAGTTGCAATGACCGGGGACGGGGTCAACGATGCACCGGCGCTCAAGCGAGCGGACGCGGGCATTGCCATGGGCCTGAAAGGCAGCGAGGCCGCCAAGGAAGCCGCCGAACTGGTGCTCGCCGATGACAATTTCGCCTCGATCGTTGCTGCCGTGCGTGAGGGGCGCACAGTCTACGACAACATCAAGAAAGTCATCAGCTGGACCCTGCCGACCAGCGCCGGCGAGGCCATGACCATCGTCGTCGCACTGCTTCTGGGCATGACATTGCCGGTCACCGCGGTCCAGATCCTCTGGGTCAACCTGATCACCGCCGTGACGCTCGGCATTGCGCTGGCGTTTGAACCGACGGAAGCCAATACCATGCGCCGGCCGCCGCGGCCACGGGACGAACCGCTCCTGAACGGCGGGCTTGTCTGGCACATTGTGATGGTTTCGATTCTGTTCCTCGGTGGCGTGTTCGCTGTCTATTCCTATGCGATCGATCGGGGATACTCGCTTGAACTGGCCCGGACAATGGCGTTGAACACGCTGGTCGTGATGGAAATTTTTCATCTGTTTTTCATCCGCAATATTTACGGCACATCGCTGAACTGGAAAGCGGTGCGGGCGACTCCGATGGTCTGGACCATGGTGATCGCGGTGACCGCAGCGCAATTCGCGGTCACGTACGCGCCACCGCTGCAGCGGGTGTTCGCGACCGTCCCGGTTCCGCTGTTTGACGGTTTGCTGATTGTTGCTGTGGGCGTGCTGTTGTTTGCGATTGTCGAGGTGGAAAAACAGTTGCGCCTGAGCTTCGCCCGGCGGAATGGGAACTGAGCCATTCATTCGAGCTTGATCAACCGGTGCGGGAAGCTGGTCCAGTCCGCGCATCACCCAGTTCTGGCTGATCGCCTGATCTGATGCTTCCGGAGGCCCCGTCGCCTTGCTGATACACTCTCACGCCGAGGGCAGCAGGGCGTCCACCTTCGGCCGGATCACGCGCTGCGGGCGGCCGGATTTGCCGATCGTGTAGCACAACAAAATCACCGGCAGCAGGCCGAAGCCGACGATCATCAGCGAGGGCAGGGCGGCCTGCTGCAGGCGTTCGTCGGAAGCCAGGCGGTAGGCCTGGACGGCGAGCGTGTCGAAATTGAACGGCCGCATGATCAGCGTGGCCGGCAGTTCCTTCATCACGTCGACAAAGACGATGAGCAGCGCTGTGAGCAGGCTGGGTCTGAGCAGCGGCAGATGGATTTCGAACAGCATGCGGCTTGATGAGCGGCCAAGGGTACGGGCAGCGGCATCGATATTGGGCTTGATTGTCGAAATGCCGGTGTCGAAGGCGCCAAGGGCGGCGGCAATGAAGCGCACCATATAGGCCACCACCAGAAGCCCGATGGAGCCGGTGAAGAACAGGCCGGTGGAGACATCGAAATGGGCCCGCGCCCAGGCATCGATGATGTTGTCGAGCGCCGCGAAGGGCACCAGCAGCCCGACAGCGATGACGCCGCCGGGCACGGCGTAACCGATGCCTGCGGCCGCGGCGGAAAAGCGGGATGCGAGGCTTGGCGCGATGCGGGCGCAGAAGCCGATGATGACGGCGGCAGTTACAGTGATCAAGGCGGTGATCGAGGCCAGCGTCAGCGAATTCTCCACATAGCCGAGATAGCGCGGCGAGAACGGTGATTTTCCCGCGCTGATCGCCATGTCGGTGAGCACGGCAAGTGGAACTGCAAAGCCGATGGCGACCGGCAGCACGCAGGCCGTGAAGGCAGCCGCAGCATGCCAGCCCCGGAGATGGTGCCGTTCCATGGTCTCGATCCGCGAGCCTGCGGGGAAACGCTTGGCCGCGCCGCGCTGGGCGCGTTCAAGCAGTGCGAAGGTGAGCGCCACCACAAGCAGGCACAGAGCCAGCTGGGAGGCGGCCATGCGATCGCCCATTGAGAACCAGGCGCTGTAGATGCCGGTGGCGAAGGTCTGCACGCCGAAATGCGCCACGGTGCCGAAATCGGCGATGGTCTCCATCAGCGCCAGGATCACGCCACCGGCAATCGCCGGGCGCGCCATCGGCAGGCTGACCCGCCAGAAGGCCGACCAGGGCGTGTGACCCAGCGTCCGGGCGGCGAAATAGGCGGTTGGCGATTGCTTGAGAAAGGCAGCGCGGGCAAGCAGATAGACGTAGGGATAGAGCACGAAGATCAGCATCGCCGCCGCGCCGCCGAGCGAACGGACTTCAGGAAACCAGTAGTCCTGCGGTCCCCAGCCGGTGATCGTCCTCAGCGCAGTCTGTACCGCGCCGGGATGGTCGAGCAGATCGGTATAGGCATAGGCCAGCACATAGGCCGGAAACGCCAGCGGCAGCGCCAGCACGATCTCGAAGGTGCGGCGGAAGGGGAAACTGCAGGTGGTCACCAGCCAGGCCGTCGCGGTGCCGACCACCGCGGTGCCGATGCCGACCAGGGCGACGAGCTTGACCGTGGTCAGCGCATAGCGCGGCAGCACCGTCGCCATCAGGCTGTTCCAGGTGTCAAGCGTGCCCGACGCTGCGGCGAAGCCGACGGCCAGGATCGGAGCAAGGCACAGCAGCGACACGATCCAGGCGGCAATTTTGAGTGTGCGTTCGCCCACTGTCCGGTTCATCCCTTTCGTCTGGCGTCCCGGTCCAGACAGACCGCGCCATGGTCCCTGTGTTTCGCCAAAACCCGATTTCGGGGTTTGACAGCGCAACACGCCTCGGACAAAGATTGTTGAGTAATTCATACAGGTTTTAGCGTCAACCGGCGCGCACCCAACCGGAAGCGAGCATGATTGTCTGCCAGTGCAATATCCTGTCAAAAGCCGAGATCGAGGCGGCGGTGGAAAAACTGCTGGCGGAAGATCCCTGGCGGCTGATCGTACCGTCAACGGTGTATCATGCGATGCGGATACGCGGGCGCTGTTGCGGATGTTTCCCCGATGTGATCGAGATCATCGCGGCAGTGACGGAACGGATACGACCTGGCGGCGACTGCAATGTCTCGTGATACATCGTCATGTCGCTGCGCATTGACGGCGTCGCGGCCATTGCCTAAATCATAGGTCTGAACGCGTTACAGGCGCCCCCGGTTTGTGCGCCACTTTGCAAAGGCAGACGACACCATGGACCTTCGTCCCATCAATGCGAACTACTCCGTTACCGGTCAGGTCTCCGTCGAAGACCTGCCCGGGATCAAGGCAGCCGGGTTCAAATCGATCGTCTGTCATCGCCCCGATGGTGAAGCCGCCGATCAGCCAGACTTCGAGAGCATCAGGCAGGCGGCTGAAACCCTTGGCATTGAAGCGCGCCAGATTCCGGTCGGTCCGATGGGCGTGACTGCGGACGCCGTCCGCGCGATGGTCGACGCAATCGAGGAAATGCCTTCCCCGATGCTCGGCTATTGCCGTTCCGGCGCCCGTTCGACAGCGATCTACCAGCACACCGCGCATATGCGGAACTGATCAAGCGGGCTGATCTGCCGCTTCGGCTGCACTTGACGCAGAGCAGCTCATTTCGTTGAAACCAGCGACTTCATCCGCGATCGGGCGTTTCCCGTCGATCACCGGAGCGGGCGTGCATGCCCCGCAATCTACCCTCACACTTGCTGTTTGCATGAGCCTTTGCGGAACCTTTTCGGCCGTGAAACGTTTATTTGGCGCATCCCGAGATGACTTGGGCCAACACACATGACGAAAGGGTCTCATATGCGTGCGATCGGACTTTGGCTGCTGGGCGTTCCCATCTGGATCATCATCCTTCTCGCCATATTTTTTTAGAACCTGGGTCTGACGACGGCAGTAATCCGGGTGTCCCCTCAATCCAAACGGAGCCAAACCAATGAACGGAATAATCTATCTTGTCGGACTGGTCGTGGTCGTGATGGCCATTCTGTCTTTCCTCGGACTGGGCTAGGAGTATCACCATGGCCAATGTTGACGACGTCACTCTGGTGACAATTCCCCCGACCGAGCAGGATGATCACGCCTCCTATGTGGACTGGCCCGCCGTTATCGGCGGTATCGTGCTTGCGTCCGGTGTTTCAGTGGTGCTGTTGAGTTTCGGCGCTGCTCTGGGACTGACCTTCACCGCCGTTGCCGATCGTCCCGGGGCTTCCTTGGTTGGCCTGGGTATCGGGGTCGGCCTGTGGTTCATCTGGGTGCAGGTGTCCAGCTTCATGGCCGGCGCCTATCTCACCGGGCGGATGCGCAGGCGCTTCCACGACAGCACTGCTCACGAGGTCGAGGTCCGCGACGGTGCGCATGGTTTGCTCGTCTGGGCCGGCGCCATCATTGTCGGCGCGCTGATCGCCGCAAGCGGTCTGGGCGCGGTTACCACCGCGGTTGGGACCACTGCCGGCGCCACGGCCAGTGCCGTTGGACAGGCAGTGTCATCCGAAGCCTTGTCGGACGGCAATGGCTATTTTGCCGACCAGTTGTTGCGTCCGGCCGCCGGTGTGACTGACACAGGAGCTAACGACGGTTCCGACGACGTGAACGGCGAAGTCCTGCGGATTCTGGCTCATGCGGGAACCGGCGACGTGACGGCGGAAGACAAGGCCTATCTCGGCTCGGTCGTGGCCGCCCGCACGGATCTGGGCGAAGCGGAGGCCACAGCGCGGGTCGATAGTGTTCTCAACAGCTTCTACGAAGCCCGCACCGAGGTCGCTGAAGCTGCCGAAACGGCACGCCGCGTCGGCATCATCTCGGCCTTCCTGATCGCGGCTTCGCTTCTGGTCAGCGGAGCAGGGGCCTACTGGGCCGCCACCGCCGGTGGCTCGCACCGGGACGAACGCGTCGAGTTCGACCATCTGTTTCGGCGCGTCGTATAAAACAGTAAGTCGTATAAACTAGTAAAATGACAAGGAAGGCGCGGGATGCAAGTCCCGCGCTTTTTTGCGCGCGTTCACCGGGCGTCATCGGTCAGATGCCGTCACCTCATCAGGCCGGAAATCCGGCGGGAGTTCGCCGGATCGGTATCACTTGTTCATCGTGCGCCTGAATGATCCCGGTCTATTTCTTGACCCCGGTGCCCGAGATCTGGTCGAGTGTCCGGGTCGGGGTGATGGCCTGCTGGTCAAGCTTGACCTCGATGATCGCAGCAATGCCGCTGGCTCTTGCGCGCTCGAAGGCGGGGGCGAATTCCGCTGTTGTCACCACCGTCTCGCCGTGGCCGCCATAGGCGCGGGCGAGAGCGGCGAAATCCGGGTTGGTCAGTTCCGTGGCGTTGACCCGGCCGGGATAATCCCGCTCCTGGTGCATGCGGATGGTGCCGTACATCGAGTTGTTGACGACGATGACGACGATCGGCAGCTTGTGCTGAACGGCGGTGGCGAATTCCTGGCCATGCATCATGAAGCAGCCGTCTCCGGCAAACGCCACCACAAGCCTGTCGGGAAACGCCTGTTTGGCGGCCACCGCAGCGGGTACGCCATAACCCATGGAGCCGCAGGCCGGAGCTGCTTGCGTGGCGAATTTGCTGAAGCGGATATAGCGATGCACCCAGGTGGCGTAATTGCCGGCGCCATTGGTCAGGATCGCGTCATCGGGCAACTGATCACGCAACCAGTCGATGATCGGGCCCATGTGCACGTCGCCGGGTCCGGTTTGGGGCGGCGTCGACCAGTCGAGATACGTCTGATGCATCCGCGCCGTTCGCTCGCCGCGCGCCGGTGTGGTTTCGATGTCGAGCTCTGACAAGGCGGCAGCAAAAGAGGTGGGATCGGCGTTGACCGCCAGCGACGGGCGGTAGACGCGGCCGAGTTCGCCGGCGTCTGCGTGAACATGGACCAGCGGCTGGACCGGGAAAGGCACGTCGAGCAGGGTGTAGCCCGAGGAGGGCATTTCCGAAAAGCGTCCGCCGATCAGCATGACAAGATCGGAATTCGTGATCTCGTCGGCCAGCGCAGGGTTGATGCCGATGCCGACATCGCCGGCATAACAGGCATGGTTGTGGTCAAACAGCATCTGGCGGCGGAACGAGCAGCCGACGGGCACCTGCGCCCTGGCCGCGAAATGCTCGACCTGTCGGACGGCTTCGTCGGTCCAGCGGGTGCCGCCGAGGATCATCACCGGGCGTGTCGAGCGCGACAGACGGTCGGCCAGATCCTTCATTTCAGGCTCGCCGGGACGGATGACCGGAACCGGATTGGGCAGGATCATAGCCGGCGGATTTTCGACCACTTCGCGCAGCACATCTTCGGGGAGCGCCAGCACGACGGGGCCGGGGCGACCGGACATGGCGACTGAAAACGCGCGGTTGACGAATTCGGGAATACGGGCCGGATCGTCGATCTCGCCGACCCATTTGGCGAATTCGGTGAAGGCCCGGCGGTATTCGACTTCCTGGAAGGCCTCGCGTTCGCGGGCGTCGCGCTGCACCTGACCGATGAACAGGATCATCGGGATTGAATCCTGCCGCGCAATGTGCAGCCCGGCGGTGGCGTTGGTGGCGCCGGGGCCACGGGTGACGAAGCAGATGCCGGGCTTGCCGGTCAGCCGGCCCCAGGCGTCAGCCATCATCGCCGCACCGCCTTCCTGACGGCAGACGGTGACGCCGACGCCGGAATCGACCAGCGCATCGAGCACGGCGAGATAGCTTTCGCCGGGTACGCAAAACAGCCGCTCAACGCCGTTGGCCTTGAGCGTGTCGACAATCAGTTGCCCGCCGGTTTTCATGCTTCAGTCCTTTTTGGTCTTGATGGTTTCGAGTTCACGCAGCACCTCTTCGGTATGCTCGCCCAGCCGGGGGCTTGGCCGGTCATAGTGAAGCGGCGACGCGGGCAGCCGGATCGGCGCGCGCACCGAGGGAATGGCGGTCCCGGCCTGATCGGTGAGATCCATCCTCAGGCCGCGCGCGATGGCCTGCGGATCGTCAAACATCTCGGCGATAGTGTTGATCGGCCCGGCCGGCACGGCGTTGGCCTCACAGGCCTTGAGCAGGTCGGTCTTGGTCCAGTTGCTCATCTGGGCAATGATTGCGGCGCGGAGCCGCTGGCGATGGGCAACGCGGGACGGGTTGGTCTGGAATTCCGGATCGGCGCCAAGCTCTGGTGCGTCGAGCAATTTGCAGAAACGCTGGAACTGGCCGTCATTGCCGACGGCGATGATGATGTGGCCGTCTGAAACCGGAAACACCTCATAGGGGGCGATGTTCATATGGGCGTTGCCCATCTGCACGGGCGCCTCGCCAGACACCAGGTAATTGAGGTTCTGGTTGCCCAGAACTCCGGCCTGGGTGTCAAACAGCGCCATGTCGATCATCTGGCCTTGGCCGGTTTTCTCGGCGTGGCGAAGGGCGGCCTGGATGGCGATGACGGAATAGAGCCCGGTGAAGATGTCGGAAATGGCGACTCCGGCCTTTTGCGGTTCGCGGCCGGGTTCGCCGGTGATCGACATCATGCCGGCCATGGCCTGGATGATGAAGTCGTAGCCGGCTCGCGGGGCGTAAGGCCCGGTCTGGCCAAAGCCGGTGATCGAGCAATAGACCAGCGCCGGATTGGCAGTCTTCAGGCTGTCGTAATCGAGGCCGTATTTCTTCAGCCCGCCGACCTTGAAGTTCTCGATCACCACATCGCCGGTGGCGATCAGATCGCGGGCAGTCTGAGCACCCTCGGGACTGGCGATATCAAGCGTGATCGAGCGCTTGCCGCGATTGGCGGAATGATAATAGGCGGCTGACAGGTTCTCGCCGTCGGCGCCGGTGACGAAGGGCGGACCCCAGCGGCGGGTATCGTCGCCGCCTTCGGGGTGTTCGATCTTGATCACATCGGCGCCGAGATCGGCCAGCAGTTGCCCGGCCCATGGGCCCGCCAGAATCCGGGCCAGCTCGATAACGCGGATGCCCTTCAAAGGGGCAGGCGCCAAACCGGAAGGCTTTGCGTCCGGGGCCTCAGCCATGGGGTGTGCTCCGGGGTGGCCGCAAGTTCATGATCGAAAGCCGGGCAGGTTTATCGCGGAATAAAAGTTTGGAAATAATTGCTTGGTCCTCCGGTTCACGTCTGCTTGTTAGCAGGTTTGCGCCGAGCGTGTCACGTCCGCTTGCGGGGCATTTGGGCGCAGTGCCCGGTGGCCTTGCAGGGTGTGCGCGATTGCGCAGTTGCGCCGGGATCGGGGCCTGGAGCATGGCTTTGCAATCAGGCCGGGACGGGGAGCGCCCGGTCGAGCCAACCGGCAAAGCTCGCCATTGTCTGGTCGCGGTTGATCTCGTTGAGGCTCTCGTGCCGGGTATCGGGCAGGATCTGCAAGGTGATATCGCTCAGACCGGCCTTGCGCATCTGCTCTGCAAGCCATTTGACTGCCTCGCCCTGGTCGGTGGCGGGATCCTTGGCTCCGCCGACCAGGTGGACCGGAAGCGCCTTTGGCAATCGCGCCAGGTTTTCGGACTTGCCGCCGGCGTAGATCAGCTCGAATACGTTTTGCCACATGCTCACGGTGGCGTCCCAGCCGCACAGCGGGTCGGCGATATACAGATCGACCACCGTCTCGTCGCGCGACAGCCAGTCGAAATCGGTGCGGCGGCCGGGCATCGCCCTGGCCCAGGCCCTAAAGGTCAGTTTCGGCAGAATTGTGCTGGGGGTGTCGGAGCCCTTGAAGAACGCCTCCATGGCCAGAAAGGCCTGGCCGGCGTGGCCGGCAATCCCGGCGTTGAAATTGGAATTCCACACCGCCAGCGCAGTGCTCGAGCCGGGATGCGCCTGGGCGAAATTCAACGCGATCAAACCGCCCATGGAATGGCCGAAGGTGACCACCGGCAAACCGGGATGGCGCGCGGCGATCATGGCGTGAATGGCGGCGACATCGGCAACGACCTTTGTCGCCCCGTCCTTGGCCGCAAAGGCGCCGGGGATCGCATCGGGTGCGCGGGTCGCGCCATGTCCGCGGTGGTCATGGGCATAGACGTGAAAGCCGCGCGCTGCGAGAAAGTCGGCGAAGCGTTCGTAGCGCGCCGCGTGTTCGGCCAGCCCATGGTTGATCTGCACCACGCCGCGGGCTCGGCCCCGGGCAGGCAGATGGCGGACGGCAAGCTCGGCGCCGGTGGGGCTCGGCAGGCGGAAAGGGGAAAAATCGCTCATGCGCCATTGGCCATGGCTGTGGGTCGAAAATCAAGAGGGGGTAATGATCGAACCTCAGCGAAAGGCATCCGTACCGCGGTTTGGCGCTGCGGCGGGCGGTGGCGATGCCGGACACAAGCCGTTTTCAGGCTGCAAGACCGGTGTGGCATTGCAATCGACGGGTTGCCCTTGCTGGAAAAATCGCTAGTTGAGAGCCAACCAGCCATGGAGTGCCGACACGTGAGCGATCTGACCCTGCCCCAAGCCATCGACAATATCTACGCGTCGATCAAGAACAACAATGAGGACCTGGACAGCCATGTCGCCGCCCTCAAGGCCGTGATGAAGCGCGACGGCGTCAAGGAAGCCGTGTTCGATCCGGGCAAGCTGGCGCAGTCCAACCGCCAGGGACGCAAGATCATGCAGTCCTATTTCAGGCAGAAGGGCGTGGCTGTCAGCTTCTCCTCCTGATGCCGACAGCGCCGCAGCGTGGGCGTGGATTGCGCCAATCCCTGAGCTTTGCCGCCAAACTGCGAGAGCCCCGGCCCGGCAAGGTTCAACCTTCCAAAGCCAAGGCTTTCATTCTGCCTCGCATTGGCTAATGTTGCTTCCTGAACAGGCGTGACGGTCAATCTGCCGTCCGGAAATTTCGGGATCGCGCAAAGTGTCTCATGAAGATCCGATGGATGCCGGCGATCTGGACGGCTCGACCGGCGAGGACGAAACCCCGTCAACGGCGGTGCGCGGCAGGACGTCACCGGGTTCGCGTGGCGGGTGGGCGATGCTTGTGTTCGTCCTTGGCCTTGCCTGCGGTATTCCTGTTGCGATTTTCATGCCCGGCTTTCTCTCCGATTACGGCACGGTTGTACTCGGTATCGTGCTCGCGGCGTTTTTGTTTGTCACCGTCGTGTTGTCGATGGTCTTCGTGTTCCGCCAGCCGCTCTGGCGCTGGTTGTTTCAACGAACCGAGGTCGAGGTCACCCGATTTGCCGGGCCGCTGGCTGATGTGGCGCGCTTTGCCGCCGGCCAGAAGGTCGAGGAAGCCACCAATGCCGCGCGCGACTTCGCCGAGATCGTGCTGGCTCGTTACGCCTGGGTCTCCACCCGACGCTGGTTGATCGCCTCGATCACCGGGCTGATTGCCGCGATGGCGGCGCTTGCCGGCTCGGCGCTTTTGTTCGAGCAGAACAAACTGCTCAGGGCGCAATCGGGTCTGCTGGTCGAGCAAAACCAGCGCATCGATTTCCAGAACGCGCTGATCGATACCCAGATCCAGCTCGCCGAAGCCGAGCGCAGCGCCCAGATCGGGCCGGAAGTGGTCGAGATCGGCGCGCTGATCGGAGCCGAGAGGCAGGCGTTTCTGGACACCGGCGGCGATATCGAGAATTTCCGGCTGATGCACCTGAGCAGTTCGACCCGCGGCCGTATCGTCGCGGCAAGTCTGGTGGCGCGGCCCTACCGCTACCTGGCGCCGTCCAACGCCAATCCCCGCGACACCGAAGGCCTGATGCGCACAGCGCTTGCCCGCAGGCCGGATGCGGTGGCCGACCAGGCCGTGCTCGACGCCGGACCGGCACGCCCGGAGGCCGAGCGACTGGTCGACCGCCCGGTGAGCCCGGAGCGCGGCGACCTTCTGACCATGTTGACGGCGAACTCCATTCTGGAGACCGAGGCGCTGACGGCCCTGGGCGCCGATTTTTCCTTCGCCGAATTCCGCCGCGAACTGGCGGGCGGGCTGTCGATGCGCCACGCCCGGCTGGCGTTTGCGGATTTCTCCTGGACGCGAATGGTGCAATGCCAGTTTGGCGCGGCGCAGCTCGATCATGCCCGCATCGAGAATGCCGTGGTGCGCGCATCGAATTTTTCATCGCTTGCCGCAGGCGATGTGACGGAGCCGTTTTCAGCGGGTGATTTTGACTATCTGCCGACCAGCATGGCGGGCATCAGTTTTCGGGGCAGCGTGATCCACGACACCGGCTTTGCCCGGGTCAACGCAATCGCGCCGGTGTTTGACGGCGCGGTGGTGGCGATGGCGGATTTTAGCGGAGCATCGATTGGCGGGGCGAGCTTTCGCGACGCGATGATCATCGACAGCCGTTTCGACGGCGCAAGCCTCCAATCGATGGATCTGGAAGGCGCCATCGTGTTCGACCAGACATTTCTCGAAAAACTCAGGCAGACCGCGGCGTCAGGCTCCTTCGTGGCCGAACGCTGGAAGCTGTCGCCGATCCCGGCCGGCGAGGCGGCCGGTCATCACGGCTATTTCGAGATGACCAACCATGTGCCCGAAGCCGCCTATGCCGGGGTTCAGGCCTGGCGCATCAGCCGGGTCGGGGCCGCTTCGGAATAGGCGGCTGACCGGGGATCTGGGGAGAGCGGCGTGCGCATCATTGCCCTTGGCGGCACTTTGCAATAGACAGCGCACAACAATCCAAATCATGTCTGGAGCGCAACGTGGCACGGCAGTTCATCTATCACATGGCGGGGCTCAACAAGTCCTTTGGCGCCAAGAAGGTTCTCGAAAACGTCCATCTGTCATTCTACCCGGATGCCAAGATCGGTATCCTCGGCCCCAACGGCGCCGGTAAATCGACGGTTCTCAAGGTCATGGCCGGGCTCGACACCGAGTTCACCGGCGAGGCCTGGCTGGCCGAAGGCGCAACCCTTGGCTACCTGCCGCAGGAGCCGAAGCTCGACCCGTCCAAGACAGTGCTCGAAAATGTCATGGAAGGCGTGGCCGAAAAGCAAGCGGTGCTCGACCGCTACAACGAGCTGATGATGAACTATTCCGACGAGACCGCCGACGAGGGCGCGCAACTCCAGGATGTCATCGACGCGCAGAATCTTTGGGATCTCGACAGCCAGGTCGAAATGGCCATGGAAGCGTTGCGCTGCCCTCCGCCTGAGGCCAGCGTTGAAAGCCTGTCGGGTGGTGAAATGCGCCGGGTGGCGCTGTGTGCGCTGCTTTTGCGTCAGCCCGATCTGCTGCTGCTTGACGAGCCGACCAACCATCTCGACGCCGAAAGCATCGCCTGGCTTGAAAAGCATCTGCGGGAATATCCCGGCGCCGTGATCATGATTACCCATGACCGCTACTTCCTCGACAATGTGACCGGCTGGATTCTCGAGCTCGACCGCGGCAAGGGCATTCCCTACGAGGGCAACTACACCGCCTACCTGGAAGCCAAGGCCAAACGCATGAAGCAGGAAGGCCGCGAGGACGCCGCCCGGCAGAAGGCACTCAGCAGCGAGCAGGACTGGATTGCCTCGTCGCCGAAAGCCCGCCAGGCCAAATCCAAGGCGCGTATCCGGGCCTATGACGAGCTGGTCAAGGCCGCCAATGACCGCAGTCCCAGCAACGCCCAAATCATCATTCCGACCGGCGAGCGACTCGGCAATCAGGTGATCGATGTCGAAGGTATTTCCAAGGCCTATGGCGAGCGGCTGCTGATCGACGATCTCAGCTTCAAGCTGCCGGCAGGCGGCATTGTCGGCGTTATCGGCCCCAACGGTGCGGGTAAAACCACGCTGTTTAGGATGATCACCGGCCAGGAAGAGCCGGATAGCGGCAAGATCACAGTCGGTGAAACCGTGCAGCTCTCCTATGTCGACCAGAGCCGTGATTCACTTGATGGCAACAAGAGCGTCTGGGAAGAGATTTCCGGCGGCAATGACATCATCAAGCTCGGCCGTCACGAGATGAACTCCCGTGCCTATTGCTCGACCTTCAACTTCAAGGGCGGGGATCAGCAGCAGAAGGTCGGCACGCTTTCAGGCGGTCAGCGCAACCGGGTGCATCTGGCCAAGCTGCTCAAATCCGGCGGCAATCTGCTGCTGCTCGATGAGCCGACCAACGATCTGGACACCGAAACGCTCGGTGCGCTTGAAGATGCGCTGGAAAATTTCGCCGGTTGCGCCGTTATCATTTCGCATGACCGCATGTTCCTTGACCGGCTGGCCACCCACATTCTGGCGTTTGAAGGCGACAGCCATGTGGAATGGTTCGAAGGCAATTTCGAGGATTACGAGCAGGATAAGATCCGCCGTCTTGGCGCGGACTCGGTCAATCCGAAGCGGGTGACGTACAAGCCGCTGAAGCGGTAGGCAAAAAATATCCCCGGGACGCGGAACCTTATTGCCGTTGCCGCGTTCAACCGGTCAGGGCAAAGTCCGGGGGTAAATGCTTGCAAACTAAAAATGATGGCCGGGAAGGCCTTATCGACTTCGGTGAACTGTTCGACGTATTGCCCAGTCCGCACATGGTGATCGACCGGAACCACTGTTACGTCGCCGTCAACAAGGCGTACGAAAAGGTCGTTATGCGCGGCCGTGACGAGCTGATCGGTCGGAATCTCTTCGATCTCTTTCCCAATGACGGAGAGAGTGGCCGGCGTTTGCGTGACTCCTTTGACCGGGTCATTGAGGCGGGCGAGACCGATACGCTCGCCTATATTCCCTATGACATTCCGCGGCCGCCCGAAAAGGGTGGTGGCATGGAACAGCGCTACTGGACCGCGGTTCACACCGCTGTTTACGGCAAGGGCGGCATTGACCGATACGTGATGCAGAACACCGTCGATGTCACCGACATCGTCAGCCTGCGTCAGGCGGCCAGCCTGCCGTTTCGCCGGGCCGAGACGCAGTTGCTGGAGCGTGCCCGCGAGGCCGAGGAGCAGCACAAGGCGCTTATCTCGGAGAGTGCCGAATTCCGGCGGCTTTTCCAGTTGGCGCCGGGATTCTTCGCCGTGCTTTCGGGCCCCGATCACGTCTTCGCATTTGCCAACGATGCCTATATGCGCCTGGTCGGCGAGCGCCAGTTGATCGGCAGGAGTGTCCGCGAAGCTCTGCCGGAAGTCGGCGAGCAGGGCTTCCTGGAAGTTCTGGACGAAGTCTACAGGACGGGCGTTCAGTATCAGGCCGAGGCGGAACGCGTGATGATCAAGGACTTCGATTCCGGCGAGTTGCGCGAAACTTTCCTGGATTTTTCCTATGATGTCATCCGGGACGCAGAGGGCAATATCACCGGCGTCTTCGTGCAGGGAAGCGATCGCAGCGAGGACGTGAAACGGCAGTATCGTCAGGGGCTTTTGCTTGCGGAACTGAACCATCGCGTCAAGAACACGCTGGCGTCGGTCCAGTCCATCGTATCCCAGACTCTGCGTTCCGCGCCCGATCCGGCGACCGCCAAAAAGAACATAGGGTCCCGGCTTTCGGCGCTCTCGAAGGCGCATAATCTGCTGAGTGCGCAGGAATGGACGAGCGCCGATCTCGGCGACATCATCGGGCAGGAAGTCGCGGTTTTCGATCCTGAGCGCATCAGTCTCGACGGGCCGAGATTCACCCTGTCGCCAAGGGCCTCGATCTCGCTTGCCATGCTAGTTCACGAGCTCTCGACCAATGCTGTCAAATATGGCGCCTTGAGCAGCGAAAGCGGAAATGTCGTCATTGACTGGCGCGAGGAACCGGACGGGAACCTGAAACTCACTTGGCGGGAAACGGGCGGTCCATCCGCTGTTGAACCGGACAGGAAGGGTTTCGGCACCCGACTGATCGAGAGCATCGTCTCGGGCGAGTTCGGCGGCGGTTACCAACCTTCCTTTTGCGAACAGGGTTTCTCGTGTACCGTCACCCTTGAAGCCGCATTGTTGCGCGGTGCGGAAGCCGGGAAATGAAAGCTGAGATGCGCAAACCCATGTCTGTCCTCGTCGTCGAGGACGAGAGTCTCATCGCAATGAACCTCGAAATGATACTGGAAGATCTTGGCCACTCCGTGATCGGCCCGGTCATGACATTGAAGGATCTGGAAAAGATCCTGAACAGTGACTTCCGTGCCGATGCGGCGATCCTCGATGTCAACATCGCCGGCGAGCATATCTTCCCCTATGCCCGCCGGCTGGCGGATCTCGGCATTCCGCTTCTCTTTGCAAGCGGATACGGCGCGAGCGGCATCAGCGACGACCTTGCCCACTACCCGGTCGTCCCCAAGCCCTACACCGAGCATGATATCGCCGGAATGCTGGACATGATGTGCTCCTCCTGAGGCGCAGCGCCCAGAGCACCGTACGAGTAATACGACGCATTCTGTTGGCTCAAACCTGCTGCTCCACAAGAA
>TARA_R110002050_G_scaffold85236_2_pt1 | contig 28095 bp, 23 predicted proteins | sample TARA_R110002050 | Tara Oceans TARA_R110002050 (sample SAMEA4396988) | marine metagenome | biome: Polar Biome; feature: [DCM] deep chlorophyll maximum layer (ENVO:01000326); material: water (ENVO:00002006), including particulate matter (ENVO:01000060) such as... | depth 25 m
TGCAACAATTTTATATCATAAAGGATTGTATAGGCAGAGTCTTAAAATACTTGATAAGGCAAAAAATTTAGCAATTGGCAATGAGGAAAAAAATGTAGCTTATGAGATTATTGAGTTTGAAAAAGTTATTGAATCGCAATATATAACTAGAAGTATAAGTAATCGAGCAGATGAATTAACTATTCAAGCCAAAGAGCTTAGTCAACAAAATGTATTGGCTAGTAAACTGTCAAATCTTTCGCTTCAATTGTATGGATTATTCCTTAAAACGGGCTATGTAAAAAATGATAAGGAAACAAGGCGAATAACGAAATATTTTAATGACAGATTGCCTAAGTACAATATCAACACCTTAGGGTTTAGGGAAAAATTATGGTTGTATAAAGCACATTTATGGTATAGTTTTTTAACTCAAGATTTTTTATCCTGTTATAAGTATTCTTCTAAATGGGTCGCTTTATTTTATGATAATAAGGACCAAATTGTTTTAAATCCAGTTTTTTTTCTGAAAGGAAATCATTATTTACTAGAATCTTTATTTTATTTAAGGCATTACAATAAGTTTAAGAAGTCTTTGAAACGCTTAGAGTCTGTAACGAAAGAAAGTTGGTTTCCTGTTGATGATAATATAGAAGGGTTAGCATTTCTATACATATATAACAATAAATTCAATTTGCATTTCATTGAAGGCAGCTTTCAAGAAGGCTTGCCAATAGTCGAAGAGGTTTTAGAACGATTAAAAAAATATCAGGACAGAATTGATGAGCACCACGTTATGGTATTTTATTATAAAATAGCAAGCTTGTATTTTGGAGCTGGAGAAAACAAAAAGTGTATCTTCTTTTTAGAGAAAATAATAGGTAATAAGTCTCTTGAAATGAGAGAGGATTTATTGTGTTTTGCAAGAGTTTTAAATTTGGTAGCCCATTATGAGGCAGGAATGGATTACAACTTAGAAGCGCTTATTAAGAGTACCTATAAGTTTTTAATTAAAATGGAAGATTTATATGAGGTTCAGAAGGAGATGATTAAATTTTTAAGAGGTTTGGGTGATATTTATCCTCATGAGGTGAAAGGAGAGTTTATCAAACTTCATAAGAAATTAAAAGAGTTTGAAGATGATCCCTACCAAAGCAGAGCCTTTCTATATTTAGATATTATTTCATGGTTAGAGTCAAAGATTGAGAGTAAACCAATTGGTTTAGTAATAAAAGATAAGTTTGAAGCTAAATTGTTGAGGAAATAATAAATTTTCAAAGTTTTTCAAAAAAAATTAGGATTTTAAATTTTTCTAACTGAATATTTGTACTCACAAAGTTCAAACACTTATTGAAATGTTATCAAGAAAGGTGGAGGGATTAGACCCATTGAAGCCTTAGCAACCCTTTACCTGTAAAGAAGGTGCTAAATTCTACTTAAATCAAGTTTTAGATTTTAGATAGATAACCAAACGAAATTACTTTTTAGTAATTTAATTTTCTTTTTAACATTTTTCTATTAAGTACATCACATTTTGATGCATTTGGCTTTTGGTTTAATTATTTATTAACTCAAAAAAATTAGAAAAATGAGCACACAAAAAATTGCAACACAAGCATTACACGCAGGACATGATGTCGCTGCTAATGGAGGAACCAGAGCAGTTCCAATTTATCAAACATCGTCGTATGTTTTTAATGATTCCGATCATGCGGCTAACCTATTTTCATTAAAAGAATTAGGCTTTATTTACACCAGACTTAACAATCCAACAAGCCAGATTTTACAAGATCGTCTGGCAGCTGTAGAAGGTGGTGTTGGAGCCGTAGTATTTGCATCAGGAACTGCCGCTATTTCAACAGGATTATTAACTTTATTAAAAGCGGGAGACCATATTGTAGCTTCTAGCAGTTTATATGGCGGAACCTTTAATTTATTAAAAGTTACCTTACCAAGATTAGGTATTACAACCACGTTTGTAGATGCCGATAACCCTGATAATTTTGCTGCCGCAGTTCAAGAAAATACAAGAGCATTCTTTGTAGAGTCTTTGGGGAATCCAAAATTAGATGTGTTAGATTTAAAATCAATTTCAGTACACGCCAAAGCTGCTGGAGTGCCTTTTATTGTTGATAATACGGTAGCGACGCCATCTCTTTTAAACCCTATTGAACACGGAGCTAATATCGTAATTCACTCATTAACAAAATATATTGGCGGTCAAGGAACCTCGTTAGGAGGTGCTATTATCGATGCCGGAACATTTGATTGGTCTAATGGAAAATTCCCGGAATTTACAGAGCCTTCAGATGGATATCATGGCTTGGTGTATCATGAAGCTTTGGGTGCCGCTGCTTATACCTTCAAATTAATTTTAGAAGGTTTAAGAGATTTTGGAGGTGCTTTGAGTCCGTTTAATGCCTTTCAAATTATCCAAGGTTTAGAAACCTTGCCAGTTAGAATAAAACAACATTCTGCAAATGCATTAGAATTAGCCAAATGGTTAGAACAGCAAGACGAAGTAGCTTGGGTAAACTATCCAGGTTTAGAATCTAGCAAATATAAATCGTTAGCCGATACATATTTGCCAAAAGGACAAAGCGGAATTGTTACCTTTGGAGCTAAAGGAGGTTTTGAAGCAGCAAAAGCCATTGCAGACAACTCTAAATTATTTTCATTATTAGCAAATATTGGCGACACGAAATCATTAATTATTCATCCGGCAAGTACAACACATCAACAATTAACCGATGATGAACAAGTATCAGCAGGGGTTCCAAAAGATTTAATTCGTTTGTCTGTTGGTATTGAAGATATTGAAGATTTAAAAGCTGATTTAAAAGAAGCATTCAGTAAAATTTAAAAAAGATATTCATCTTGAAAGAGCCATTACATCATATCATCATTAAAGATTTTGTTACCGAAAATAAGGTTATAAATTCTGAAATAAAACTAAGCTATCAGCTTTTTGGTGAGCCTTTAGGGTCTGCACCTATTGTTTTAGTAAATCATGCCCTAACGGGAAATAGTAATGTGGCTGGAGACAATGGCTGGTGGAAAGATTTAGTAGGAGACGACAAGGTTATCGATACTAAACTGTACACCGTATTAGCCTTTAATATTCCGGGTAATGGCTTTGATAGTTTTGTGATTGAAAACTATAAAGATTTTGTTGCCAGAGACATCGCAAGTTTGTTTTTATTAGGGCTAAAGGAATTAAAAATCAATAAGCTTTTTGCTTTAATTGGTGGTTCTCTAGGCGGTGGTATTGCTTGGGAAATGGCTGTATTAAACCCCAATATTACCGAGCATTTAATACCTGTTGCAACAGATTGGAAATCGACGGATTGGTTGATTGCAAATTGCCAGATTCAAGAACAATTTTTGTTGAATTCTAAAAACCCAGTGCACGATGCCAGAATGCATGCCATGTTATGCTACCGAACACCAGAGTCTTTTAAAGAACGCTTTCAACGCTCTAAAAATGCAGATTCAGAAATTTTTAATGTTGAAAGTTGGTTGTTGCATCATGGAAAAAAATTGCAAGAGCGGTTCCAATTATCGGCATATAAATTAATGAATCAGTTGTTAAAAAGTATTGATGTTACTAAAAACAGACCGACAGATTTTAATGTTTTAGAAAATATTGAAGCAAATATTCATATAGTTGGAGTGGATTCAGATTTATTTTTCACAGCTGAAGAAAACAGACAAACGCACAAGCAATTGGCGGTTTCAAACCCCAATGTAACCTATAATGAAATTCATTCGGTTCATGGTCATGATGCATTTTTAATGGAATATGAGCAACTAGAAAAAATTATTGAAGGCATTTTTGTGCCAAATTATAAAAGGAGAAGAATGAAAGTATTAAAGTTTGGAGGCAAATCTTTATCAAACGGTAACGGATTACAAACGGTAATTTCCATTATTGAAAGCAAGGTGAACGCAGGAGAAAAAATAACGGTAGTGGTTTCGGCGAGAGGTTCTGCTACAGACGATTTAGAGGATATTTTGGAGCGCGCTTCAAAAGGAAAATCTTATAAAGATGATTTACAAGCCTTTAAAGATTATCAAACAGAACCTTTAAAAACAGTTGATTTTTCAAAAGAATTTTCAATCTTAGACAAGTTGTTTGAAGGCGTAAGTTTATTAGGTGATTATAGCCAAAAAACTAAAGATGAAATTTTAGCGCAAGGTGAATTACTCTCAGTAAAATTGATTTCTTGTTTGTTGAATGAAAAAAACATAAAAGCAGCTGCGGTTGATGCCAGAGAATTATTAAAAACCGATGGTAATTTTGGAAACGCAAAACCTATCGACCAACTTTCTAAAGACAATGTTAAAAATTATTATAAAAACACCGAAAATGGTGTTGTTAATATCATTGCTGGATTTATTGCTTCAAATTTAAAGAATGAAACCACAACGCTTGGGAGAAACGGAAGTAATTACACGGCTGCTTTATTAGCCAATTTTTTAGATGCCGAAGAATTACAAAATTATACACACGTAAATGGTATTTATACAGCTAACCCAGACTTAGTTGAAGATGCTCAAAAAATAAGAGAACTGTCTTTTAGTGAAGCTAATGAGTTGGCCAATTTTGGAACGACGGTATTGCATGCGAAAACCATCATTCCGTTAGTTGAAAAAAATATCAACTTACGTATTTTAAACACCTTTAATCCAGATGATGAAGGCACCTTAATTACAGCGAAACCATTCTCTAAAGAAGTAACCTCATTGTCGGTTTTAGACAATGTCGCCTTGTTAAATTTAGAAGGAAGAGGGCTGTTAGGAAAAAGTGGTGTTGATGCCAGAATATTTGGCGCGTTGGCGAATAAAGATATTAGTGTTAGCATTATTTCGCAAGGTTCTTCAGAGCGAGGTATCGGTTTGGTTATTAATGCGGAACAAGCAACGCAAGCCGTTATTGCTTTAGAACGAGAGTTCGAAAAAGATTTCTATTCACAAGATGTTAATAAAATAAGTGTAATTGATGATGTGTCGGTGATTTCAATTGTTGGCATTGAGTTAGACATGTTTCATAAACCGTTCAATGCACTAATAAAAAATCAAATAACACCCTTGCTTTTCAATAATGCAGTTACTGGTAGAAATGTAAGTTTGGTAGTTAGAAAAGATCAGCTTCATAAAGCATTAAATGTCATTCATGGTGAGATTTTCGGAATTTCTAAAAAAATAAACATTGCTATTTTTGGTCACGGTTTAGTTGGAGGAGCGCTTATAAATCAGATTTTAAAATCGAAATCAGAGATTGAAAAAAGAAAAGGTATCAACCTGAATGTGTTTGCTATTGCCAATTCTAAAAAGTTACTTGTGAATAAAAAAGGAGTCGATAAAGACTGGAAAGGAGCGATACAATCATCGTTAATTAATAGTTCTATTGAAGATGTTATTGCATTTGCTAAAACACATCATTTAGAAAATTTAATTGCCGTTGATAATACAGCGAGTTCAAATTTTTATCACAATTATGTGCCTTTGGTTGAAGCGGGTTTTGATTTAGTATCCTCCAACAAAATAGCTAATACTATTTCACATCAATTTTATTCAGATTTAAGAGCGCATTTAAAAGAACATAATAAGCAATATTTGTATGAAACTACTGTGGGCGCAGGATTGCCATTAATTGATACGATAAAATTATTACATGAATCGGGAGAAAATATCACCAGAATTAGAGGGGTTTTTTCAGGAACATTAAGCTATTTGTTCAATAATTTTTCAGTTGAAGACAAACCGTTTAGTATGATTATTCAAGAAACTATTGATAAAGGATTTACAGAACCCGACCCACGAGAAGATTTTTCTGGAAATGATGTCGCCAGAAAATTGTTAATTTTGGCAAGAGAGTTAGATTTGTGTAATGAGTTTGAAGATGTTTCGGTTCAGAATTTAATTCCAGAGCAGTATCAAAATATTTCGGTAGCTGAATTTTTAAGTCAGTTAGACGTTTTAAATGACGAATTTCAAGCCGTAAAAGACGCTCAAAAACCAGGACATGTGTTGCGATATATAGGAGATTTATCAGGAGATTTATCACAAGATAAGGGACATCTAGAGGTGAAATTAGTATCCATTCCTGGTGATAGTGCCTTAGGACAAATAAAAGGAAGTGACGCTATTTTTGAAATATTTACAGAATCATATGGTGAGCAACCAATTATTATTCAGGGAGCTGGTGCAGGAGCTGAAGTGACAGCCAGAGGCGTTTTTGGAGATATTTTGAGGTTGTCTAAACATATAAATTAGAATTATGAGCGAGAAAAAAAAGCAGTTTGAAACAAATGCGATTCGTACACAATTAGAACGAAGTGAATTTTTAGAGCACTCTGTACCATTATACTTAACATCCAGTTTTCTTTTTGAAGATGCTGAGGATATGCGTGCTTCATTTTCTGAAGAAAAAGAACGAAATATTTATAGTCGTTTTACAAATCCCAATACATCAGAATTCGTAGAAAAAATTTGTAACATGGAAGGTGCTGAAGCAGGTTATGCTTTTGCTACAGGAATGGCTGCCGTATTTTCAACCTTTGCAGCCCTATTAGATAGTGGAGATCATATTGTATCATCACGTTCGGTCTTTGGTTCAACACATACGCTATTTACCAAATATTTACCTAAATGGAATATCACAACAAGCTACTTTAAAGTAGATGAGGTTGATACTATTGAAAGTTTAATCACGCCGCAAACAAAAATATTATATGCAGAATCACCCACAAATCCAGCAGTCGATATTATCGATTTACAATTGTTAGGTGATATTGCAAAAAAACATAATTTGATTTTAATTATTGACAACTGTTTTGCAACACCATATTTGCAACAACCCATAACGTTTGGGGCAGATTTAGTAATTCATTCAGCTACTAAATTAATTGATGGACAAGGACGTGTTTTAGGTGGTGTAACCGTTGGTAGAGCAGATTTAATGAGAGAGATTTATCTATTTTCAAGAAACACAGGGCCTGCATTATCACCATTTAACGCATGGGTTTTATCAAAAAGTTTGGAGACACTTTCTGTTAGAGTCGATAAGCATTGTGAGAATGCCCTTAAAGTTGCTGAGTTTTTAGAATCTCATCCTCATGTGAATTGGGTAAAGTATCCGTTTTTAAAATCGCATCCGCAATACGAAGTCGCTAAAAAACAAATGAAATTAGGAGGCAATATTGTAGCGTTTGAAGTAAAAGGAGGCATCGAGGCTGGACGTAAATTTTTAAATGCTGTTAAAATGTGTTCATTGTCTGCAAACTTAGGTGATACCAGAAGTATTGTGACGCATCCCGCATCGACAACGCATAGTAAATTATCAGAAGAAGATCGATTGCAAGTTAGTATTACCGATGGTTTAGTGAGAATTTCAGTTGGCTTAGAACATGTTGATGATATTATTCAAGATTTGAAGCAAGCGTTAAATTAACTATCTTTACGCCATGCTTTCTAAAAGAACCAAATACGGATTAAAAGCGCTCACTTATCTTGCTCGAAAAGGTGGAGATATGCCCGTACAAGTTGGTGAGATAGCTAAGAGTGAACAAATTCCTCAAAAGTTTTTAGAAAGTATTTTACTAACCTTAAGGAAGTCAGGTTGCCTAGGCTCAAAGAAAGGAAAACATGGCGGCTATTATTTAATTAAAAAGCCTTCCGAAATTATCATGGCCGATGTGATGCGTGCTCTAGAAGGCCCCATAGCCATGGTGCCTTGCGTAAGTTTAAATTTTTACGAGAAGTGTGATGACTGCCCCAACGAAGACCAATGTACCGTTAATAAATTGATGATTCAGGTGAGAGACAGTACATTAAAAGTCCTCAGAAATACAACACTAGAAGACTTATCTGCTAAATAACCGTTGTTAATTTCTTAAAATAAATAGTTTTTTTGTTTTTTATTCTTCGGTTTACTTTAAAATAATTTCATTATTCCGAAAAGTTGAAGATAATCTTTTTTATGTTACAAAAAGTTTTACTTTTGTATTTCCTAGTAAATCGGTAGGAATAATATAATACAATATAAAATGATAGGACACGTGCTAACAAATTCTATAGAAAAGGAAAAATCTTCTTATAAAACAGATGTTGCAAAAGAGAAACCTGTGAGGAGTGTTGCAAAGTCAGTTAGTTGGAGAATCGTAGGAACCATAGATACAATTTTAATTTCCTGGTTCATTACAGGGAAATTAGATTTAGCTTTTTCAATAGGTTCTATAGAATTAGTAACTAAGATGATGTTGTATTTTTTCCATGAGCGCATATGGAATTCAATTAAATGGGGAAGATAAAAGCAGATAAGATGATAACACAAGACCAATTAAAAGAGTTAAACCTTCAGTTTAAGGAAGCAAAACCATCAGAAATTATAAAAAAAGCTTTAGAATTAAGTAGTGAAGCTGTGGTGACAACAAACTTTAGACCTTACGAAGCTGCTATTTTACATGCTGTAAATTCGGTAAAACCAAATATATCTGTAGTTTGGTGTGATACGGGTTATAATACGCCACAAACTTACAGACATGCTAATCAGGTGATTCAGCAGTTACAATTAAACGTTCATTTATATGTTCCAAAACAAACAGTGGCGCATAGAGATGTGGTAATGGGAATTCCAAGTATTGATGCACCTGAGCATAAATTGTTTACAGAACAAGTTAAGCTAGAACCTTTTAAACGTGCTATGGAAGAACATAAACCAAAAGTTTGGTTTACTAACTTACGTCAAGGCCAAACAGCGTTTAGAGATAGCATCGGCATTTTTAGTGTAAGTAAAGACGGAATTTTAAAAGTGAGTCCGTTTTATTATTGGTCAGATACAGATTTAGATACTTATTTAGAGGAGAATAAATTGCCTAATGAATTTAAGTATTTTGACCCAACAAAAGCTTTAGAAAATAGAGAGTGTGGTTTACACGCTTAGGATAAAAGAAAAATGAATACAATGAATAAAGACACATCACATATAAATTCGCTTGAAAATGAAGCTATTTATATTATGAGAGAAGTAGCAGCACAATTTGAAAAACCTGTGTTGTTATTTTCTGGAGGAAAGGATTCGATAACATTGGTAAGATTGGCTGTAAAAGCGTTTTATCCGTCTAAAATTCCATTTCCCTTAATGCATATTGATACGGGTCATAACTTTCCTGAAACGATTGAATTTAGAGACAGATTAGTTAAGGAATTAGGGCTTGAATTAATTGTTAGAAATGTTCAAGATTCTATTGATGAAGGAAAAGTTAAGGAAGAATCTGGTAAATATTCTAGTAGGAATTCACTGCAAACTACCACGCTTTTAGATGCCATTGAAGAATTTAAGTTTGATGCGTGTATAGGTGGTGCACGACGTGATGAAGAAAAAGCAAGAGCTAAAGAACGTATTTTTTCAGTTCGTGATGATTTTGGTCAATGGGATGAAAAAAACCAACGTCCGGAATTGTTCGATATGTTAAATGGTCAAATCGAACACGGACAAAATGTGCGCGTGTTCCCTATTTCAAACTGGACAGAATTAGATGTTTGGTCTTATATCGAAAAAGAAGACATTGAAATCCCATCGATTTATTTCGCTCACAAAAGAAAAGTCTTTTTACGTGATGGATTGATTTGGTCGCATTCAGAATTTGTATATCAAGAAGATGACGAAGAAGTATTAGAGCGTATGGTACGTTTTAGAACCGTTGGCGATATGAGTTGTACCGCAGCCGTATTTTCAGAAGCCTCCGATATTTCAAGTGTTGTACAAGAAATTAGAGATTCCACGATTTCAGAACGTGGTGCTCGTATAGACGATAAACGCTCTGAAGCCGCTATGGAAAAACGTAAACAACAAGGGTATTTTTAAAATTTGCTTTAGCAAGTTTTCGCCTTTAGCTTTTGGCAGCTAGCCTTTAGCTAAAAATTAACAACAAATATTTAATAAGCTAAAAGCCAATGGCAAATAGCTAATAGCCAAATAAAAATGGAAGTATTAAAAATTGCAACCGCAGGAAGTGTAGATGATGGAAAAAGTACCTTAATAGGTAGAATACTTTATGATACAAAATCGCTAACCACAGATAAGTTAGAAGCAATCGAAAAAACGAGTAAACAAAAAGGATATGATTACTTAGATTTCTCATTAGCAACCGATGGTTTAGTTGCCGAAAGAGAACAAGGAATCACTATTGATGTAGCTCATATCTACTTTTCAACAGCTAAAAAAAGTTACATTATTGCCGATACACCTGGTCATGTTGAGTATACCCGTAACATGGTAACCGGAGCTTCAACATCACAAGCTTCAGTTATATTAATTGATGCCAGAAAGGGTGTTATTGAGCAAACCAATCGTCATTTTTTCATCAATAACCTATTACGAATTAAAGATGTGGTGGTGACTATCAATAAAATGGATTTAGTGGATTATTCAGAAGAGGTTTATAATAAAATTAAAGCAGATTTCACTGAATTGATGAGTAAACGAGATTATCAAGATCAAAAAATAACCTTTATTCCAGTAAGTGCGTTGAAGGGCGACAATGTGGTGAATAGGTCAAATAAAATGCCTTGGTACACTGGTCAGAGTTTACTGGAGCATTTAGAAGCTTTAGATAAAAAAGATATTTTTAATGTAGGCACACCTCGTTTTCCGGTGCAATATGTAATTCGCCCGAAAACAGAAGAATTTCACGATTTTAGAGGGTATGCTGGTAAGGTTTACGGCGGTAATTTAAGTGTTGGTGATGACGTGGTTGTACTACCGTCTCAAACTAAATCGAAAATTAAGGATATTTATTTTTTTGATGAAAAGTATGAAACGGCTTCTAGGCGCTCATCGGTTACCATCACTTTAGAAAATGATATTAATGTGAGTCGTGGAGATATGATTGTTAAAGCTGATGATTTGCCCGTTATAGACAAACAGTTTACAGCCAATGTTTGTTGGATGGATTCAACTCAATTAACGGCAGGTGGAAAGTACGTTGTTCAACATGGCGTCAATAAAGTATTAGCGAAAGTCGATAAAATTCATCATAAAATTAATCCAGATTATTCTGGTATTGAAGAGAATGTTACAGGATTAAATGTGAATGATATCGCGCAAGTGACATTCAAATTAAACAAGCCAATTTTTTACGATCAATTTAAAAATCATAGAACAAATGGTTCGTTTATATTAATAGATACACAATCAAATAACACTGTTGGAGCAGGGTTTATTCAATAAATAACAAAAAAATTCTTTCCTAATTAAAAGGAAAGGTCAGGTACGTAATGCAAAGTTTTAGAACGGAAATAGAGAATCCTATTGTCGAACAGGATATTATTGAATTAGCAAATAAAATTGAGCTATTCAAAAACGGCAAAATAGATGAAGAAAAATTCAGGAGCCTTCGTTTAGCACGTGGTGTTTACGGTCAGCGTCAACAGGGCGTTCAAATGATTCGTATCAAATTGCCTTTCGGAAAAGTATTGAGTAATCAACTACGTCGAATTGCCGATGTATCAGACGAATATTCTCGTGGTCGTCTTCATATTACCACGCGTCAAGACATTCAAATCCATTATGTCGATTTAAACAGAACGCCACAGCTTTGGGCAGATTTAGAGAAGGATGATGTCACGCTTAGAGAAGCTTGCGGAAATACTGTTAGAAACGTAACGGCTTCAGAAACAGCAGGAATCGATATTAATGAGCCGTTCGATGTATCGCCGTATGCCGATGCCGTTTTTAAATTCTTTTTAAGAAACCCAATTTGTCAAGAAATGGGACGAAAGTTTAAAGTGTCATTTTCGGCATCAGATGAAGATACTGGGCTTTCGTACATGCACGATTTAGGATTTATTGCTAAAATTCAAGACGGAGTTCGTGGATTTAAAGTCATGCTTGGTGGCGGATTAGGGTCTCAACCACGTCATGCCGATGTGCTATATGATTTTATTGAAACAGATAAAATTATTCCCGTCATGGAAGGGGTTTTAAGAATTTTTGATCGCCATGGTGAACGCAAAAGCAGATCTAAAGCGCGTATGAAGTTCTTAATTAAAGATATTGGTTTAGAGGCTTTCAAGGCTTTGGTTGACGAGGAGCAGAATGCAATTGAATTTAAATCGGTTGTCATTGATGCCGATGCCTATGTACCTTCAAAACCCGTTTCGGTTGAAGCTCCAAAAGTAGAAATAACAGACTTCAATGCTTTTAAAACTTGGAAGGCAACAAATGTAGTTTCTCAAAAACAGAATGGGTACGTCGCTATCGGAATTAAAGTACTTTTAGGAGATTTTTATACCGATAAAGCAAGATTACTGGCCAACTTGGTTGAAAATTATGCTGCAGGGGAAATACGTTTATCATTACGTCAAAATATACTAATTCCTTTTGTTAAAGAAGATCTATTACCATTTTTCTTTACCGAGTTAGAAAAACTTGGTTTTGCCGAAGTAGGTTATAATAAAGCCGTCGATATTACAGCTTGCCCAGGAACAGATACATGTAACTTAGGTATTGCAAGTAGTACTGGTGTTGCAGCTGAATTAGAGCGTGTTCTAAAAACCGAATATCCTCAATATGTAGAAAACAAAGATTTAGTTATAAAAATAAGTGGTTGTATGAATGCTTGCGGGCAACATACTATGGCCAATATTGGGTTTCAAGGTATGTCTGTTCGTACGCCAGAAAAATTGGTAGCACCGGCATTGCAAGTGCTTTTAGGTGGTGGAAATTTAGGAAATGGTAATGGATTGTTTGCCGATAAAGTTGTAAAAATACCAAGCCGAAGAGGTCCGGATGCTTTACGTAGAATACTAAATGATTTTGAAGCCAATGCAAACGGACAAGGGTTTGTAGATTATTATAAAGTAACGGGAGAACGTTATTTTTATGAGTTGTTAAACGATCTTCAAGATGTCACTAATTTAATGCAAGACGATTTTATAGATTGGGGAACCAATGAAAAATATCAAAAAGCAATTGGTGTTGGCGAATGTGCCGGTGTAGTTATCGATTTAATTTCTACTCTATTTTTAGAAAGCGAAGAAAAGATTGATAATGCAAAAGCTTCTTTTGATGATAAAGTATATTCAAGTGCTATTTATCATGCGTATTGTTCTATGGTAAATTCTGCGAAAGCATTATTATTAGCGGAAAATATTAGTACAAACACGCAGGCAGGTATCATTAGTCAGTTTGATGAAACTTTTGTCTCTAGTGAAAAACTAAATTTAGGAACTACGTTTTCAGAATTAATATATCAGATTAAAGAGTACGCACCTACCCAAGAATTTGCTTCAAAATATATTGAAAACGCGAATCAGTTTTTGGCTAAAGTAAGGGCATTTAGAGCAATTAATCAAGAATAGCAGACTTAAAAATAAAGCTATTTAACTTCCTAATTAGTATGGAATCTACTAAAAAAATACCAAAATTAACTGTTGTTGGAGCAGGACCAGGTGACCCTGATTTAATCACACTAAAAGCGATTAAAGCCATTGAAAGCGCCGATGTTATTTTGTATGATGCACTTGTAAACGACGCGTTGTTAGGGTATGCATCAAACGATACAGAGCTTATTTTTGTAGGGAAACGTAAAGGGTGTTATGCGTATCAGCAAGAGCAAATCAACGAACTTATCGTAAGTAGAGCAAAAAGTCATGGGCATGTGGTAAGGTTAAAAGGAGGAGATCCTTTTATTTTTGGTCGCGGTGCCGAAGAGATTGATTATGCAAGACAATTTGGTTTAGAAACGTTTGTGGTTCCAGGAATTTCATCATCATTTGCAGTGCCAGCCTATCAAGGAATTCCGCTCACAAAAAGAGATGCTTCAGAAAGTTTTTGGGTGATTACAGGAACAACAAAATCACATCAATTATCAAACGATGTTAAACTCGCAGCACAATCCACAGCAACGGTTGTTATTCTTATGGGCATGGGGAAACTATCAGAAATTGTTCAGGTTTTTAAAGCTCAAAACAAACATGAAATTTCTGTTGCTATCATTCAAAATGGAACCACCGAAAATGAAAAAGTAGGTTTTGGGATCATTAATACTATCGAGAAGGTTGTAGAAGAAAACCAATTATCTTCGCCAGCAATCATAGTTATAGGTGATGTTGTAAAGAAGCGAGTTGCGTTATCGTCCGTTTTAAATAAGGTAAATGCTGAAATAAGTTATTAATTTATTTTGAATGGAAAGAAATAATTTATATCCTGTTTTTTTGAAGCTCAACAATTTAAAAGTGCTTATTGTTGGAGGTGGATTTGTTGCTGAAGAAAAATTAACGTTTTTACTAAAATCAAGTCCGGATGCTCATGTAACTATGGTATCGCCAATGTTTAGAGATGGAACCAGAGAGTTAGCTAAAAAAGGAAATGTAAATTTAATTGAAGATTATTATCATAAAAAATTTTTAAAAGGAAACCATATTATTATTGCAACAACTGATGTTCCCGAAGTAAACCTTAAAGTATATAAGCATTGCAGGAAAAGAGGCATATTGGTCAATGTAGCTGATAATCCGCCGTATTGCGATTTTTATATGGGAGGAATCGTTACAAAAGGTAATGTTAAGGTTGCTATTTCGACCAATGGAAAGTCACCTACAACGGCAAAGCGATTACGTCAGTTTTTTGAAGACGTGATTCCTGAGAATGTAGATGATTTGGTTATAAATTTAAATGAATATAGAAAAACAATACAAGGTGATTTTGAAGAAAAAGTAGAAACTTTAAACGAATTCACAAAAGGATTAATTGCGAAAAAGAAAGCTTAAAATGATAAAGACAGATATTCTAATTATCGGTGCTGGACCAACAGGATTATTCACCGTTTTTGAAGCAGGATTGTTAAAACTAAATTGCCATTTAATTGATGCTTTGCCACAACCTGGCGGGCAATGTTCAGAAATATATCCCAAAAAACCTATTTATGATATTCCGGGTTTTCCAGAGATATTGGCGGGCGATTTAACGAAAAACTTACTAGAACAAGGTAAACAATTTAAACCTGGTTTTACCCTTGGAGAACGAGCAGAAACTATTGAAAAACTAGAAGATGGTTCGTTTATTGTGACAACCAATAAAGGTACCAAACACCACGCACCTGTAGTCGCGATTGCTGGAGGATTAGGCTCTTTTGAACCCCGGAAACCTTTAATTCAAAATATCAATAATTTTGAAGATAAAGGAGTTGACTATTTTATTAAGGATCCCGAAGTTTACCGAAATAAAAAAATAGTCATTTCTGGTGGAGGTGACTCCGCATTGGATTGGAGTATCTTTTTAGCCGATGTTGCATCAGAAGTAACCCTTATTCACAGAAGAAATGAGTTTCGAGGTGCATTAGATTCCGTAGAAAAAGTGAGAGAATTAAGAGCTTTGGGGAAGATTAAATTAATAACACCTGCTGAAGTGACTGCTTTATATGGAACTGATGGGTTGGAAAGTGTAACCGTCACAAAGGAAGACGAAACCATCATATTAGGGGCTGATCATTTTATTCCATTATTTGGATTATCACCTAAATTAGGTCCTATTGGAAATTGGGGATTAGAAATAGAAAAAAATGCTATTAAGGTTGATAATTCTAGAAATTACGAAACTAATATTCCTGGTATTTTTGCCATTGGTGATGTGAATACCTATCCAGAAAAATTAAAATTAATTCTATGCGGTTTTCATGAAGCAACACTCATGTGTCAGGCAGCATACAGAATTATAAACCCCGGTAAAAAGTATGTTTTAAAGTATACCACAGTAAGTGGCGTTGATGGTTTTGACGGAACTCGTAAAGAAGCGCCAAAAGCGGTTGTACAATCCATACAATAAATAGTTATTTATTTATTGCTTAATTTTATGCCCCAATAGCATACTTAAGAATGAAAAATTATAACATACGTTTAAAAGAAGTTATAAAACCGTTTACAAAACGATTATTCTATAATTTATTTGATGAACAAGAAGAAGAATCAATCTATTTAAAAGAGACTTTTTTTGAGATTGCTTCAAAACTGGATATTGAAGATTCTGAAACTATTTGGAATAATTTTCAAAGCGAGTTTTTAACTATCAGAAAAAAATTAGATTTAGATGCTCAGTCTTTTTTAAAGAATGATCCGGCTTCAACCTGTATACAAGAAGTGTATTTGGCCTATCCTGGTTTTTATGCTATTTCAATTTATAGATTAAGTCATCAGTTGCATCTTTTAAAAGTTCCTATTTTACCAAGAATGATGAGTGAATATGTTCATGGTATTACGGGTATCGATATTCATCCAGGAGCAACGATAGGAGAATCATTTTTTCTTGATCATGGAACAGGAATTGTTATAGGAGAAACGTCAGTTATAAAAAGTAATGTCAAGATATTTCAAGGGGTTACCTTAGGCGGTCTTCAGGTAAAAAAGAATATGCAGTCTGTAAAAAGACATCCAACAATTGAAGATAACGTGACTATTTATGCCAATGCAACTATTTTGGGAGGTGACATTGTTATTGGAGCAAACAGCACGATTGGAGCGAACGTTTGGATAACAGAATCGGTGCCAGAAAATTCATTGGTAACCTATCAAACACAAATAAAAATAAGACCAAAGAAAAATGGAATCCATTAAAGGGATATTAGATCAAATTGGAAACACACCGCTTGTAGAAGCTTCTCATTTAATTTCAAAAAAGGGCGTTAAACTTTTTTTGAAGTTAGAAGGGAATAATCCTGGCGGAAGTGTAAAAGATCGTGCCGCTTTTAATATGATTAATGAAGCCTTAAAGCGTGGTGATATTAAAAAAGGAGATTTTTTAGTAGAAGCGACCAGTGGAAACACAGGTATTGCCTTGGCCTTTATTGCTCAATTATTAGGCGTAAACATGGTATTAACAATGCCGGAAAACTCCACGATAGAGCGCGTAAAAACAATGCGAGCTTATGGCGCTGAGGTTATTTTAACATCAGCAGACACAGGAATTGAGGGCTCAAGAGATTTAGCCTTTCAGTTAAGAGACGAAAAAGGATATACTTTGCTAAATCAGTTTGAAAATGATGATAACTGGAAAGCGCATTATAAAACAACAGGTCCCGAAATTTGGAGAGACACAAAGGGCAAAGTGACACATTTTGTATCGGCTATGGGAACCACTGGAACCATAATGGGTGTTTCAACCTATTTAAAAGAACAAAATAAAAATATCACTATTGTTGGAGCACAACCAGAAGACTGCGCTAAAATTCCAGGTATTAGAAAATGGTCACCAGAGTATGTGCCTAAATTTTTTGACAGATCGAAAGTTGATCAAGTTGTAGAGTTAAGTGAGGCTGATGCGAAAAGTACAACACAGAGATTGGCTAAAGTTGAAGGCGTCTTTGCAGGTATGAGTAGTGGAGGGTCTGTGTATAGTGCGCTGAAAATAGCTGAAACAATTAATGAAGGCGTTATTGTTGCTATTATTTGCGACAGAGGAGACCGTTATTTGTCCTCGACTTTGTTTGAATAAACAAAGTCGATTTTTAACAATTTAGTGTGAATAAAAGAATATTGTTAGTATTTTTGCTCACTAGTTCATAAACGTATTAATTGTTATCAAGAAAGGTAGAGGGACTAGACCCGTTGAAACCTTGGCAACCCTTTATCTTGTAAAGAAGGTGCTACGTTCTACTAATATTTATATGAATATTAGACAGATAACGGAGAGTGTTTTTTTACTTTTCTTGATGACATACAGATATAAATTATCAGAATGTCAAACATTAAACAAGATTTACAACAACGTATTTTAGTCCTCGATGGTGCTATGGGCACCATGCTTCAGCGCTATAAATTCACCGAAGAAGATTATAGAGGTGAACGCTTTAAAGACTATCCCTCATCCTTGAAAGGTAACAACGATTTGTTGTCTATCACCCAACCCCAAGCAATTAAAGATACACATGCAAAATATTTTGAAGCTGGGGCAGATATTGTTGAAACCAACACTTTCTCTGGGACTAGCATTGCCATGGCAGATTACAATATGCAAGATTTAGTGTACGAGCTAAATTTCCAGTCGGCCAAAATAGCTAAAGAAGTAGCTGATGAATTCACCAAAAAGGAACCTCATAAACCACGTTTTGTAGCTGGTTCTATGGGGCCAACAAACCGCACGGCAAGTATGTCGCCAGACGTAAATGATCCTGGTTTTAGGGCAGTAACCTTTGACGAACTTCGTATTGCCTATAAACAGCAAGCTGAAGCTTTAGTTGACGGAGGTGTTGATTTGTTATTGGTAGAAACCGTGTTTGATACCTTGAATGCTAAGGCAGCTTTATTTGCTATTGAACAAGTTAAGGAAGAAAAGAATATAGATATTCCAATCATGTTAAGTGGAACCATTACCGATGCTTCTGGGAGAACGTTGTCCGGACAAACAGCCGAGGCATTTTTAATTTCAGTATCTCATATTCCATTATTATCCGTCGGATTTAATTGTGCTTTAGGAGCGAATTTATTACAACCACATTTAGAAGCCATTGCTAATAAAACAGATTTTGCTATTTCGGCGCATCCTAATGCAGGCTTGCCAAATGCTTTTGGTGAATATGATGAATCGCCAGAACAAATGGGCGAACAAATTGAAGAATATTTAAAAAAGAATTTAATAAATATTATTGGTGGTTGTTGCGGTACAACGCCAGAACATATTAAAGTTATTGCAAAAATAGCTGCAAAGTATAAACCACGAAAAGTTCTTGAAGCAATAGTTTAATGAAAGTGAAACAAACAAAATACATGAAACTTTCTGGACTAGAACCTCTAGTTCTTAATGAAAACAGTAATTTTATCAACGTTGGTGAACGAACCAACGTAGCAGGGTCAAGAAAGTTTTTAAGACTTATAAAAGAAGAAAAATTTGATGAAGCGTTAGATATAGCGCGTCATCAAGTAGATGGCGGTGCCCAAATTATTGATGTTAATATGGACGACGGACTTATAGATGGCAAAGAATCTATGGTTCGTTTTCTAAATTTAATCGCTGCAGAACCTGATATTTCTCGAGTGCCAATTATGATTGATAGCTCTAAATGGGTAATCATTGAAGCTGGTTTACAAGTAGTTCAAGGGAAATGTGTTGTAAATTCTATTTCTTTAAAGGAAGGTGAAGAGAAATTCATTTGGGAAGCGAAACAAATTAAACGTTATGGTGCGGCAGTCATTGTGATGGCTTTTGATGAAGTGGGGCAAGCTGATAATTATGATAGAAGAATTGAAATAGCAAAACGTTCGTATGATATATTGGTTAATAAAGTTGGTTTTCCATCTGAAGATATCATATTTGACTTAAATATTTTTCCTGTGGCAACAGGTATGGATGAACACCGCAGAAATGCGATTGATTTTATTGAAGCAACGCGATGGGTTCGTCAAAATTTACCCAATGTAAGTGTTAGTGGAGGTGTGAGTAACGTATCGTTTTCGTTTAGAGGAAATGATGGTGTTCGTGAAGCCATGCACTCGGTGTTTTTATATCATGCAATTCAAGCGGGCATGAATATGGGTATTGTAAATCCGGCACTTTTAGAAGTATATGACGATATTCCTAAAGATTTATTAGAGCATGTTGAAGATGTTATTTTAGACAAAAGAGATGATGCTACTGAGCGATTATTAGATTTTGCTGAAACTGTAAAAGGCTCTAAAGTTGAAAAAGGTGTCGATTTATCTTGGAGAGAAAATCCCGTGCAAGAGAGAATTACACATGCCTTAGTAAAAGGTATTGATGCGTTTATTATTGAAGATGTTGAAACGGCTCGATTAGAAGCGGAGAAACCTATCGATGTTATTGAAGGGCATTTAATGATTGGAATGAATGTGGTAGGTGATTTGTTTGGAGCAGGAAAAATGTTTTTACCTCAGGTTGTAAAGTCGGCTCGTGTTATGAAAAAGGCTGTTGGATATTTAAACCCGTTTATAGAAGCTGAAAAAACAGAAAAACAAGAGCCAGTTGGAAAGATTTTAATGGCCACTGTAAAAGGTGATGTGCATGATATTGGTAAAAATATTGTGAGTGTCGTATTAGCATGTAATAATTACGAAATAGTCGATTTAGGGGTTATGGTACCGCCGGAAAAGATTATTGAAACGGCTATAAAGGAGCGTGTTGATGCTATTGGTTTGTCAGGTTTAATTACGCCGTCGTTAGATGAAATGGTGTATTTAGCAAAAGAAATGCAGCGTCAAAATTTTACGGTGCCTTTGTTAATTGGAGGTGCGACAACATCAAAAGCGCACACTGCCGTAAAAATTGATACACAGTATAAAAATGCGGTAGTTCATGTTAACGATGCATCGAGAGCTGTAACGGTTGTGGGTGATTTATTAAATAAAAAATCATCAGCTGAATATGTTGCTGCAATGAAGAAAGATTACGACGAATTTCGTGAGAAGTTTTTAAAGCGGGGTAAAGAGAAGTCGTATGTTTCTTTAAATGAAGCACGTAAGCGAAAATATAAAATTAATTGGGAAACTTCTGAAATCATAAAACCAAAAGAACTAGGCGTTCAAATGTTGAAGCAATTAAGTTTAAAAGAACTAGAGCCTTTTATAGATTGGAGTCCGTTTTTTAGAAGTTGGGATTTACATGGAAAATACCCCGATATTTTAACGGATAAGGTTGTAGGTGAACAAGCAACACAATTGTTTGATGATGCTCAAGGTATGCTTAAGGAAATTATTGCTAAGCAGTTGTTGAAGCCTAAAGCTGTCTTTGGCTTGTTTGAAGCAAACACCATTAATGAAGATGATATTTCAGTTAAGAAAACCGGAAAAGAAGTTGCTGTTTTTAGAACGCTGCGTCAACAATTAAAGAAAAGGGATGGGATTCCAAATATCGCTTTGGCAGATTTTATTGCTCCTAAAGAATCTGGTAAAACCGATTATATGGGTGCGTTTTGTGTTGCTATTTTTGGGGCACAAGAATTTGCTGATAGTTACAGAGCAAAAGAAGATGATTATAACGCCATTATGGCACAAGCTATTGCTGATCGTTTTGCAGAAGCGTTTGCTGAATATTTACACAAACAAATAAGAACTAAACACTGGGGATATTCAGCAGATGAAGGTTTAACTAATGACGATTTAATAAAGGAGAGTTATAAAGGGATTAGACCAGCGCCTGGGTATCCGGCATGTCCTGATCATTCAGAAAAGGAGACTATTTGGGAGTTATTGGAGGTTGAAAAAATAATTGGTGTGACCCTAACAGAGAGTTTAGCCATGTGGCCAGCCGCTGCTGTTTCGGGCTATTATTTTGCAAATCCGGAAGCTAAATATTTTGGATTAGGTAAAATTACAGATGATCAAGTAACTGATTATGCCGTGCGCAAAGGAATTTCTAAAGAGAAGGCAAGAAAGTGGTTGCATCCTGTGATTGCAGAACAATAAAATGCGTCATTGTAAACGGAGTGACTCTATTTCATAAAAGAAAACAGAGTACTTCATTGCGTTTTTAATGACAATAATATAACATATATGAAGTCCGAATTTATTGAATTAACATTAGGTAGTTACGTTATTTCTCATGGGTATAATAGTAAAAATAAGGAAATGATGGAGCCTATTCCTTCAGATCAATTCTCGAAAAAAATGATTCCTATATCGAGAATTAAGTCGGTGAGTGAGAAATATATTTTAACTGATTATGTGGATGGACGATGGATTTATTGGGAGTATGAAGAAGACTATAACGATGTTAAAAAAGTATTGCTTTAATTTGCGTTAGCGATTGCAGTGGAAAGCCCGCAGCGAGGTGCGAGCGAGGACTTGGAACGAAAATCGCGACCGTTGTGGTAACGCCCAAAAAATAAAAAATAGATAATATTGATGAGATTCCCGCCTTCGCGAGAATGACAAAAAGAACTGATGAAAGTAACGGACCATATAAAACAAGCCAACGGAAAAACATTATTTTCTTTTGAGGTAATTCCGCCTCAAAAAGGGAAAAATATTCAAGATTTATACAACAATATAGATCCGTTAATGGAGTTTAATCCACCCTTTATTGACGTTACAACTTCCAGAGAAGAGTATGTGTATATTGATAAAGGAAATGGACTTTTAGATAAACGTATTACTCGGATGCGACCAGGAACGGTTGGTATTTGTGCATCTATAATGCATAAGTATGGGGTGGATGCTATTCCGCATATACTCTGTGGAGGTTTTACAAAAGAGGAAACCGAGTATGTGTTGGTAGATTGTCATTATTTAGGATTGGATAATGTGATGGCGCTTCGTGGTGATGCTATGAAAGATGAACCGTATTTTAAACCTGTTGCTGGGGGTAATGCATTTGCTAGCGAATTAGTGACGCAAATAGTAAATTTAAATCAAGGGAAATATTTACATGACGATGTAGAAGTAGAACATAACTCTGATTTTTGTATTGGAGTAGCAGGGTATCCTGAAAAACACATGGAAGCACCGTCGTTAGTAACCGATTTAAAACGATTAAAAGAAAAGGTAGATGCTGGGGCTGATTATGTTGTAACACAAATGTTTTTTGATAATACAAAGTATTTTGAGTTTGTTGAAAAAGCAAAAGCTATAGGAATTAATGTCCCCATTATACCAGGAATAAAACCCATTGCAGTAAAGCGTCATTTACAAATATTGCCTCAGGTTTTTAAAATAGACTTGCCGCAAGACCTTATTGATGCCGTTGAAGCATGCAAAGATAATGCAGCCGTTAGGCAAGCAGGAATAGAGTTTGCTATTCAGCAATCTAAAGAGTTAAAGGCAGCAGGAGTACCAGTTTTACATTACTACTCCATGGGTAAAAGTGATAATATTAAGTCCATTGCGTCTGAGTTGTTTTAAATTATCTCTTACATTTGCCAACAAGTAAAATCATTAATGAAATATCTTATAGCCTATACTTTTTTGCTAATGTCCTTTGGTGTTTTTTCACAAGAAAACCAATACACATCCTATATAGATGTTAACTATTTTAAAGGAAATATTGCGCTTCATAATAATGATATTCTCCATTTAATTAAAGGACATCCTGAAGGTGTTATTTTAAGTTATAATAAAAAAACGTTTGGAAACAAGGCTTGGGAACAACGCTACAATTATCCAGACTATGGATTTTCTTTTATCTATCAGAATTTAAAAAATGATGTTTTAGGAAATAATTATTCTGTTTATGCCCATTATAATTTTTACTTTTTAAAACGAAACTTGATGTTTCGTATTGGTCAGGGATTAGCATTAACAACCAATCCATACGATAAGGAAACTAATTACCGGAATAATGCTTTTGGGTCTAAAATAATGAGTAGTACATACTTGATGTTCAATTATAAAAAGGAACGTATTTTTGACCAGTTTGGGTTGCAAGCGGGATTTTCTATGATTCATTATTCCAATGCTAATGTTAAAGCCCCGAATACAAGTATCAATTCCATTACTTTTAATATTGGTGTAAACTATAATTTAGATGTTGAAGATCCTGAATATATTATAGCAGAAAGTGATGAAATCCATAAGAGATTCACCGAGCCTATTAAATATAATTTTGTTTTTAGAAGCGGTATTAATGAGAGTGATGTAGTGGGTAGCGGTCAGTTTCCATTTTACATTGTTTCGGCTTATGCAGATAAGCGTATCAATCAAAAAAGCGCTTTACATTTTGGAACTGATGTATTTTTCTCTAATTTTTTAAAAGAATATATCTATTATAGGTCTGTTGCTTTTCCAGAAGAACCAACTACAGGTAATGAAGATTATAAACGTGTTGGATTATTTGTTGGACATGAATTGTTTGTAAATAGAATCTCATTAGTAACTCAATTAGGCTATTATGTGTATTACCCATTTGATTTTGAAGGTAGAACCTATATTAGAGTTGGATTAAAACGCTATTTTGGAAACAAGTGGTTTGGAACTTTAACCTTAAAAGCACATGCTGCCAAAGCAGAGGCGGTTGAATTTGGAATTGGTGTAAGATTATGAGAAAATTAATTTACGTAGCATTTATAGTTTTATTGGTTTCCTGTAACAGTGAAAATGCAGTGGACTGTTTTCAAACAACAGGACCAATTATTCAAGAAGAAATTACATTGAGTACCTTCGATAAAATATTAGTTAATCGTGATGTTGAATTAATTATAAAAGAAGACGTAGAGCAAAAAGTGATTATTGAAACAGGAAAAAATTTGTTAAATGATGTTGAAGCTGTTGTTACGAACGGAAAATTAATTTTAAGTGATAATAATAACTGTAACTATGTACGTGATTACGGAACTACCAAGGTATATGTTACCTCACCAAATATTACAGAAATAAGAAGTTCTACGCAATACGATATCAGTTCAGATGGTATTTTAACATATCCAAGTTTAACCATTTTGTCTGAAGATTATAATGCGCCAGGTAGTTTTTCCGTCGGAAATTTTAGATTACAGATTGATAATACAAGTTTTAGCGTTGTGTTTAATAACTTATCAAATTGTTATATATCAGGAACAACCAATAATTTGAATATTAGCTTCGCTTCTGGTGATTCTAGGTTTGAAGGCAGAAACTTGTTAGCTCAAAAAGTAACCATATGGAACCGAAGTTCAAACGATATGTTTGTTAATCCTGTTCAAGAAATTAAAGGAAAAATATCAGGAACTGGAGATGTTATTTGTGTGAATCATCCGCCCATTGTTAATGTGGAAGAGCAATATAGAGGGCGGCTTATTTTTGAATAACCGAAAATATTTTATTTATAATCTTCTGGCGGCGGAGGTGGTGGAATCTCTTTAAATAGAAATTTTGTAAAACGTATTTTAAGGCTTAGACTATCAGATTGTGATTCATTAATTTTATTAAAAGCATTAAACGTTTTTAATAATAATTTTTTAGTTTTTATAATACCAAATTTTTTATCTACATGAATTTGGATAATTGCCTTTTCAGGAGGTGAAGAATATTTAAACTCTTTTTTAGGATTGATAATATGATTCTTTATGGTTTCTTCTAGGTTGTCTATTCCTATGCCATCATTTACATAAACATAAATACTGTCAGATGTTATGGTAATAACATTTCTTGTCTTTTCACAGATGGATGTATTTATATTTGGGCATCCATTTATTTGAATTAGGCGAAACTTTTCTGTGGGAGTTTCAATATTAATTACAGGAATAGAATCTTCACAAAGTGTTTTATGTATTCTATCTACTAATTGATTAAAATTTTTAAAAGAATCTAAATAAATATTTGATAGATGTGTGCTGTCTTTGAAAGCTTTTTTGTTGGGGTAATAAAAAATATTTTTATCACTGTTTTTTTTGCCTTCTCTGTTTTTACAAGAAAAGACAATCAAAAAAATAACAAAAATTAGTAATATACTTTTCATTATTAAGAAGTCAACTCCCTAAACAAACTTTCTAAACTGGCATTTTTCTGATTTAATTGTAGAATCTTGAGTTGATTGTCATGTGCAAAATCAAATACATGCGAGCGCATATCTTCAGATGTTTCAAAGGTGATTTCATAAACAAAATCATGGGGGTTTATTACGCTTTTAACTCTAGGTAAATTCTTTAAAAAAGCTTCTTCAACACGATAATCAAATTCAACAATAACGGTTTGTTGTTTGTTGTCTCGCAATTCTTGTAGTTTTTTATCTGCAACAATTTCACCTTTATTGATAATAATCACACGGTCGCACATCGCTTCCACTTCTTGCATAATGTGTGTTGATAAAAATATGGTTTTTGTTTGCCCAATCGTTTTTATTAAATGTCTAATATCAACCAATTGATTGGGATCTAAACCTGTTGTAGGCTCATCAAGAATTAAAACTTCGGGGTTATGCAATAAGGCACAAGCCAAACCAACTCGCTGGCGATAGCCTTTTGATAGTTGTCCAATTTTTTTATGTGATTCTATCGTTAACCCTGTAAGTTCAATAACTTCCTGAATACGTTTTTTTGATACATTGTACACTTGTGCGTTAAATGCTAAATATTCTTTAACATACATATCTAAATACAACGGATTATTTTCCGGTAAATAGCCAACACTTTTCTGAACGTTTTTTTGGTCTTGGTCAACATCAAAGGTATTCACTTTAATGTGTCCTTCAGAAGCATTAATATACGTCGTTAAAATTTTCATCATTGTTGACTTTCCGGCACCATTCGGACCTAAAAAACCAACAATTTCAGGTTTTCCAACTTTGAAAGATACATTGTTTAATGCTTTTTGTGTTCCGTACAGTTTCGAAACACCAGAAACCTCTATAGACATAATTAAAATTCTTTGTTCAAAAATAGCGATTATATAATTTATTTGAAGCTTTGCCTTAAAATCTTTAAAACTTTTAAATTAATTGTAAAAAACTTGTTATACAATTTTGATTTGTTGAAATATTATTTACTTTAGCCCCACGATTATGAAAACAACAGTAGGTTACACATATTTTAGCAACTTTTTTTATTTCTTTTTTAGCAAAGGAATCGAGGCGTTGTATGTGTAATTTATATAAGATAAATTTGAATATAAGTCTCGATGGAAATCGGGACTTTTTTTTGATATATGATAAAAACAGTCGCCATTCAAGGAGTAAAAGGATCCTATCATCATATTGTGTCGCAGCAATATTTTGATACATCTGTTAATGTTATAGAATGCTTAACATTTGATAGAGTAGTGGAGTCCTTAATAAGCAAAGAAAGTGATGCCGTTATTATGGCGTTAGAAAATTCTATTGCAGGATCTATCATTCCAAATTATGCCTTGATAGACAACCATAACCTACATATTGTAGGGGAGCATTATTTAGATATTCAACATTGTTTAATGGCTTGGCCTAATCAGAGTATTGAAGATATTCAAGAGGTGTATTCGCATCCCATGGCATTGCTTCAATGTAAAGAATTTTTTAAAAAGTATCCACATATTAAATTGGTGGAAGATAAGGACACGGCTGAGGTTGCAGAACGCATTCATAAAAATCAACTAAAAAACATTGGCGCCATTGCCAGTGAATATGCAGCAACCCTTTTTGAGTTAGATGTATTAGCGCATAGTATCCAATCTATTAAGCATAACGAAACGCGCTTTGTTATTGTAAAACGCACCAATTCTGAAGTTCCGAAGGAAGAGATAAATAAAGCGTCTTTAAAATTTGAATCAGATCATAAACGAGGAAGCTTGGCTACCATTCTAAATGTTATGAGTGATTGTAAATTAAATCTAACAAAAATTCAGTCTTTGCCAATTATAGAGAAACCTTGGAAATACGCTTTTTTTGTTGATGTAACCTTTGAAACCTATTCAGATTTTGATAAAGCAAAATCTATTTTAAATATAATGACCCAAGGATTAAAAATTTTAGGCGAATATAAAAATGCAAAGTTATGATTGAAGTCGCTAACAGATTGCATACCGTAGAAGAGTACTACTTCTCGAAGAAATTAAGAGAAGTAAACATGTTGATTGCTAACGGAAAACCAATCATCAATTTAGGAATTGGTAGCCCAGACATGCAACCACCTCAAAAAGTTATTGATGCTATAACGGATAGTTTTTCAAACCCTAATGCTCATAAATATCAGAGTTATCAAGGGTTACCAGAGCTTAGAGATGCTATTGCAAAATTTTATAAAGAACACTTTCACGTGTCTTTAAGTCCGCAAAATGAGATTTTACCACTAATAGGAAGCAAGGAAGGTATCATGCATATCTCAATGGCTTACTTAAATGAAGGTGATGAAGTTTTGATTCCAAATCCAGGATATCCAACTTATCAATCAGTTACAAGATTAGTAGGAGCAACACCAGTTTTTTATGAATTGGATGCAGAAAATAATTGGTTGCCTAATTTAAAAACATTGGCTAAACAAGATTTAAGTAAGGTGAAACTCATGTGGGTTAATTATCCGCATATGCCAACGGGAGCGCAGCCAAGTAAATACTTATTTGAAGAATTAGTAGCGTTTGCAAAAAAGCATGATATTTTAATCGTCAATGACAATCCATATAGTTTTGTTTTAAGCGACAATCCAAAAAGCATTTTAAGTGTTAAAGGCGCTAAAGAAGTTTGCTTGGAGCTTAACTCCTTAAGTAAAACCTTTAATATGGCGG
>TARA_R110002050_G_scaffold237905_1_pt1 | contig 28076 bp, 27 predicted proteins | sample TARA_R110002050 | Tara Oceans TARA_R110002050 (sample SAMEA4396988) | marine metagenome | biome: Polar Biome; feature: [DCM] deep chlorophyll maximum layer (ENVO:01000326); material: water (ENVO:00002006), including particulate matter (ENVO:01000060) such as... | depth 25 m
CACAAATTAAACAGCTCAAAGGAGAGCTGAGAAAGCTTGGTGTTGTTAAAATCGGGCTTTTTGGCTCCTATGCTCGAGGAGAACAATCCGAAAATAGTGACATCGACATTCTTATTGAATTTGAGCCGGATCAAGAAAACTTCGACAACTACATGTCCGTTTACGATAAAATTGAGAAGCGTTTCACAAACGAAAAAATTGAAATTGTAACAACCAACGGCCTGAGTCCCTACATTGGTCCAAAGATTCTTAAAGAAGTTACGTATGCATAAAGATCCGGTAGAATATCTGAAACACATTCTTGATGAATGCCGGTTTATTCAGTCTGTGATTACACCGGAACTACAAAAAAACGATTTCCTTGAAGATGAAACATTAAAACGCGCTGTTATACGGAGTCTGGAGATTATTGGCGAAGCAACCAAGAAAGTAACCGCAGATGTGAAGTACCGCTGGGCCACCGTATCCTGGAAGAATATGGCAGGCATGCGCGACCGATTAATCCACGACTATTTTGGTATAAACTATTCAATCGTTTGGGATGTGGTAAAAAACAAAATCCCGAAACTTTCTGAACAAATAGAGCAGGTCATTGACGAAGAATCAAACGATTAAATTTAAGACGCAAATTCCACGTAACAAAATCCAACCAATCGCTGAGGAGCGTTGAGCAGAGTTTTAAGATTTAAACGCAAAGACGCGAAGAATAAACACTGAAAGGGTTACACTAATTGCCCGGGGGTAGAGCGATCCGGCAGCAGCAAGAAGCCAGCAGCAACCGAAAACCGATAATAGAAAACAGTCCCAGTGCCCAGCCTGTCGCGACACCTCGGGATCCCAGTAGGCAGAACGCAACCACTCATTGACTTATGAACTTTTTAACCACAGACCTTGTCCGGGTAACGGGAGTCACACAGAGGAATCCACAGAATTACACGGAGAAAAAAGAATGCACGACAACCGACAACTGAAAACCGAAAACTGTTTTTTTTTACTCCACAAAAAGGATGAATGTGAAAATTATAGTAACTTTGGCGGCGTTTGAAATACAATAAGATGTTCGACTGATTATCGATCTAAGGAAAATGATACCAGAAGCACACGACAATCTTTACAAACTGTAACCCCATGAATACGCTTAAACTGCTTGGTCGCGAAAAAGAACTATTTACCGAAGATATTGCCAGCCACGAACAAGAACTTTCAGACATCGTTTGTTCTTCTCGGTTTTTGGTAATTGGAGGAGCGGGTTCGATCGGACAGGCTGTGACCAACGAAATTTTTAAACGTAACCCCCGTAAACTGCATGTGGTCGATATCAGCGAAAACAACATGGTTGAGCTGGTACGCGACATTCGTAGTTCGTTTGGGTATATCGATGGCGATTTCCAAACCTTTGCCCTCGACATCGGCTCCGTCGAATACGATGCGTTCTGGAATGCCGATGGGGCTTATGACTATGTACTGAACCTTTCGGCCTTAAAGCATGTGCGCAGCGAGAAAGACCCGTTTACGCTGATGAGAATGATCGACGTAAACATCTTTAATACTGAAAAAACCATTCGCCAATCCATCAGTACAGGTGTAAAAAAATACTTTTGTGTATCCACTGATAAGGCTGCGAACCCAGCCAACATGATGGGCGCATCCAAACGGATTATGGAAATGTACCTGATGCAGTTGAGCAAACAAATCAGCATTTCAACAGCCCGGTTTGCCAACGTGGCTTTTTCCGATGGCTCATTGCTGCATGGCTTCAACCAACGCATTCAAAAACGACAACCTATCGTTGCACCCAACGACGTAAAACGCTATTTCGTAATTCCAAAAGAATCAGGTGAACTTTGCTTGATGTCAACACTCATGGGAGAAAACCGTGATATCTATTTTCCTAAGCTGAGTGAAAGCTTGCATCTGATTACCTTTTCCGACATAGCCGTCCGATATCTAAAAAGCATTGGTTATGAACCGTTTTTGTGCAGCTCCGAAAGCGAAGCCAGAGACCTGGCCCACACCTTGCCCAAAAAAGGAAAATGGCCTTGCCTTTTTACCCCAAGTGATACCACGGGTGAAAAAGATTTCGAAGAATTTTTTACTGAAAACGAAACGCTCGATTTAACCCGGTTTCAAAATCTGGGCATTATCAAAAACGAAGCAATATACGACCCGACTTTACTGAACCACTTCACGACCTCCATTCAGCACATGAAACAAAACCATGAATGGACAAAAAAAGAATTGGTTGAGCTTTTCTTCGAAATGATTCCCAACTTTGCGTATGTGGAAAAAGGGAAGTATCTCGACGCTAAAATGTAAATAACGAATGGAAAAATACGCTGAAATCGTGCGGTTTATTCGTAAAACCTACAACAGGCCAGAAGGTTTTATCGCTCTGCACGAACCTTTGTTTGTGGGTAACGAAAAGAAATACCTGGAGGAATGCATCGACTCTACTTTTGTTTCCAGTGTCGGTAAATTTGTCGATCGCTTTGAAGAGGACCTGGCCCGCTACACCGGAGCTAAAAAAGCTATCGTTTGCGTAAATGGGACTAATGCTTTGCACATAGCTTTGTTGCTTGCAGGTGTTCAACGCAACGATGAAATCATTACCCAGTCGCTTACGTTTATCGCTACGGCCAATGCCATCAGTTATGCCGGAGCACATCCGGTATTCGTTGATGTGGATAAAGACACTTTAGGATTGAGCCCAGTTTCGTTGCTCAATTTTTTGCAAAACAATACTATTCAGAAGGCTGACCGATGCTACAATAAAGTAACCAATCGAAAAATTGCCGCAGTTGTTCCCATGCACACCTTTGGGCATCCTTGTGAAATTGATGCTATTGCCACAATTTGTAAAGAACATCATATTGAGCTCGTAGAAGATGCAGCCGAAAGTCTTGGGAGTTATTACAAAGGACAACATACTGGTACATTTGGCAAGATTGGAGTTTTAAGCTTTAATGGCAATAAGATTATTACAACCGGTGGTGGCGGGATGTTACTTTTTAACGATGAAGAATTGGCTCAAAAAGCCAAACATCTCACTACGCAAGCTAAAGTTCCCCATCCTTGGGAATTTATTCACGACCAAATTGGATACAATTACCGAATGCCCAATATCAATGCGGCAATGGGAGTTGCACAACTGGAACAAATCGATCAATTTTTAGTAGCAAAACGCACTATGGCCGAAAAGTATAAAGCGTTATTTGATCAACTCAACACCCAGTTTATAACCGAACCTGAAAATTCAAAATCGAATTATTGGCTCAATGCAATCCTACTGGATAATCGCAAAGAACGTGATGAATTTTTGGAGTACACCAATAAACATGGAATCATGACACGCCCAGTATGGGAGCTCATGAACCGATTACCAATGTTTAAGGATGCGCAATGTGAAGATTTGAGCAATTCGGAATGGATTGCCGATAGACTAGTGAACATTTCAAGTAGTGTGGTTTTATAAAATGAACAAGCAACCCATTATACTGATTGGCGGTGGAGGACATTGTATCTCCTGCATTGACGTAATTGAACAAACACGGCAATACGAGATAATTGGAATTTTAGACCAGCCGGAAAAGGAAGGAACAAATGTGTTAGGCTATCCTGTTATTGGAAGCGATGATGATTTAGAGCGAATGGCTAAAGATTGTCCAAATTTTCACATTACGGTTGGACAAATTAAGTCACCCAAGATTAGACACAGCATTTATACGAAAGTAAAAAGGGCTGGTGGAATTTTGCCTGTAATCTCAAGCCCCACTGCATATGTTAGTCAACATGCGAAAATCGACGAGGGTACGATCATAATGCATCAAGCGTTTGTAAATGCAGCTGCATCGGTTGGTCGTTGCTGTATTATCAATTCTAAAGCCTTAATTGAGCATGAAGCATCAATCGGCGACTTTTGCCATATTTCAACAGCCACTTGCATCAATGGGCAAGTAAGTGTTGGAGGAAATTCTTTTATTGGAAGTAATACTGTAGTGAGTAACAACCTCTCAGTTTCGGAAAATACAATCGTTGCGGCCGGCTCTCAAGTACTGAAAAGCATATATCATTCTGGTATCTATATTGGTAATCCTCTGCGAAAAATTAGATAATCATGCATGCATTAATTATAGCCGAAGCAGGTGTAAATCATAATGGCAATATTGAACTGGCTAAGCAATTGATTGAAGCAGCTGCCAATGCCGGTGTCGATTTTGTGAAATTTCAAACGTTTAAAGCCGACTCACTAGTTAGCAAATCAGCAAAAAAAGCCGAGTACCAGAAAAAGAATATTGGAGATAGTGATGACTCACAATATGCCATGCTAAAGAAGCTGGAATTAACCGAAGCCATGCACCACGAACTGATTGCCCATTGCAAACAATGCGGCGTCCGATTTTTATCCACCGGTTTCGATACGAAAAGTATTGATTTTCTGGACAGTATGGACACCCCGTTTTTCAAAATTCCTTCGGGCGAAATAACCAACAAACCCTACCTGCAACACATTGCGCAAAAAGGGAGACCAGTTGTTATGAGTACCGGCATGGCAAATATGGATGAGATTAAAGCTGCCTTGGCTGTACTCTATGAGAACGGTATCTCTAAAGAACAAATCACCATTTTACATTGCAATACCGAATATCCTACACCTATGGATGATGTTAACCTAAAAGCCATGGAACACATCCGTAATAAATTAGGCGTGAAAGTAGGTTATTCTGACCACACCAATGGGATTGAAGTCCCCATTGCCGCAGTGGCCCTGGGAGCGACAATCATTGAGAAGCATTTTACCCTCGACCGTAATTCGCCGGGCCCCGATCATCGAGCCTCGCTCGGACCAAGTGAGCTAAAAGCCATGGTGGATGCCATTCGCAATATTGAAAAAGCGATTTCAGGCTCAGGCTTAAAAGAGCCCAGCCCGAGTGAGCAAAAGAATAAAGAAATAGCACGAAAAAGCATTGTAGCCGCTAAAACGATACAGAAGGGCGAACCATTCAGCGAAGCAAATTTAACCGTAAAACGGCCTGGAAATGGGATCAACCCCATGCAATGGGATGAAATCATTGGCCAAAAAGCCAAACGAGATTTCCATGAAGATGATTTAATCGAAATATAAACCACAAATGATGCAGATGAGCACAAATAAATTAAATAAATTTTGTGCCTTTGTGTGATATTTGTGGATTAAAGATAAGATATGAGGAAAATTTGTATCATTACCGGGACCCGGGCTGAGTATGGCCTGCTCTACTGGCTGATTAAAGGCGTACACGACGACCCCGCGCTGGAACTCAATCTCCTGGTCACGGGAATGCACCTTTCACCCGAGTTTGGCCTAACCTGGAAACAAATTGAACAAGATGGTTTTCCCATTACCAAAAAAATTGAAATCCTGCTATCATCCGATACAGCAGTGGGCATTTCCAAATCTAATGCACTGGCTTTAATTTCATTTGCAGAAGCATTTGATGAACTAAAACCAGAAATTGTGGTGTTGCTGGGCGACCGGACCGAAACATTCGCTGCTGCACAAGCGGCATTAATAGCCGGTATTCCAATCGCTCATATTCACGGTGGTGAATCAACCGAGGGTGCATACGACGATGCCATACGCCACTCCATTACCAAGATGAGTCATTTACACTTTACAGCAACTGATGAATACCGTAAAAGAGTCATTCAACTGGGAGAACAGCCCGATACTGTCTTTAATGTAGGTGCAATTGGTTTAGACAACATCAAAAAACTGCAGTTGCTTAACCGGATGGATTTTGAAGAATCCATCGGCCATAAACTTTCACATAGAAATCTGTTAATCACGTTTCATCCGGTAACACTTGAGAAACAATCAGCAAAGCAACAGTTTCAAAAGTTGTTGGATGCATTGGACGAACTCGATAACACCTTTTTGATTTTCACAAAACCCAATTCGGATAAAGACGGGCGCATCATTATCCAAATGATTGATGAATATGTACAAAGCAATTCGGAAAAAGCCATTGCGTTTACATCACTAGGGCAACTACGATACCTTTCGGCAATTCAGCTCATGGATGCGGTGGTAGGTAATTCATCCAGCGGTATTATTGAAGTACCGGCCTTCAATGTGCCTACAGTAAATATTGGAGATCGGCAAAAAGGCCGAATCATGGGACCAACCATTTTTTGCTGTGAACCGCTTAAAGAAGAAATCACCAAAGCGTTAACCAATACTTTCAATTTCGATAAAACGAAACAATACGCACATCCTTACGGCGATGGGAACACGTCCGGGAAGATTCTTGAAATATTAAAAGGCAAAGAAGACATTAACCTTAAAAAACGCTTTTTTGATACCATAGTATCAAAAAACTGCGAAGGAGTTTAACAACATTAGCCGCGGGTGCAACCCGTGGTGGTGAGCAAAATTGGAACAGAACCCCGAAGGGTTCAACAACAAAAGCGGATACAATGCACGATTTCTCGAAAAATATCATATCTCACGCGGCTTCAGTCCTCGATGCCATGAAGAAAATAAACGACATACCCCGTTCGCTTACTCTTTTTGTCTTGGATGAACAGCAGCGGCTCATAGGAACCCTTACGGACGGCGATATCCGTCGTGGGCTGATCAACGGCTTAACATTGAACGATACGGTTGCACACTTTATGTTAAAATCCTTTCATAAGGTCAACAACGATTTTACTGTAGCCGATTTTAAAATAGCCCGTGACAAAGACATACGTTTATTACCGGTTCTCAACGACAAAGGCCAGATTGAAAAGGTTTATGACCTTAAAAAGCGAAAAAGCATCCTCCCGCTCGAAGCAATGATTATGGCGGGTGGCCGTGGCGAACGTCTCCGCCCGCTGACCGACAAAATCCCTAAACCCATGCTCCCCTTAGGCAATAGACCCATCATTGAACACAACATCGACCGGTTGATCAGTTATGGCATTGAGAAAATTTATATTTCGGTGAAGTACTTAGGCCAACAAATCGTTGACTACTTTGGTGATGGCACAGAAAAGGGCATTCAAATTGAATACATTTGGGAAGACCTGCCACTGGGCACTGCCGGGGCACTTTCGCTTGTCGAAAAGTTCAGCACGGAACATATCTTGCTTATGAATAGTGACCTGTTTACTGATGCCGATTTTGAAGACCTCTACCTCAATACTTTACGCCAAAATGCGGATCTAGGGGTAGCTACGGTACCGTATACGACAAAAGTCCCTTATGGCATATTTACAACAAACGACAGCCAGGTAACCGGGTTAAAGGAAAAACCGGTTTACACCAATTATGCCAATGCCGGAATTTATATTCTAAACACGTCGGTTTTAAATAAAATACCGAGCAATACCTTTTATAACATCACCGACCTAATGGAACAACTGATCGCGGAAAAACAGACCGTTATCCATAATCCCCTTGTGGGTTACTGGATTGACATTGGACAGCACCAGGATTATCTGAATGCACAGGAAATTGTAAAGCATGTAAAAAATGTATAACAAAAAAAGAATATTAGCTATCATTCCTGCTCGAGGCGGGAGTAAGGGCCTTCCTGATAAAAATATAAAAACCCTATTTGGTAAACCATTAATTGGATGGAGCATTGAACACGCTAAATGCAGCAAGTATATTGATGAAATTTTTGTCACTACAGATACTGAGAAGATAGCTGCCATCGCTAATCAGTTTGGCGTTAATGTTCCATTTTTAAGACCTGCCGAATTAGCGAATGATACTTCGTCTTCGATGGACGTAGTTGCACATGTTTTGTCCCATTTTGAAAGTAGAAATATCTTCTTTCACTATATTATTTTATTGGAGCCAACATCTCCCCTTCGAAAGAAGAATGATTTGGATACAGCAATCAAGTTAGCAGTAGAAAATGAAACTGCCGATGGGATTATCAGCCTTGGTGAAGTTCACATGGAACATCCAATGATTGTAAAAAAGATCAATGAAAAAGGAAAGATTACACCTTACATTGATGATGTCATAAAAATAACACAAAGACAGCAAGCAGATAAAGCCTATTTCCCTTATGGCGTTATCTATATGATTAAGACAGATATTTTCAAAAAAGAAAAAGCATTTTACACTGATAATATTTTGCCTTATTATATTGAAAGATGGCAAAATTATGAAGTAGATGATATTTATGATTTCGTTGCTATTGAAGCGATATTAAAAAAATTAAAGGAGGAACAAATATGAAATTTTTAGTAGTAGGGCTTGGCTCGATGGGAAAAAGACGAGTCAGATGCCTACAATCTCTTGGTTATACAAATATTGTTGGTTTCGATCTTCGAGAAGACAGGCGAAATGAGGCACATGAAAAATATGCCCTTGAAACAATGGATTCACTTGATAATATTTCGTTATCCAGTTTTGATGCCTTCATCATTTCTACTCCGCCTGATCAGCATACTCCGTATGCAAAACTTGCGATTGATTATGGGAAGCCCGCATTTATTGAAGCAAGTGTAATTTTGGAAGATGTTAAAGAGCTTAAATCCTATAACAAAAACAATACATACCTCGCGCCCTCCTGTACATTACGTTTCCATCCAATGATAAAGGATATAACGTCGATTTTAAGAGAAGGTAAATATGGTAAAATAACTAATTTCTCTTATCACTCAGGACAATACTTACCTGATTGGCATCCTTGGGAACACGTGAATGATTTTTACGTTTCGAATAGAGCAACTGGCGGAGGCCGTGAGATTGTTCCATTTGAATTAAGCTGGATTGTGGATACCCTAGGCTGGCCCATTGATGCCAAAGGCTTGTTCGAAAAAACAATTGATTTCGGTCCTAATATAGAAGACAGTTATGCCTTTGTTCTAAAGTACGATGGAATGATTGGAAGTGTTGTTGTTGATGTAGCAGCCCGATATGCAACTCGCTCTTTGATTATTAACTTGGAATTAGGCCAGATTCAATGGCGATGGGACGAAGCCTGCTTTAATCTTTATGAAGTTGAAACAAACAGGTGGATCAAATACAATCAACCCGAGGTTTCTGCAGCTGCCGGATATAATAAGAATATCGGGGAAGGAATGTATGTTGAAGAAATAAAAACCTTCATAAATGGCATAAAATCTCCTTCTTTGTATCCGAATTCAATCGATGATGATATTAAGGTATTAGAAATTCTAAATAAAGTTGAACAATCAGACGGAGGATTTTAAGATGAATTACAGTGAAAGACTAAATAATGTAATACCTGGTGGAGCACATACATACAGCCGTGGCGATGATCAGTACCCAGCAAATGCACCACAACTATTTAAACGTGGCGAAGGGGCATACCTTTATACACCGGATGGTGAAAAATTTCTGGATTATGGAATGGCATTACGAGCCGTAACATTAGGTTATGGACAAAAAGATGTTTCAGATGCTGCGATGCAGGAAATATGCAACGGCAATAACCTAACCCGGGCTTCTTTCATAGAACTTCAGGCCGCAGAACTTCTTGTCGATCTCATTCCATCGGTCGATATGGTCAAGTTTGCCAAAAATGGCTCTAATGTTACAACAGCGGCAGTGAAAATTGCCCGGGCCTATACAGGCAGAAAGTATATTGTGCGCTGTTTCGAACACCCATTTTTCTCTTTTGATGATTGGTTCATTGGAGATACTCCCTTGAAAAAAGGAATTCCGGAAGAATTTTACAACCTTACCTTGAACTTTCATTACAACAATATTGAATCACTGGCAGTTTTGTTTGAGCAATATCCCAATCAGATTGCCGGAGTAATCCTTGAACCAGCTGCATCATGCCATCCGCAGGCTGGTTTTTTGAATGGGGTAAAAGAACTTTGTCATAAGAATGGAACTCTTTTTATTCTCGATGAAATGATCACTGGTTTCCGATGGCATCTGCAAGGAGCCCAGATTTATTACAACGTTGAACCTGATCTTTGTACCTTCGGAAAAGGAATGGCCAATGGATTTTCTGTTTGTGCCTTGGCTGGGCAAAGAGAATTTATGAAAATTGGAGGAATTAAGGAAGAAGGAACAGAACGTGTTTTCCTGACATCGACAACACACGGTGCAGAAATGTGTGGCTTGGGAGCATTTGTTAAAACGATAGAACTCTATAAGTCACAAAACGTGGTTGATCACCTTTGGACATACGGGGAAAATTTGATTACTGGTATGAATAACATTGCAAAAGAGATCGGTGTTGAAGACTGTTTTGAGGCAACAGGCGTCTCCTGTTCTCCTAACTATATAACCAAAGATCGAACAGGAAATGCGTCTTTACCTTTCCGCACACTGTTTTCTCAGGAAATGATTAAGAATGGCGTGCTGATGCCATGGATTGCCATATCCTATGCACATCAAAACAGTGAATTGGAGTTCACATTAAATGCTGTTAAAAATGCCTTACAGGTCTATGCAAAAGCGCTGGAAGAAGGAGTAGATAACTACCTTGTAGGGCCAGCGATAAAACCCGTTTTCAGAACTTTCAATTAAAAATATGAAGATTGCCTTAGTATCTTTAGATCAGGTTTGGGAAGATAAAAAAGCCAATCAGATAAAATGTCAGATATACATTGAACAAGCTTCTAAACTCAATTGTGAGCTGATTATTTTCCCTGAAATGACCTTAACAGGGTTCTCAATGAACACCAAATTAATTGCAGAAAAACCAAATAAATCATGTTCAATTGAGTTTTTTAGTCAACAGGCTCGGCATAATAATATTCCAATTGCATTTGGAATGGTATTTGAAAAAGAAGATAAAGCAACCAACAATCTGGTTATTATCGATCAAACAGGTAACCTGCTTTCCAATTATGCCAAAATACATCCCTTTTCATTCTCGGGTGAGGATAACTATTATTCCGGAGGCAATGAATTAAGTTCCTGTCAGATTGAGGAAGCTTCGTTCGGTCTGACTATTTGTTATGACTTAAGGTTCCCTGAAATTTTTCAGGCCTTATCTGGCAATTGTAATATAGTTTTAAACATAGCCAATTGGCCGGAGAAACGAGTTAGGCACTGGAATGCCTTATTGGAAGCCAGAGCGATAGAGAACCAGATCTTTATGATTGGAGTAAACCGAAAAGGTATCGACGGGAATAACCACCAATATGTAAAAAGTTCTTCCATTTATAATCCTCTTGGAGAAATAATGGCCCCGCTATATACCGATTCTGATATGGACATTTATGATCTTAATCTTGGAGATGCTGACTCAGCAAGAAAATCATTCCCCATGAAACAAGACCGCAGAACTGAATTTTATAAATCAATTTTATAAACGAACCAGTATGCTTAAGAATAAAGTAATTGTAATTACCGGAGGAGCTGGTCTGCTGGGGCAGGAATTTACAAAAACCATATTAGCGAATGACGGAATAGCTATTATTGCTGATTTCAATCAAGAAAAAGGAACTCAAGTAACCGAAAACATACAGAAGTTATTTCCCTCAGCTATTGTCGACTTTCAATTATTGGATATCAACAAAAAAGATTCGATCCTCGGCTTAATAAACAATTTGAATCAAAAATACGGTAAGATTGACGCCTTGGTTAACAACGCATATCCCCGCAATAAAAACTACGGGAGAAAATTTGAAGATGTTACCTACGAGGATTTCTGTGAGAACATAAACATCAACCTGGGGGGATATTTTCTCACTTCTCAGCAGTTTCTGCAATATTTTGAAAAGCAGGGCTACGGTAATATCGTGAATATTTCCTCCATCTATGGAGTGATTGCACCTCGTTTCGAAATATATAAGAATACTCCAATGGCAATGCCAGTTGAATATGCAGCAATAAAATCTGCATTGATTCATCTGACCAAATACATGGCCAAGTATTACAAAGGAAAAAATATTCGGGTGAATGCAATTAGCCTTGGTGGTTTATTTGATAATCAACCGACCTCCTTTCTTGAATCTTACAAAGCTTTTTGCCTAAATAAAGGGATGCTTGATAAATCGGATATAAATGGAACACTTATTTATTTGCTTTCCGATCTGTCGAACTTTGTGAATGGACAGAATATTATTGTTGATGATGGATTTACACTATGATTAAAAAAGTAATCTATATTGGATATCAGCCAATAACATCAAAGTTCTATTCGGACTATTACATCGACATGTGTATTAGGAAAGGATTAGAGGTAGAATATTGGGATATTTCAAAGTTATATTTCCCTAAATTAAATTTTGCAATTCCATTTGATTTTGCAGGTATAAAAAACATCAAATCGTTTAGTGAACTTAAGGCATTTCTATCATCAGTTGAAGTAAAATCTACAGTCTTTATTTCCAACATTACTTATGAGTATCGAGTGCGGCGGCTGTTTATTTTATTATCCACATTTAATTGTACCATTGCTTTTTTTGGAAGAGGGATGTTCCCTGCTCCTGATAAAACAGATACTTCGAAGATTTTGGAAGTGATTTTGAGATTCGATTTTAAACGAATTGTTACAGGGTTGAAAAATAAGGTTGCCACTATGCTTAAACAGTATGAAATTGTTAAACCCTATGATTTTATTTTTAGAGCAGGATCTGAAGGGGTTAAAACAATTGGATTTGGATATCAATTAGAGTTACAAAAATCAAAAATTATTGATTTAAATTATTTTGATTACGACAAATATTCCGAATCTATTAACGGAATTCAAATAATAGAAAAGGTAAATTGTGTTTTTCTGGATGAATACTTACCGTATCATCCAGATTTTGTAATGTTAGGAATTAAAACTGTTACTGCTGAAACCTATTATTCTCAGCTAAATAGATTTTTTGATTTTATTGAATCAAAATACAATATCAGCGTAATTATTGCAGCACATCCAAAAGCACATAAATATAAATCAGAGAATCCATTTAATGGTAGGGAAATTGTTTTTAACCGAACCTGTGAATTAGTCAGAGATGCCGTCTTTGTGATGACACATTATAGCTCCTCTATAAGCTACCCAGTACTATTTAAAAGGCCTATTCTTTTTTTAACAAGTCAATCTCAAAAAATAACAATGCCGTATTCACATGAGTTAACCCTATACTTGGGTAAGTTTTTAAACAGCTCAGTCATTCATTTTGATTCTTACAATGGTGAAGATATTACTTTAAAAGTTGATATTGAAAAATACGAAGATTATAAATATAAGTATCTAACCTCAAAAGAAAGCGAAAATAGGCAGTCCTCCGAAATCTTTATTGAAGCAATCGTACAAATCTAATGCAAAGTTCATATACCAAAAATTACCTCAAAATTTATTCATGGCAGGGAGTGTCAATTGTTTTAAACTTCCTCTCCATGTTCATTGTAGTTCCTTATCTTACTTCCGAACCAGTAACTTATGGGATTTATACGGTTTGTATTTCGATTTCCATTTTTTTAGCATATGCCGATTTAGGATTTTTGGGTGCAGGGCAAAAATATGCCGCCGAATATTTTGCCAAAGGAGATCGGCAAGAAGAGATACAAGTGATCGGATTTACAAATTTTATTTTGTTAGTTTTTTTAGCGCTTTTTTCAGTAGGATTCCTAATATTGAGTTTTCATCCTGAGTTCTTAATCAAGGACCTCGCACCGGGGAAACAAGAAATGATAGCGTCCTCATTATTGTTGATTTTAGCATTGTTCACCCCGGTTACTTTATTACAGCGACTATTGCAGATGATCTATGGAATACGTCTGGAGGATTACATCATTCAACGCACCAATATAGTCGCCAGTCTTTTAAAAATAGTTTCCGTTTTATGGTTTTTTAGAAATGGAGAATACAATATTGTCGGGTATTTTCTGTTTGTACAGATCGTTAATCTTCTCGCAGCTTTTATAACATTATTAATCGCAAGAAAACGTTACAATTACGATTTTAATGCTCTCTTAAGGTCAATTCATTTTAATAGAAGGGTTTTTACTAAAACTAAAACACTTGCATTCACCAGTCTATATCTAACGTTTACATGGATCCTTTACTATGAACTGGATCCAACGGTTATCGGAAAATTTTTAGGTCCAAATCATGTGGCTATATATGCCATAGGCCTTACAGTATTATCCTTTTTCCGCAGCATTCTGGGAATTCTCTTTTCACCTTTTAATGCGCGTTTCAACCACTTTATCGGGATTGGTGATGAAGAAGGTCTAAGATTAATATATTCAAAAGTTACAACCATATTGGCACCAATTGTAGTAATCCCTATTGTGACAATTACCTTATTGATATCACCACTTATTCTTTCCTGGGTTGGCGTTAATTACGTAGATTCAGTTGAAATTACACAGTATTTGATTTTATGTAACATTTTTGCATTTATAACCTATCCCACTAGCATATTTCTAATGGCTAAGGAACGTATAAAAGAAATTTTCCTGATTAGCACACTAATCCCAATTATATATTGGACCGGCATAATTTCTACTTATCATTTTTTCGGACTAAAATCCTTTGCTATCTTTAAATTAATCGCCTTTGGAGCTTCTGCAATTGGTTATTATTTTATAATGATAAGGTTTCTAAAAATTAATACATTTCGATCATTAAAAGAGTTTTTCTTGCCAATGCTCCTACCCATATTATTTCTAATAGGGGTATCACATTTGATAATTGATCATTTGCCAGTTGAAAAGTCAAAAATTAATTTACTAATTGTCTCTGTTACCGCAACACTTCTATTGACTATAGCATTTGTGATTCAATATCTTATGTCTTCGAATATAAGAAGTACATTAAAAGGCATTATACCAATTTTAAGCGCGAATAGTAAGCGCAGTAAGAATAATACATAAGAATTTGGACAAAGACCTAAAAATAATGAGGAAACATAAACTTTTAATTTATTCCGATTGCTATATTTATGGTGGTAGTGAAAAACTAATTTCATTTATTGTTAAAAATGAGATTATACAGGATCATTACCAAATAACTTTTGTTTACAGAAATCATGAAATCTATCAGAAAGCTATAAATAAGGAATATAACGCAGAAGAAAGAAAAAATATACTTTTTCCGGTCGCCATTGCAAGTAATGCAACCTTCTTCTATAAAATAGAATTATTAAATATTCCAACTATAACAAAAAAAATAATAAGGCTGCCATTTTATGTTATTGACAAAATAGGTATATTCTTTATTTATAATTTTCTACTTCAAATGTATGTATTATTGAAATTTTCGCCTGACATCGTCCACATCAATAATGGTGGCTACCCAGGCGCAAGCTCTTGCAGTACAATAGTTTTTGCTTCGAAACTATTGAGGATAGCACCTGTTGTTTATCAGATAAACAACACCACCTTTAAAACGAAGAGTTTGTTTCAAAGATATTTTGACAGCTACATTAACAAACACGTAAATTGTTTTATTACTGCCTCTAAACACGCGAAAGAGAAGTTAGTGCACTATCGAAAATTTGATGCCGATAAAATTATTCAAGTGCCAAATACAATTTTAGAGGAGCCGGTAACGATATGTAGAGAAAATTTACTAAACAATTTGAAAATCAAACCAACAGATTTTGTATTATGCAACATTGGATTCTTATCAAAAAGAAAAGGGCAAATTTTTATACTGGAAGCACTTAATCTAATTAGAATTCAAAACCCGGTAGTTTTTGAAAAGATTGCCTTATTGCTAATTGGGGATGGCGAAGAAGAAACAAGTTTAAAACAATATGCGGATTCTTTTAATTTGAATAAACAAGTTCATTTCCTCGGATATCAAAGTCAACCTACTAATTACCTAAATAGCTGCGATTTATTTGTTTTTCCCTCAATTGCCGGGGAAGATATGCCATTAGTAATATTATCTGCAATGAATTTAGGAAAAACAATATTAGCTACGGATTTTGCGGGGATCAGGGAAGAACTTGAAGACAAAGTAAGTGGTATTATTATTCCAGCGAACACAGATTGCCTAGCTCAAACTCTTGCAGATAAGATTATTGACCTATATTGTAGTAGACAAAACAAGTTGGGGTACAATGCAAAAAAAAGGTATGACAAATTATTCTCGAACTCAATTTATGGGAAAAGAATTCTTGATATATATAATTTGATATTACCTAAATGAACGTACCTTTACACGATTTTTTTTTTACATTCAAATATGAGAATTAAAGAAATAGAAATAGCGTTTCTTCGCTCTGCGCTTAAAGTAGAAGGATCATTCATTAAAAATGAGCATTTTATTCAATGGATTAATGAAAGAAGAAAAGCGGTGGAAGTTAAAATCGATCTTATCCCTTTTTCCAAACTGGATAAATGGGGTTTCGATACGTTAACAGGGAACTTACAGCATGTGACCAAAAAGTTCTTCTCCATAGAGGGAATTGAAGTAAAAACTAACTGGGGAGCAGTACCCTCATGGACTCAACCAATAATAAATCAACCTGAAATTGGATTTTTGGGAATTATTACAAAAAAAATCAATGGAATTCTTCATTTCTTGATGCAAGCTAAAATTGAACCTGGTAATATTAACTCTGTTCAGCTCTCACCTACCTTACAAGCAACAAAAAGTAATTATTCAAGAGTACATAAAGGGAAATCTCCTTTATATCTGGAATATTTTAATGGAGACAAGAAAGTTGATGTATTATTGGACCAACTTCAGTCAGAACAAGGAGCTAGGTTTTTAAAAAAAAGGAATAGAAACATCATCATTGAAGTGAAGGAAGATATTCCGGTATATGAAGATTTCTGTTGGTTAACACTTGGCCAATTAAAACACTTTTTGCTGACAGATAATTTAATAAACATGGATACCCGAACTGTTATTTCAGGTATCAGCTTTGGGACATATTCAATGCCTGAATTGACGTTTTTAAATTCAGATATATTACTCCTCAGATCGAATCATGAAATGCTTCTTTCTGCTTTAGCTAATGAAAACTCGTTAGAATCAATTGAAGAAATTATTTCATGGATTACCAATCTAAAATCAAAATACGAGCTTGAGGTTAACAGAATACCTTTAAAAAAAGTTAAAGATTGGATTGTTTCTGGAACAGAAATTCACCACATTGAAAACAAATATTTTTCGGTAATAGGAGCCAATATCTTTATCGAAAATAGGGAAGTTTTAAATTGGTCACAACCGCTTGTAAGATCAGCACAAGAAGGGTTAATTGGGTTTATCGTAAAAAAAATAAATGGAATTTATCATTTCCTTGTTCAAGCTAAAATTGAAGCGGGAAACTTTGATATATTGGAACTTGCTCCCACGGTTCAATGCCTGACCGGCAACTACAGAAAAGGTGTTAATGAATACGAAGTCCCATTCATTAACGAATTTATGAATACTCCAAATGAAAGAATTATTTTCAAAACATTCCAATCAGAAGAAGGAGGCAGATTCTATCAGGAGCAAAACTTGAATATGATTATTGAAGAAGCTGCTGATTTCCCATTAGATGTTCCAGAAAATTACTGTTGGATTACTCTTAATCAATTATTTAGTTTTATCAAGTATAATAACTACCTGAATATTCAAGCAAGAAGTCTACTTGCTGCTATAACTTTTCATTAAAATTTTCCATGAAAAAAATAAAAATCGGCGTAATGGGTTGTGCAAATATTGCACTTAGAATGGTCATCCCTGCAATAAAAAGTTTGTCCAACGATTTTGAACTGGTTGCAATTTCAAGTAGAACACCTCAAAAAGGACTCCAATTTGCTCATGATTTCAATACTTCGGCAATAATAGGTTATGAAAATCTTATCGACCGGGGTGATATAGATGCCATTTATATGCCATTGCCAACCGGGTTGCATAATGAATGGATTTCAAAAGCATTGATTTCAGGCAAACATGTATTAGTTGAAAAATCATTGGCGTTAGATTTCAATTCGACACAACAATTAGTTGATCTTGCGAAGTCAAAGAATTTATTGCTAATGGAAAACTTCATGTTCAAATATCACCATCAACACCAATTTGTATGGGAGAACATAAACAAAGGAAATATAGGATCTATTAAATTATTCCGATCACAATTTGGATTTCCACCATTGAACCCCGATAATTTTAGATACGACAATGATTTAGGTGGCGGATCATTATTGGATGCTGGTGCATATACAGTAATGGCTAGCCGTTGGTTTTTGGGTGATCAACAAGATGTAATAAGTTCTGTTTTATACATTGATCCACAAAAGAAAACCGATATCAATGGATGTGTTACCCTGCAAAATAGTAAAGGAATAGTATCTCAACTTTCTTTCGGTTTTGATAATTACTACCAATGTAATTACGAATTTTGGGGGTCAAGAGGACGACTATTTGTTGAAAAAGCGTTTACGCCTAAACCATTTGAAACGACTCAAGTAGTGTTAGAAAATCAAGAAAAAAAAGTCACAACCAATCTTATCCCGGACAACCACTTTGCAAAAATTCTAAAGGAGTTTCAACAATGTATAGAGAAAAATGATCATGAATCAAAATTTAAAGACATCCTTGATCAAAGTAAGACTCTTACTGAAATTAAAGAAAAGTCAGAAAAAATTCTACTATGAAAGCAGCAATCATCGGATGCAATGGGTATCTAGGTAAACATCTTTGTGCATTTCTTTTAGAAAAAAATTGGTCAATTTTAGGCTATGATAAATCCGAAGCATCGTCAATACCGCTTACAAAATATCAATCACTAGATATCACACAAAAAGATCAACTGAAAAATATTGATATTCAAGTTGATTTTGTTTTTTATTTTTCTGGCATAACAGGTACGTTGAATGGATATGATAAATATGAAACATACCTGGACATCAACGAAAAAGGCCTGATGAATCTTTTGAACCAAATGAAACAATCGAAATCTAGTGCAAGACTTATTTTCCCATCTACAAGACTTATATATAAAGGGCAGAAAGATCAACTTTTAGATGAAGATGCTGAAAAAGAGTCCAAAACGATTTACGCTCTCACCAAATGGTTTGGAGAACAGGCAATACAACAATACAGTAACTACTTTAATATAAGCTATAATATTTTCAGAATATGTATTCCATATGGTAATACACTTTCGAAAGAGTATTCCTATGGAACAATGGGTTTATTTCTGCACAAAGCGATGGCAAACGAAAAAATTACACTCTATGGAGATGGTGATCAAAAAAGAACGTTTACCCATGTTGAAGACATTTGTTTGCAGATATATAATGCAGTTTTAATTCCTCAAACAAAAAACAGGATTTTTAATATTGCTGGGGAAACCTTTTCTTTAGCACAAATTGCAAACCAAATTGCAGCAAAATACAATACGCAAGTAGAATATGTAGAATGGCCAGAACTTGATAAGAAACTTGAAAGCGGTGATACAATTTTTGATGGAAAACAGATACTTGCAGTAACTAAAAAACCACTCAAAAACTCTTTTTATCATTGGTTATTGAACCTTTAATTAATACTTAATATCTTGTAAATGGGAACACCAAAAGTGTCGATAATCATGCCTGTATATAATGCAGCTAAATACCTTAACGAAACCATAAACAGTGTTCTAAATCAAACTTTTGATGATTTTGAATTTCTAATTATTGATGATGGTAGTACAGACAACTCGGTGGAGATTCTTTATTCTCACAATGATCCCCGAATCAAAATTCTAATAAATGAGAAAAACATTGGTTATGTAAAAACATTGAATAAACTAATAGATCTATCAAAAGGAGAATACATTGCAAGACAAGATAATGACGATCTATCATTACCTGATAGAATTGAAAAGCAAGTATTCTTCTTAAATACGAATAAAGATGTTGGCGTTTGTGGCACCAATGCTTTTACTTTTGGCACAAAAACAAAGATGACCCGATTGCCGATTACTGATGATGAAATCAGAGCATACATGATAATAAATACTCCATTTATCCACCCCTCCATCATGTATAGAAAATCAATATTTGACGTATTGAAAATTGGCAAATACAATGAGGATTTGTGTCCAGCAGAAGACTATGCTATGTGGTTTGAAATATCAAAAAAGACAAAACTTGCAAACCTTCCCGAACCTCTCTTAAAATACAGATGGCATGATACTAACACAAGTCAATTAAAAAAAAATATTCAAATTGAAAAAGCGAATAATATAAGAAAAGAGATTCTGGATTATACATTATCGTATCAAATTTCGACAGAAGAAAGTCAATTGTTTGAGATTATATCTAATCCTAATTTAGCAAATGAAAAAGATCTGAAATCAGTAGAAGAAACTTTCACAAAAATATTAGAAAAAAACAGCGTAATCGGTTATTACAACGATTCAGCAATTACAAATCTCTTTTTTTACTTTTGGACAAAGATTTTTTTTAAATCTCAAAATATAGCATTATCAACTAAGTTTTCAATCTATTTTAAATCCAGCTTATTTAATTTCGGATGTTTATTAGGTTTAATTACAATAGCAAGTACAAAAAAAATAATTTACGATAAAAATATTTAACATGAAAAAAATTTTTATAGCCGGGTGTGGCGGTATGCTTGGAGAAGCATTTTATCAACAGTTTAAAGATTCATATATCTTAAAATGTACAGATAAAGATGTAAATGAAAATTGGTTGAGCTTTTTGGATTTTCGGAATTTTGACGAATATATCAAACAAGTAATGGATTTCAAACCTGACTATCTTTTCCATCTCGGTGCTTACACCGATTTAGAATATTGTGAACAAAATGCAGATGACACATATGCGACCAATACAATTTCTGTAGAAAACGCGGTATATATAGCAAATAAGCTCAATATTCCGTTACTCTATATCTCGACGGCTGGAATATTTGATGGTTCAAAATCTCAATACGACGATTGGGATCAACCAAATCCGTTAGGGGTTTATGCCCGTTCAAAATATATGGGCGAACGTTATGTTGCAGAAAATGCCAATCGCTATTTAGTCTGCAGAGCAGGATGGATGATGGGGTCAGGTCCATCTAAAGACAAGAAATTTATACAGAAAATAATGAAACAGATTAAAGATGGCAAAAAAGAATTATTTATTGTTAATGACAAGGGTGGAACTCCTACTTACACACACGATTTTGCCAAAAATGTTAAGGCTCTGATCGAAAAGGAGTACTGGGGTTTATATAATATGGTTTGTGATGGGCAAACAAGTCGATTTGAGGTAGCTGTTGAACTTATCAATATATTGGGATTGAAGGATGAAGTAAAAATTACTCCCGTAGCATCCGATTACTTTAAAGATATCTATTTTGCAGATCGTCCTATTTCTGAAAGACTTGTCAATAGAAAACTAAACATTAGGAATCTTAATTTAATGAGGGATTGGAAAGATGCATTAAAGGAGTATATATCAAATTACTACAATAGTTTTTTGGATTAGGCAAAAAAAAGCATTTAGCTAAGGTTATAAATCATAACATGTATATGGAAATGAAAACATTTTTCAGATATGCATATTAAATTATTATGAATATAAAGAATATGAAACCTAATGATAAATGATTAAAATCAACAGGATACTTATTCCCGGGTTATTCTTTATCCATTACTTGGGGATTGGTGCAGTTGCTCAGGTTATAGTATTAATATTGCTTCTCATTGAATTATTTAGAGGTAAACGACTATCTATAACATTGGCAGATACCATATTTCTTTATTGTATCGCACTGTTGTTTGTTTTAAAATTGTTTCATGTTGGATTTGGAACAAATCTTTTAATGCTAAAGTTTTATTGGGGTTTTATTGTATTTTATTATTACTTTAAATTATCAAACTACAAATTCGATTTATTATTGTTTTTTTGGTTGACAGTAATAATTACCTTACTTGATTTCGCATTAATAAATACGATCGTTCCATTAGAAATGATGAAAAATATTCCAAGTACTCATGCTGGAATAATTTCTTTAGAATCTAAATTTTTATTTATTAATCGTTCTTATGGTTTGGCGAGTATGCCAACTGCTTCAGCAACTATATTAGTTGCGCTGTTGGCAGGCCTATATATTCAGCAAAGAGATGATTTCAGAAATTACCATATCTTAATTACAATACTCCCACTAATATGCCTTGGATCAGGAACAGGATTTTTATTATTCCTATTTTTTGTATTTGTGCGATTTAAGCTATTTAAGGGTTTGAAATTTAATATTGGAGTTTTATTCTTTTTATTGTTTTCGTATTTTGTAACAAAACAAAGTATAAATACCGACAGTGTATTTAGGAGACTATCAGTAGACTATTTTGATAGACTTATTCAATTAAAAAGTGAACAAATTACAGATGTATTAATACTACTAGATCATTCCCTCTTTGAAACTTTATTTGGATTGAATTATACATCATCAATGAATGTCCGCATAATGTCTGATTTTGGATGGATCGACCTTCTTGAATGCTATGGAATATTTGGTGTTTTCTCTTTTATACTGTTTTTAGTTTTGAAAAGAAAACTTGCATATCTTCCTATTTTAATTTTTGTTATAGGATATTTCCATTATCCAGCTTTAGGAACAATACCTGGTCAAATACTTTTTGCGTCTTTACTAATATTCAAGTTTAATAATAGGAATGAACTAGAATTACCCACACTAGAAACAAATCATAATTAAAAAATGGAACGCCACAAGTCATACAATACAGTATTTATTTCAACATTTATCGATAGAAAAAATATAGATCATCTTATTAGGACAGCCTTAGATAACAATCAAACTCTTTCAATCCTCTTTATAATTGTCAATCAAACAAAATCAGAACTAATCTTGCCTTCATCAACTCATATTGATTTTCTTCAAATAAATACAGAGCGACTTTCATTATCAAAAGCAAGAAATATTGGAATTAATTATTTACTAAAAAATGAAATAAATTTTGAACACATCATGTTCCCGGATGATGACACTACGTTTTCTAATGTATTTTTTGATCGGTACAAAGACTATATAAACTCGGATGAAAACTATCTAATTGATGTTTATTGTTTTCGCTCCAGCAACTTATTTAAACCAGTAAAATACGTTGAGGGTGAATTTTTAAACAGACGTAATTTTGAAGCTGCAATGAGTGTGAATATGATAATAAATTATAAAACATTTGTGCAGGTTGGTATATTTGATGAAAGATTAGGTGTTGGTGCTAAATATGGAGCCGGCGAAGATGCGGACTATTATATTCGTGCCTGTGATTTTAGCCATCATAGGTTTATCTATATAAAAACATTATTTAATTTTCATCCATCATCATCGAATAAATTTTCGAAGATGAAATTGAAACAAATTATTAATAAATATACAACTTATGGTAATGGAGCGATATTCATGCTATGTAAGCACAAAATGTATTTTGAGGCGTTTAAAATTTGTTTCCGTGCCATAGGTGGCGTTATAGTCGCCCTTTGCAAATTAAATTTTAAACTTTTTATTGCGTACGGCTTTGCCTTTTTTTCAAGATTGTCGATGTTTGTAAAATGTATTATATATTCTAAACGATTATTTAAACATGCTTAAACCTTTTTCAAAATATGATATTTATGGGTTACTCGGGTTGCTAAGACTAATTTCATATTATACAAAAACGAAGATATTATTTCCTTCGGCAAGACTTATTCGTTTCCCTATTGAGATTAGAGGAAAAAAATATATTGACTTTGGTCTAAATCTTACTACAGGTAAAGGATGCCGAATTGAAGCTTTTCCGTTTTATTCTAAAAATATTATTGTCAAATTTGGTAATAATGTAGAAATAAATGATTACGTGCATATTGCAGGAATTACTTCTGTAAATATCGGTAATAATGTATTGATTGCTAGCAAAGTATTTATATCCGATATTCAGCATGGTTGTTATAGCGGAGAAGGGTTAATTCATAGTTCACCTTATTTGAGTCCAAATGATAGACCTCTTTCAGCAAAACCTGTTATTATTGAGGATAATGTGTGGATAGGCGAGTCTGTATCAGTAATAGCTGGTGTAACTATTGGAAAGGGTTCAATTATCGGTGCAAACTCAGTAGTGAGTAAGAGTTTACCTCCAAACATAATTGCTGTTGGCTCACCCGCAAAACCAATAAAAGAATATAATTTTGATACTCAGAGATGGGAAAAGATTTAAACATATCCGTAGTCCTTTATAATTCCAGCGTTGCTGAAATCTCCAACTTAGTAAAAGCTCTAAAAGAAAATACATATGTGAGTGAAGTGTATTTGATTGATAATTCTCCAATAAGAAATAATGCATTTGAAATTAGTAATGCGAATTATATTTTTTCTGGAAATAATCTTGGTTATGGAGCAGGTCACAATATTGCGATCCAAAAAACAATAGATGATGGAATAAAATATCATCTTGTTTTAAATCCAGATATACTCATTGAACCAATTGTTTTGGATAGCCTATTGGAGCAAATGGAAAACAATGAGGATATTGGACTAATCATGCCAAAAATAAAATATCCCGATGGCCAAACGCAGTATCTTTGTAAACTTCTGGCTACTCCAATTGATCTTATAGGCAGGCGGTTTATTCCTCTCAAGAAATGGAATACGGAAAGAAACAATAAATACGAACTACGCTTTACCGGTTACAATAAACCAATGCAGGTACCTTCGCTTTCAGGATGCTTTATGCTCCTAAGAACAGATGTTTTGGAAAAAATAGGAGGATTTGATGAACGCTTCTTTATGTATTGCGAAGATTTTGATTTATGCCGAAGAATTGGTCAAATCTCAAAAACCATTTATTTTCCAGAAGTTTCTGTTATCCACAATTATGAAAAAGGATCGTATAAAAATCGAAAGTTATTGTTTTATCACATCGCATCTGCTATCAAATATTTCAATAAATGGGGGTGGATGCTCGATAGAGAACGAAAAAAAATCAATAAGACGACGCTGCTGAATTTAGGCTACAAATATTAGATCAATCATGAAAAAAATAATACTTATAACCGGCGGAGCCGGATTTATCGGATCACACGTGGTCCGCTTATTTGTCAACAAATATCCTGACTATCACATTGTCAACCTTGACAAACTCACATACGCTGGCAACCTGGCTAACCTGAAAGATGTGGAGAATAAACCCAACTACGAATTTGTTAAAGCCGACGTTGTGGACAGTGAAGCCACGCTGAAGCTATTCCGCGAAAGGCAGTTTGACGGCGTGATTCACCTGGCTGCCGAGTCGCATGTTGACCGCTCAATCTCCAACCCAACCGAGTTTGTATTTACCAATGTGATTGGCACGGTCAACTTGCTGAATGCCGCCCGGGAAATCTGGAAAGATCATTCCGAAGGAAAATTGTTCTACCACATTTCAACCGACGAAGTGTATGGCTCGCTGGGAGAAGAAGGCCTGTTTACTGAAACAACCGGCTACGATCCGCACAGTCCGTACTCGGCTTCCAAAGCCAGCTCCGACCACTTTGTGCGGGCTTATCGCGATACTTTTGGACTGCCCGCCTTGGTGTCAAACTGCTCCAACAACTACGGTTCCTTCCAGTTTCCGGAGAAGCTGATCCCGCTTTTCATCAACAACATCCGCAACAACAAAGCCCTGCCGGTTTATGGCAAAGGCGAAAACATCCGCGACTGGCTGTGGGTGGAAGATCATGCCCGGGCCATCGATGTGATTTTTCACCGGGGAAAAGTGGGTGAAACCTACAACATTGGCGGACACAACGAGTGGACCAACATTGACCTGATCAAATTGATGTGTGCCATTATGGATCGCAAACTGGGCCGCGAGTCAGGCACTTCAGCAAAACTGATTACCTACGTAAAAGATCGCGCCGGGCACGACCTGCGCTATGCCATTGACAGCACCAAGCTGCAAAAAGAATTGGCTTGGGAGCCCAGCCTTCAGTTTGAAGAAGGACTGGGAAAAACCATCGATTGGTATCTCGAAAACGAAGAATGGATGAATAGCGTCACTAGCGGCGACTACAAGAAATACTACAAAGAACAATATCAGAAGCGATAGTGATTATTATTGAGGGCCTCACTTCAAGTGAGACCCTCAATACGCACACAAACTCGAAACTTAAAATTCTAAACTAAAACCGCTTCCCAATATGAAAGGAATCATCTTAGCCGGAGGGTCCGGCACACGGCTCTACCCCATTACCAAAGGGATTTCAAAGCAACTGTTGCCCATCTACGACAAACCCATGATCTATTATCCTTTGTCGGTCTTGATGCTGGCCGGCATCCGCGAAATTCTCATTATCTCGACCTACGAAGATCTGCCCAACTTTGAGAAGTTGCTGGGAAACGGTGAAGAAATTGGCCTAACACTGAGCTACAAGGTCCAACCAAGCCCCGATGGCCTGGCACAGGCATTCACGCTGGGAGCCGAATTCATCGGCAACGATGATGTTTGTATGGTTCTGGGCGACAACATTTTTTACGGACATGGCTTTACCGACCTACTGAAGCAAGCCCGGTACAACGTGGAGCAGGAAAAGAAACCAACGGTCTTCGGGTACTATGTGAACGATCCCGAACGCTATGGCGTGGCCACCTTCGATCAAAACGGAAACGTGACATCCATCGAAGAAAAACCCGAAAAACCGGCTTCCAACTACGCGGTGGTCGGATTGTACTTCTATGCCAACGATGTGGTGAAAGTCGCCAACGAAATTCAGCCTTCGGCCCGTGGCGAATACGAAATCACCACCGTCAATCAACATTACCTCGATGAAAAACGATTAAAGGTGGAAATAATGGGCCGGGGATATGCCTGGCTCGATACCGGCACCCACAAGTCGTTCCTTGATGCCAGTACCTTTATCGAAACCGTGGAAACCCGCCAAGGATTGAAAATTGCCTGCATCGAAGAAATTGCCTACGCGATGGGCTACATCAATAAGGACCAATTGCTAAAACTCGCCGAGCCCTTAAAGAAAAACGAATATGGGCAGTACTTGCTGAAGCTGGTTAAATAATCATCACTCCACTACCACTCGTTTGAGCGGAGCGGTAACGAGTAGTTCGCTGGCAGTCGTTTGTAACGACAATCAAATGGGTCAATCCCATTGGCACTTAGCCCGTAGGACTTTAATATCAATAGAAAGATCACGGTTTATAATGAATAAAAATTCCCCGTCAGGGGATAAAAACAAAACAATGAACATCATACAAACAACCATTCCCGACGTGCTGATCTTTGAACCCAAACTATTTGGTGATCACCGCGGATACTTCTTCGAATCATTCCGTCAAGATGCTTTTGAGAAACACGTCGGCTCGATTCACTTTATCCAGGACAATCAATCCAGATCATCCTATGGCGTATTGCGGGGATTACATTTTCAGCGTCCACCCTATACCCAATCCAAATTGGTTCGTTGCATGGAAGGCGAAGTGCTGGACGTTGCCGTAGATATCCGAATCGGCTCACCCTCTTTTGGGAAACACGTAGCCGAGCGCCTGTCAGCCGAAAATCAACGCCAATTATGGGTTCCTCAAGGATTCGCCCACGGATTTATCGTTCTGAGTGAAACAGCCGTATTTGCCTATAAATGCGACAACTACTATGCTCCAGACTATGATGGAGGGTTCCTTTGGAACGATCCAAAGCTGAATATCGATTGGTTAATTCCGGAAAAAGACATCCAACTCTCAGCAAAAGATCAAACACAACCCCTCCTGAGCACCATCGACTGCTTTCATTACAAAGCCTTTAAAAAGGAAGTGGTCTATTAACGTGCTTTCAACAATCGCGGTTCGGAAACCGCGACACCCGGCTGGCATCTAATAATGCAGGTGATTACCTTTCCTTCTCTTTTTTCAAGGGAAGGTGTCCCATTTTAATGGGGCGGAAGGGGCAGGAGGAAGTAATCAGTATACAGTAACAATAGGCAGAAAGAAGCCAAAAGCATGCCGCAACTGAAAACAGAATGCGCAATAACCGATAACCTCTCCCCATCATCAAAAATCATCAGCCATCTGCGCCATCTGCGTCTATTTCCCTCCAGCATCCACCCCACTTCCGCCGTCAAATCTTCACACACGGTTTGCTCCGTGATTAAACACAAGCAAAAAACTGATCACTGAAAATAAAAAACGGACATCAACAATAAAAAAATTGCCGTATTTTCGCACACATGAACGAATCAG
>TARA_R110002050_G_scaffold160718_1_pt1 | contig 28058 bp, 46 predicted proteins | sample TARA_R110002050 | Tara Oceans TARA_R110002050 (sample SAMEA4396988) | marine metagenome | biome: Polar Biome; feature: [DCM] deep chlorophyll maximum layer (ENVO:01000326); material: water (ENVO:00002006), including particulate matter (ENVO:01000060) such as... | depth 25 m
GTTCTCTCGATACCCCTAAATTAGATATTAGGGGGGGATAGCTTTTTAGCAAAAGCAAAAGTTTTATATCTTTGTATAAATTTTAAAAAAAAACAAAATGAAAATAATAGAGAAAAAGATAAATGATTTAATATTTGCAGAATACAATCCAAGGAAACTAACCAAGGAAGAACATAAACATTTAAAAGACAGCCTCTCCAGGTTTGGAATAGTAGACCCAGTAATTGTAAACACAAATGAAGACAGGAAAAACATCCTGGTAGGAGGACATCAAAGAGTTAGGATATGGGAGGAATTAGGAAACGAAACAATACCAGCCGTAGAAATTGACCTTACATACGAACGAGAAAAAGAATTAAATGTAAGATTAAATAAGAATGTAGGAAGCTGGGATATGGATATGATGGCTAACCATTTTTCAGTTGAAGAACTAACCGATTGGGGATTTCAACCAGAAGAATTATTCTTCCAGGATGACATCGTTACAGATGGAAACATACCAGATGATGAAGTGCCAGAAATAAAAAATGCTAGAGTTTCATACGGAGACATCTACCAATGTGGAAACCACAGAATAATGTGTGGAGACAGCACGAGCGAAAAGGATGTAGATAAATTAATGGAAGGCCAAAAAGCAGATTTAATATTTACAGACCCACCATACGGAGTATCATACAAAGGAACAAACCACGAAATAATAAAGAATGATGAACTAAGAGGCGAACCATTATACGATTTATTATACGGAGCTTTTAAAAACCTCTTTAAATTTTCAAAAGAAAACCCAGCCGTTTATATATGGCACGCTTCTAAAACACAGATGATATTCGAAACGGCAATAAAAGATGCAGGATTTGAAGTAAAAGAACAACTGATATGGAACAAAGGAATGAGCCTGGGCCGTAGCGATTACCACTGGGCTCACGAGCCGTGCTTTTATGTTAGAAAAGTAGGCCACAATAATGAATGGTTCGGAGACAGAAAAAACAAAACAATACTAAGAGAAGGAACTATAGACTTTGAAAAATTCACAAAAGCAAAACTACTACAAATTATATACGCAATAAGAGATGAAAGCTCGAGCTGGGAAATTAAAAAGGACAGCGTACACACCTATCAACACCCAACACAAAAGCCAGTAGACCTATGCATTAGAGCATTAGTAAACAACACCGAAGCACACGGAATAGTACTGGACCTATTCGGAGGCTCTGGGAGTACATTAATAGCAGCTGAAAAGTTAAATAGAAAATGCTACACGATGGAGCTAGACCAAAAATACGCAAGCGTAGTAGTTGAACGATGGGAACAATACACAGGAGAAAAAGCACAGAAAATAAATGGCTAGGGGTCGCAAAAAAGTACCGACCAAGATAAAGGAACTGCAAGGCACAATAAAAGCAGAGCGAATGATGGAGAACGAAATGCAAGTAGCACTCGTTCACACCATACCACTCGCACCAGAATGGCTATCTGAAATAGGAAAAACAGAATGGATAAAAGTATGCTCGGAGCTTTACAACAAGCGAATGCTACACCAGATAGACCTTTCACTTTTAGAAGCCTACTGCAACGCAATAAGCCTGCATATTGAAACAGAAAAAATGCTAAGAGAAAAAGGAAGGATACAAATATATAAGAACCCAGATGGAACGCTTAAACATATGCAAGCCGTACCCTACCAAAAGATAGCTAACGATGCACTAGATCGAGCCTTAAAATTAGCTACTCAATTCGGATTTACACCCACAGCACGAAGCAGCATAAACCAACCAACACTGATACAAAACAATAACGAATATAACTTTTTTGAATAATGAAACCACAAGCTAAAATATTTTTATTTTATATGTTACTAATAGTAATTTTATTAATCATTTCAATTTGAGTAAAAAAAATAAATATTATTTTGATGAACAAGCAGCTGACCGAGCCGTTGCTTTTATAGAAACGCATATAAGACATTGCAAAGGAGAACTAGCAGGCCAACTTTTTATACTTGAAGACTGGCAAAAAGATGATTTAATACGGCCAATTTTTGGATGGAAACACACAGCCAATGACCTCAGAAAATACAGGTCGGTCTATTGTGAGATAGCACGGAAGAACGGAAAATCGAGCCTGGGAGCAGCAATAGGTTTATATTTATTATTTGCAGACAGCGAACTAGGAAGCGAGATATTCAGCTGTGCAGGGGACAGAGCTCAAGCCTCAATTATATTTGATTTGGCGAAGCGAATGATACTACAAGACCCAATGCTAAGTAGCAAGGCTAAAGTATTCAGAAACTCTATAACATTTCCACAAAAGGGAAACACCTATAAAGTGCTTTCTTCAGATGCTAGCTTACAGCACGGACATAATCCAAATGGAATTTTATTTGATGAATTACACACCCAGAAATCTAGGGAGCTATACGATACAATGATAACAGGAACAGGAGCAAGGACTCAGCCTTTATTATTTACAATGACCACAGCTGGCTCAAGCAAAACAGATGGGAACATTTGCTGGGAGGTACACGAATACGCTCAAAAAGTAAAAGATGGAATAATAAATGATGATACATTCCTGCCTTTAATTTATGCAGCCGATGATGATGATGATATACAAGACCCAGAAACCTGGAGGAAAGCCAACCCTAATCTTGGAATTTCAATCACTGAGGAATACTTAATGAACGAAGCTAAAAGAGCTGCAGAACTACCAAGCTATGAAAACACATTTAAAAGGCTACACCTCAACCAATGGACCACATCGATAAGCAAATGGATAAGCGACTCAGTATGGATGGAAAATTATGAAGACATCGACCTGGAAACTTTGAAGGGACAAAAGTGCTGGGGTGGATTAGACCTAGCATCAACTATGGATTTAAGCTCGCTAGTTTTATACTTTCCTATGGAAGACCAAAAAGATGTGGTGCTTGTTTACTTTTGGTGTCCAGAAGCATCAGCCGAAATAAGAGGCCGAAAATACAAGCTACCATACGATGAATGGATAAGAGATGAATACATAAAAGCAACACCAGGCGATGTCCAGGACTACGAATACATAAGACAAGATATAAATACAATTATAGAGGACTACGACTTACAAAGTATAGCATTCGATAGATGGAATTCTAGCCAATTAATAATACAACTAAGCCAACAGGATGGAATACCGATGTCACAATTCGGACAAGGATACAGAAGTATGTCAGCACCATCAAAGGAACTAGAAAAGCTCGTACTTAAAAAAGAAATAAATCATTTGAACAACCCAGTACTAAGATGGCAATGCGAAAACATACAACTGCAGACAGACCCTGCAGGAAACATAAAAATAAACAAACAGAAATCATCTGAAAAAGTAGATGGAATGGTGGCACTTGTAATGGCCCTAGGAGAAATGATGACAGATGAAAACCCAGGAGAATCAATATATAACGATAGAGGAATACTAAGTTTTTAAATTATGAAAATAGGAATAGAAATACTAGCACTACTAAGCCCTGCAGGATTTGAAGAACGCTTCCATAAGAACTGCAAACTAGCCAAAACAAATGAAGAAGCGTACGAGTTAACGGAAAAAGAATATGAAGCACACTTTATGAAAAGAAGGTACGCATCATACGACAGCTTTCGAGTTACCAAAAATAAGAAAATAAGAAATAATGCTCCATTATAAACGCTTAACTTTTTCGTATTATTGTAGCAAATAATAGCCAAATTTTTATATGGGAGTAATTGATACACTGAAAAGTGTTTTTTATCGTACTGAGAAAACCGAGAAAAGAAACAACGACTTTTTATCAGCAATGACAGGTAGAGGTTCGAGCTCTGGAATTGTAGTAACAGATGAAACAGCTCTAACATTTACAGCTGTATGGGCTGCAATTAGGATACTTTCAGAATCAGTAGCACAGCTACCACTTACAATAGTAGAAACCGATAAGACAGGTAATAAGAGCCAAGCAGCAAATCATCAGATTTACAATTTATTACATAGACAGCCGAACCCACAGATGACAACTTACACTTTAATACAAAAGTGTATGATTGATTTATTGACAAGAGGAAACTCGTATGTTTTTATAAAAAGAAATGGTGGAGCAAGGCCAGTGGAACTGATGCCGTTAATTGCAAAAGAAGTAAAAGTAGTAGAAAATGAAGGAGTTATTTATTACGAATTAGAGCAAGGAGGAGTAGTAGATAGCACGGACATATTACACTTTAAAGTAATGTCTCCAGATGGACTGGTAGGATTATCACCAGTGGATGTAGGAGCTAACGCAATCGGCTATGGATTAGCACTGGAAAAATATGGAAATTCTTACTTTGGCAATGGAGCAAAAGTAAGTGGGGTGCTTTCAACAGAGCGACATCTATCAGATGAAGCGATATCAAGGCTTAAAGTTTCATTCCAGGAAAACTACACTAACATAGCAGATGCGAACAAAACAATGGTGCTGGAAGAAGGTCTTAAGTTTCAACAGATAAGCCTATCAAATGAGGCCTCGCAATTTTTAACATCTAGAGAATTCAGTATAACAGAAATTGCTCGACTCTTTAATTTGCCACCACACCTTTTAAGAGACCTAACAAAATCAAGTTTTAATAACATAAGCGAACAAAGTAGAGAATTTGTGCAGTACAGCTTAATGCCATATTTAATAATGATGGAAAGCGAGATGAATACTAAACTATTTAGAACAAACGAACAAGGCAAGGTACAAACAAAATTCATAGTTAATGCATTGCTAAGAGGAACACCAAAAGATAGAAGCGAATACTACAGAACAATGCTAAACATAGGAGCAATGAGCATAGATGAAATAAGAAGGCTAGAAGAACTACCAACGATAGAAGGAGGCTCTAATCACTTTATGCAATTAAATATGGCTACGCTTAACGATATAATAGATGGTGGAACATTAAAAAACAATACAGAAACAAAATCAGAATAAAATGGAAGTAATAAAAAAACGACATATAATAGAAATAATAGAAGATGAAAAAACCATTACAATCGTTTATGAAAAAGATATTGATGCATCTATTAACGATGATATGGAAACGGAGGTCGAAGTGGATGCCGAAAAAATGGAGGAAATAGAAGAAACAGAAACTATAGAAGAAAACGACCATATTCCAGGGCACGATAGTGAAGAAGAAGTGGAAGAAGAAATAGATGAGGAAGAAGAAGAAGAACTGGAGGAAGAAGAAGATGAATATAGAGCGAAGGAAAAAGTAAATGTATGGGATAAAAAACATACATCAGAAAAGCGATACTTTAATATAGAAAGCCGACTAGACACAAAAGAAGGCAAGGATGTAGTTATAGGCCACGCTGCCGTTTTTAACAGCCTAAGCGAAGACCTGGGAGGTTTCAGAGAAAAGATACAACCTGGAGCATTTGATGATGTTCTAAAAGATGACACAAGAGCATATTTTAATCACGACCCAAATCTAATACTTGGAAGAACAGAAGCAGGAACGCTAAGATTAAGCGTAGATGAAACAGGACTAAGATATGAACTAGATGTACCAGATACAACGGCTGGCCGAGATTTAAAGGAAAATATGAGACTTGGGAATATTACCCAATCTTCTTTTGCCTTCACAATCGGAAAAGATGGCGATGCTTGGGAGCGAGCAGAGAATGGTGCAGATATAAGAACCATCAAAAAAGTCAAACGATTATATGATGTAAGCCCAGTATCGCTACCAGCCTACCCATCTGCAAACGACCTAGCACTAGCACAAAGGTCTAACTTTATGGATAAAGAAAACAAAAGAAAACAACAAGAGAAAAGCTACGAATTGAATACACTATTAAATTTAAAAATTAATCTATTAAAAAGAAGAAAATGAAAAAGTCACTAGAATTAAAAGAGACTCGTTCAAGCTTAGTGGAAACTTTAGAAGGTATTAAAAATACTGCTGAAGGAGAAACTAGAAACTTAAACGAGGCTGAATCAACAGAAGTAGATAACACATTAGATAAAATCGATGCGTTAGATGTAGAAATTAAAAGAGCAGAAAGAATGGAAAATGAAATGAGAGTAGCAGCAGCAGTAGGTGGGTCTACAGTTTCAACAACAATAGACAAAGACAAAAGGTCTTACTCATTCCAAGATGCAATGAAGCAAGCAGTAAATGGAAAATTAGAAGGATTAGTAAAAGAGATGGACCAGGAAGCTAGAAACGAAACTCCACACCAAACTTATAGAGGTGTAGCAATTCCACATTCTATCTTAAACCAAAGAGCAGCAGTAACAACTGCAGCATCTAGCCCATTAGAAGTACAATCATTCACTGACCAATTAGAAGCAAACTTAGTACTTGCAAGTGCAGGAGCTAACTTTTACTCTGGTGTAGCTGACCAAAAATTCCCTGTAGTTTCTGACATCACATCAAGCTGGGTAGCAGAAGACCCTGGAGCTGATGTAGCAGCTGCTGGTGTAACTACAAGTATCACATTGTCTCCTAAAAAATTAATCTCTGTTGTAGATTTATCAAAAGAAGCAATGACTCAAAACGCTGGACTAGAAGCAGCAATCCGTAGAAATATGGCAGCAAACATAGCTTCAACTTGGGAAAAAGCATTATTAGCTACTGCTGATGTAACAGGTGCTCCAGCTTCAATTTATGCTGATGCAGCTGCTGGTGCAGTAGGTGTAACTGCTGCAGATTTTATTAACTTAGAAGCTACAGTATTAGGAAACGATGTACCATTAGAAGGTTCTAGAATGGCTTACATATTTGACAAAGATGCTTATTCTTCTATCAGATCTTTATTACAAACGACTGGAGTAGCAGCATTATGGAATCCAGATACTAAAGAGTTAAATAACTACTATGGCTTCTTTTCAACTAATGTAGGAAACGGAGGTGCAGCTAATAAAGCACAGGCTTTATTCGGAGATTTCTCTAAAGTACACTTAGCTCAATTCGGTGGATTGGATTTATTATACGACCCATACACTAAGTCAAGACAAGGACTAGGAACACTTATCGCAACTACATTAGTAGATGGAGATGCAGTGCAAAATAACCTTGCTTTTGCTAATTTAATTGAGGCATAATTATAAAAAAAAATGGTCGAAACTTGGAGAATTTCTCTCCTTGTTTCTTCCTTTTTTAGATAATAAGCAAATCAATCCTAAGGCACAAATGAGGCCCTGTGTTCGATTATGCAAGTGCAATGAACAAAGGATACCTAAAAAGCGAGAAAGTGGAACTGTCGAAATTTGCAGGGTAAAGAAAAAATGAAAAAAACAGGATAATTTAGTATAACATTTTAAAAGAAAAGTTAGTCAAAAATGAAATATTTACAAGTCGTAACACACCATAATACACAAATAGTAAGCACGGCTGACTTAAAGGAACATCTGCGTATAACCTTCTCAGATGATGATAATTATATTGAAGGATTAGAAAAAGCTGCAGTGCATAGAATAGAAGAATTCTGTAATATTTATATGCTTGAAACTGAATTAACACAATATGGATTTGATATTAATGATGTATCAATATTATTTAAAAGCCCAATAGCAAAATCTAATATACCAGTTTTATCTGTATATCAAAGTGCATCCTGGGTCGCTCAAACTGGGGTGGAATTTATCACAAACGCAAAACCACCTAGAATGTATATCAACAACACTACAATAGGAACACCAGATAGCGATATAAAACAAAAATATAAAGTAGATTATAAAGTCGGAATAGCTAGATTAGCAACCTCACTACCAGAACCACTAATACAATGCATTAAAATAATAGTGGCTGATATGTACGAAAACAGACAATCAGTAATAGTAGGAAAAATAGTATCAGAAATACCAAGGACAGCACAATACCTAATGAACCCATATAAAATACAAACTTTATGATTTCAGTAGGAGACCTAGATACACCAGTACAAATACAAAGTAATACATTTACTCAAAATGCAAACTATGGAGGAATACAAGATGAAACCTGGACTGCTGCAAATGGAATAACTACTTTATGGGCTTATATGATATTCAAAGGAGGAAACGAAACAGATGAAGGAGAACAAAAAGTAGGAGAACAAAAGGTTGATTTCTATATAAGATATGAAACATATAAAGATTTAATACAGCCAAACTGGAGAATAAAACATACACTATCTAGTGGAACAGCATATTATTATATAGAAGGAATAGCACATATAGATGGTAGGCATAAAATGACAAAGCTCACAGCAAAATATAAAGATAACGACTAATGAATTTAGGAACTATAAATGCTGGAACAGTACTAGGAAATAAAGAACTCCAAGCAGCAATGCGTAAAATACCTTATGCAGTAAAGCGTAATAAATTCTTTATGGCCGTATTCAGACAAGCAGCTAAACCAATTATACAATCAGCAAGAGCTGGAATAAGCAACAAAGATGGAGACCTTAAAAGAAGTATAAAAGCATTTAGCACGAGAGCAAGCAGAAAACTGCCAGCTTTATATGTAGGACCAAAAGCAACAGGAGGCTCGGCTACAAAGAACAATCAAAGAGGAGGTGGATATTATGGGGCGATAGTGGAATACGGAAGTGCAACGGCTCAACCTCATCCATTTATGAGGCCAGCCTGGGATAAATCACAAAGCAGTGCAGGGGATATATTACTAGCAGGAAGTCAAGCAATCGTAGAAAAAGTGCTACAAAGAGAAACGAAAGGACTAAAAAGAATTTATACATAATGAGGTCTGGTGCAATTATATATCCGTTATTAACGAATTACGCTGACCTTACAGCTTTAGTGCCAGCTACTAAAATATTCGCTATAAGAGGTCAACAACCAACAGGAGGCCCATACATAGTATATAGAGAAATAAGCTCAGTACCATTAGATACAAAAGGAGACAGCATAAGTGTAGATGCTGACCCAAGGATAAAACAAAGGTCGATACTAGATACAACAAGAGTGCAAATATCAGTATTTGCAGAAACATACCTAGAATTAGAAAATATAGCAGTTGAAGTAAGGAATGCACTAGATAGAGAATGGGGAGCTGTACCATCACCATATACAAGCCAAATATCACTAGACTCGTGTGTTTATGAATCAGCCGTAGATGACTACGATGATGACTACGGCTCAAGGGGTGTATATATTAAGCACTTAGATTTTAAACTTAGAATAAATCAAATACCACCACCAGACCCATACACAAATTTATACTCTTTATTATTTGATGGAGTAGATGACTATTTGAATTTAGGAGATAGTAATGTTTTTACATTTGGAGATGGAGCAACTGATAGCCCTTTTAGTGTTTCACTATGGGCTAAATTTAATGATTTTACAAGAGCTCCATTATTTGCTAAATCAGCTACAGATAAAGAATACCATATATTAACAGATGCATCTGATAATTTAAGAATTAGATTATATGATAACAGCAGTGGAGGTTATATACAATGTAAAATGAATGCAGCAATTAGCACAACTGGATGGAGAAATTATATATTTACTTATGATGGCTCTGGAATACAAACTGGTTTAAATATATATGATAATGGCCTTATACCAGCACAAACAAGATCGATAAGTGGGTCTTATACAGCAATGGAAAATACAAGTGCTGATTTAAGAATAGGAACATCCGAACAAAATAGTTTTTATTTTGATGGAAACATTGATGAGTTTGCATTATTTAATATAGAACTATCACCAGCACAAGTAACAGCAATAGTCAACAGTGGAACACCGACTGACCTAGCAGCCCATACAGGACTGCAAGGATACTGGAGAATGGGAGACCCAACAGGGACTGCAGCATTTCCTACAATTACAGATGAAAGCTCAAATAATAATAATGGTACAATGACTAATATGACAAGCTCGGACATAACAACAAATGTCCCTTAATAATATGGAATATTGCATAATACCAACAATAGAGATAGATAATATAAACTTTGCAAAAGTGGTGGAGTTTAGAAACACGCTAAGATATAGCCTAGATGGTTCAGAATTTATATTAAAATATGAAGGAGAAAAACCAGAAACACTTAATCAATATAATTCTTTGAATCATAAAGATATCAGAGCATTTATTAATAACCCAGCGAACGGCTGGATAAATAGAGAATAATGGATATAACACTAACAAAAGAATATACAAGCCCACAGGGTCGAGTATTTCCTGCAGGAAGCAAACTAGCCTGCGACAATGAAACATACGAAAAATTACTAGCTATTGATGGATGCAAGCCTAAACCAGGAACAAAAAGAAAAGCAAAGGCAAAAAAAAAAATAGAGAAAAATGGCACTGATAAATAGTCAAACTATAATAGAAGGAGGAATAACACCCACGCTAACTGATTTATCAGCTGGAGCTTTAACTAATACTTTCAGCAATAGTGGTAAAGAATTTATATATATAGAAAATGGAAGTGGAGGCTCAATAACGCTAACAGTTACAACAATTGTAACGAGCGTAGAAAATCCTATATATGGAGACTTGACTAAATCAAATGCTGTGGTTACAATAGAAAATGGAGCAAGTGCTATGGCTGGAACTTTTGCCGTATCATCTTATAACGGAACGGACTCGGCTGTTTCATTTACAGTAAGTGCTAGAACAAGTGTGAAGGTGGCAATTTTAACAATAGGATAATGGCAGTAAATGGAATAGTTAATGGAACGGAATACTTGCTTTATATAGGAGCAAGCACTGTGTTATTTGGAACAGCTGCGAGCTTTAGTGTAGAAACAGACACAAAAGATATCTCAGCCAGAGAAACACATAACTGGAAAAAGATACTACCAACAACTAGGAAATGGTCTATGGAGTTTGAAGGAAAACTAGCTTATAGATTAGTAGATGGAAGCACACCTATAGGAACTACATTTGATGAAATAATAACAGAATTCTATACAGGACAAAATAAGAATTATATACAGATGAAGCCAACCAATATGTTAAATGCAAAAATATGGAGTGGATATGTATTTTTATCATCTGCATCAATAGAAGCACCTAATGAAGACAACTCTACATTTAACCTAAGTTTTACAGGAACAAACGAATTAATACAATCATAACAAAGATAAAAAACAACTGAAAACTAATAATAAAAAAAAATAATAAACTAAAAAAAATCAAAAATTATGGCAACAGATGGAGTAATTAATGGTACAAAATTCGGAGTTTATGTAGCTGGCACAAAAGTAGCCTATGCTTCATCAGCTTCTATTTCAATGAATCACAACCTAAGAGATACAAGCACAAAAGACTCTGGTGGATGGAGAGACCAACTAGAAGGACAAAGAGACTGGGAAGTTTCAGTAGAAGGAATGTTAATATTTACAAACTTAGATGGAACGGCTGTAACAGGATTAACAGCTGATGAGTTATACAGCACTTACATCTACGCTAGAACACAATTTGAATTAAAATTCTCTACAGATGTAACAGGAGATATCAAGTGGACTGGGCAGGCTTTCCTAACATCTTTAAGTGCAGATACACCAAATGAAGACTCGAGTACTTGGAGTGGTTCGTTCAGTGGAACTGGAGAATTAGTACAAGCAACAGTATAACAACAATAGAGTAAACCCTGGCTGCCTTTTTATTTGTTAAAGGGGTGGCTGGGGAAAACTCTTATAAATTAACCTTTAACAAAATAAATAAAATGAATTACGAAATAGTAAAAATAGCTAACAAAAATTATCCTGTTTTCTTTGGATTTAACGGACTAAGAAAATATTGTGCAGCCACAGGGACATCTTTAAATAAACTAATGAATCTAGGCCAGGATATGACCCTAGACCAAGCCCTACAATTAGTATTAGTAGGAATTGAAGAAGGGTGCAGAAAATCATCGCAAGATTTCGATTTAACAATTGATGAATTAAGCGATTTATTAGACTCGGATATGGGAGGACTTACTAGAGCCTTAGAAATATTCGGAGAACATATGGGCCACAATATAGGAAGCCAGGAAGACACACCAAAAAAAAAGGCCAAAAAGAAAACAGTGAAGAAATAACATTTGATATATTAGAACAGATAGCATTCGGAGAATTAAAAATGAGCCTAGAACAATTTTATAATATGTGCCCTCGCAATTTTTACAATGCTCAGATTGGAAGTAAAAAGCTGTACGAACAAAACCAACAAGCAGAATGGGAACGAGCAAGATGGACAGCCTGTGTAATTATAAATCCACACTTAAAAAGAGGAATAGACCCTAAAAAAATTACTACCTTTCCGTGGGAAAAAATAATAAAAACGACTGCACAGAAAAAGTACGATATAGAAAAGATTATAAGAGACTCCGAGTATGATGACCATTTACAAAAACTAAAAGACAATGCCTAAAAAAGCCCTCGCTTCCTTAAATGTAGTAATCAACGCAGTTACATCTCCACTTTTTAAAGGACTAGCAATAGCCCAGAAACGAATGATAGCATTCGGTACAAAAATGAAAGCTATAGGTAGAAGCATATCGATGAGCTTCACTCTACCATTTGCAATGATAGGCGTGGCTGGAGCTAAGATGGCTATTGACTTTGAAAAGAATATGACCAAGATTAATACCCTGGTCGGTATTTCAGCGAAGGAAGTAAATGAGATGGGTCAAGAGGTTCAGAAACTAGCTGGCGAAACAGCCCAAGCACCAGCTGAACTAGCCGATGGTTTATTCTTCTTAACATCTGCAGGACTTAAAGGAGCGAATGCGATGTCCACATTGGAAGCAGTATCGAAAGGTGTGGCAATAGGACTAGGAGAACAAACGGACCTGGCTAAAGTAGCTGCAGCAGCTCAGAACGCATATGGCGAAGAAAACCTATCAGCTGCCCAAGCACTGGATGTATTCGGAACGGCCGTACAGCAGGGTATGTTTGAAGCCTCAGACTTAGCCGAAGTGCTAGGAACACAACTCGGACTATCATCAAGCCTAGGCGTATCATTCCAGGAAACTAATGCTTTTATAGCTACATACACAAAAGTAACAGGAGATGCTAAAGCAGCTTCTACAAGTTTCGGTGGAGTTATGATGGCACTAGCGAAAACCACTCCACAAATGGAGCGAGCTCTGAATGAAGTAGGAATGACAGGAGACTCGGTACGAGAGAGCCTAGGCGAAAAGGGACTAAGAGCAACGCTAATCGATATAAAAACAGCCTTTGAAGACCAAGGAGTACCACTAACTCAATTCTTTAGTAAATCGCAAGCATTAAAAGGAGTGCTGGGAGTATTAGGAAACCAAACAGAAACCTATGGCGAAGTATTAGAATCGATGGGAGGCTCGGCTGGATTTGTAGCTGATGGCTTCGATACATTAAGCGAAACTAGTGGCTTCAAAATGCAGAAAACCTTTAATGATTTAAAGATGGCAGCATCAGAACTGGGAGCTACTTTAATGCCAGTATTTACTGCAATAGCTAATGGGGCTGTAAAAATAGCAAAAGGATTTACATCTTTAGATGGAGGAACAAAAAAATTAATAGTAGGAGCAGGAGCTATTGTAGCTTTATCTGGACCATTGATGACATTGGCTGGTGGATTAGTTACAGCTTTAGGTGCAATCTTATCTCCAGTAGGATTAGTAGTTGTAGCTTTAGGCTTAATCTTTAAAGTAATATATGATAACTGGGGAACAACAAAAGCAATCCTAGTGCAAATAGTGAATTATTTTATTACACTTTATAATGAAAGTGCTGCATTTAGAGGAATCATACAAGGGGTAGTATTTACATTCAAAACAGCACTAGCATATTTAATATTTTTCGGAAAAAGTGTAGCTGATATTTTTGTAGCGATTAAGGACTCAGCAATGAAAGTATTAGGTGGAGTAGGAGATATTATAATGGGAATATTTACAGCTGACCCTAAGAAAATAAAAGAAGGATTTAAGAAAGCAACATCTGGAATAGGAGATACTATAGCCCAGGCTTTTGATGGTATACAAGAGAATGCTAAAGAGTTTGGAGACAAAACAGCTGAAAACTTTGCTGATGCTGTAGATAAAACAATGAATGCTAGACCCCTACAAATGATAACAGAAGAAGACATCCAAGGTACAGTAGACAATGTAAGTGGATGGTTTGCAGATAAACTAGGAGCAGTAAAAGATAAAATACAAGGATTTATGGGTGGCACTAGCTTACTTGTACCAGAAGGAGGTGGAGGAGGAGAAGGAGGCTCTGGAGGTGGAGGAGGAGATGATGGCATTGGAGCATTAAATAAATCTCTAGCGAAGAAAAAGTCATTAATTCAGCAATATCTGGAATGGGCAGAAGGAGGATATGAAGACCTAGCAGGAAAAATAGGAGAAGTTTGGGGAGAAATATCTAGAGTAGCTGGTGCTGCTCTATCTGGAATAGGGAATTTATTTGCAGCTGAACACGAAAAACAAACAGCAATACTAGACAACGAACAGATAGCAAGCGATGAAAGATTTACAAAAGATATGGAGCGTGAACTCAAAGGAGTCGAAATGTCTAAAATGACTGAAGAACAAAAGGAAGCTGCAGTAAAAAAGATAGAGGACAAATATGCACAAAAGAAAATACAAGCTGATGAAAAGATAGATGCTAAAAGAAAAGCCCTAGAACTTAAAGCAGCAAAGCGAGAAAAGGCAATGAAAATAGCAAGTGCAATAATGGGAACGGCTCAAGCAATAGTGCAAGCATTAGCACAAGGTGGACCAGTCGCTGGACCAATACTAGCAGGAGTTATGGCTGGACTTGGAGCTGCTCAAATAGCTACAATAGCATCTACACCACTACCTATGGCCTCTGGAGGAATAGTATATGGACCAACCAACGCACTGGTAGGAGAATATCCAGGAGCTCAGAATGACCCAGAAGTAGTAGCACCACTATCTAAACTTAAAAATATGCTAGGAAACCAACAGCAAATGAATGTAGCATTAAATGTAGGTGGAGTATTAAAAGGCGAAGACATATTTCTAGCAAACGAAGACACTGGAGAAAATAGACAAAGATATATATAATGGCATATAACAGAACCTACTACTTTGATATAAGAAGCAATAATAACATAAGCTACAGACTCGAAATTTATGATGATGTAGAAACATCAGCACTAGATAAGGAAGGAACGCTGGGGACAGGTGGAGTAAAAATAAAATACGGAAGCGAAGGAAGTAAAATGTTTGCACCTTTGAAACCTTCAACACTGACAATCGATATGATGGTCACTGATATAGATGCAGCCAATTATATAAAAAACCTAAAAACAAATAGACAAGAGCGAGATGTCTATGTAGGACTTTATAGGGAAACAGTCAGTGGAACAAACGACCCAATCTACGGACCAATGTGGGGTGGATATTTATTAATGGATTTGTCAGCTGATCCAGATGAAGCACTGCCGTATAATATAAAACTAAAATGCATAGATGGACTTGCATCGCTGAAACATTATGATTTTATACCAGATACCCTAGACCAAACACCAGAAGGATTATACGATATTGAAGACACATACATATCGAATAGCCAGCCGAATCATAGAAATTTTATCGATTTAATATCTATTTGTTTAGGTAACAGTGGGTACTTTTCAACTACGCAAGGAAGCCCACATACTCCACATTTTAAGACTGCTGTCAACTGGTATAATGGCGAAATGGCAAACACCACACTAGACCCACTAGCAAACACAAGATGCAAGCCAGAAATATTTTATCAACCAGAATCTCAAGAAAACGACACTATAAAATACAAAGCAATGAACTGCTACGATGTACTAGTGGCGATTTGTAAAGCCTGGGGAATGCGATGTTTTCTGTGGAGAAATAGCTGGTATTTTATACAAATAAATCAATTTGAAGAAAACCAATCTGGAACGCAACTGAATGCAGATGACATAAATAATTTTAAATATAATATGTCTGGCTCTTATCAAAGCACAAGCGACACCATAGAGCAATGGTGGGGAATGTATCAATTATATGTAGAAAACACACAAGCAGCAACTAATGTAAGAAATTATAAACTTGCAGGAGGACAATACGGAACGCTTCCAGCCTTTAAGAAAGTAACTGTAGACTTTTTAAATGTAGATAACTATAACTCATTTACAGCATTTCCACCAATACCACTTACAAGCACATCAGGAGAACCAACTACTGGTGGTACATTTTACGAATTTACATCGCTCGGAAATTTTACTTTTAATGGAACTACTGATAGACAATTCTATCAAAGAATTTATCTTGCAATAACACATAACGGAACACAAGCTGGAAATTTTGAAACTAACTATGGAATATTTGTAAGGCCTGCTGGAACAGGAACAAACACTGCTAACACATCTCCATACAATAATGGATGGACAAAATATATATACTGGGACACATCAACTAATGAACATATATGGCAAGATGTAGTAACAGGATATAATGCAGCTGCTTGGGAACAGGATGCATTTCCAATAGTACCAGGAAACCAAACTATAGACATAACTACAGGAACAAACTTTCAGACCCTAGGATTTCCTGCTGCTACATTCACAGCTGGAGATTGGGAGATAGGATATTATGTATCTAGCTCACAAGATGCTGTTAATCTCACAATATGGGGAGGACACGGAAAGCTAAACTGGTATCCTGGACCATTAAATACCAACCCCTGGACAAACAATATAGCATCTCAAAATGTAGCATACGGATATGGAATAGGGTCGTCAGAATTTGCAGAAATAGTAAATGGAGCAGTAGGGTCATACTCAACTACAACCTCACTAGTACAAACAGGAGATGACACTGCAGATGAAAAAATAAATAATATTTTATTTGGCGATGGTTTCGGAGGAAGGGGACAAGTGCAGATTTACACTGGCTCAAATTGGAAGGACTCAGATGAATCTGGGGTGTGGGGTATCGATACATTAGCAGGAAACAACTCGATGTCTCAACAATTAGCTATAGATGTTTTTTCAGCACAATCTAAAAGCCTTGTAGAATTTAATGTAGCAACAACACTAGACCCTACCGAATCGATATATTTTAATGATGGAACTGCTAACAGGCCACAATTTATCTGCCCTTTTACTAAAATTATAATGCCTTCTGATACGGCAAGCAGTACACCAACAAGAGCATATATAATGCATACAGGAGAATGGAATGTAATACAAGACACCTGGAAGTGGAAACTTTACGAGCAAATGCAAAGCCTAGGAAGTACAACAACTACAACAAATACAAATGGTGGATTAAATAGTGGAGGCACAGGAGGTGCAGGAATACCAGTACCAACAGGAGGAGGTGCACAAATGCGAATAGGTAATCCAGCTTTGAACAATACAATAAATACTAGGCTATTACTACAAAGACAGATAGCACCAATAACAACTATAAGAGCAGCACAGCAAATAGCAGCTACAGGAACATACCAACAAACTATAACATCGCTGACAGTGGATGCATTAGAAAATATATTAAATGCAGGAGATAAATTTGTACTACAAACACAATCTGTAGATACAGATAATACACCGAGCAATAGAATAGAGTTTGAAGTATCAACTAAAGCAGCTGTAGGAGCAACTACAATACTAGTAACCTCTAAAACAATTTATCAAAATATTTTAATAGGAGACACGCTAACATTTAATACAAGCGACCTAGTTAGTCAATACCAAAATAAGACCGAAGGAACTATAGCAGGAATGCCAGTAACTAGCAATACAATAGGACCAATACAATATTCAGCTGGTAGATATGTAGGAGACTTTGATGAAATAAAAGGTGTAGATTTAAATTTTATTCCAATTTTACCTTCTGACTTTACAATCAATGATGATGTAGCTTCGCCTGCACAATTTAAAGATGCAGCAACAACAGGTCTGCAAGTTTCAAATGCATCGAGTGAATTAATAGCTTTCATAAGAATACCAACTGGTAAAAAAGCACAATATGTAGATGTATTCGGAACAAATCCAAAAGTAGTACAAGTTTACGAAATGCAAGTAGATGCCTCTAATAACCTAACAACAGCCACAGACCTAGCAGGAGGAACTGGAGTAATGAATACTAGAATAATACTAACGAGTGAAGTAAGCTCTACAGCTACAAATTACTTATTAATTATAGTAAAACTGACAGCAACAAGCAATAGAATATGGGGAGGCAAAGTAACAATAGCAGATATATAAAAAAGTGAAAACTAAAATGATAAATGAAATAATAGGAAAACTATGCCCAACAACAATACTACTTAATGTAGGAGCAATAGGAATAAGTATGTCAGAAATAGAAACAGGATTAAAAATAATAGTTTACATTTTTACAATTTTATGGACAGCACTAAAAATCCTAAACGAAATAAAAGAATGGAAAAAAAAATAGATTTTAATATCAAACTTAATTATTTTGATTTATCAGAATTCGACCAGCCAGGAAAACCAGGAAGTGGCAAAGAAAATATGGATATAAATCTTTTAATGATTGTAGACAATATGAGAAACAAAAGTGGAATACCATACAAAATAACAAGTGGATACCGAGATGAAGAATATAACAAAAGCATAGGAGGAGTAAAAAATTCATCACATTGTAAAGGACTTGCAGTAGACATAGCAGCACCAACAAGCAAAGCAAAATTTTTAATAATTGAAGCAGCCCTCCATTTTGGAATACAGCGAATAGGAGTAGGCTCAAATTTTATTCATATAGATATAGATGACAAAGACAAACCAGCAAAAGTATGCTGGACTTATTAATTAAATAAAAACAAAAATGAAAAAATTAAAAAACTGGTTCAACCGATTATTTATCAAGCAGATATTTAATTCTAAAAAATTCTATTATGCTTTAGGTTCTGTAATTATTCCAGCAATTGTAACATACCTAGGAGTAGATGAGGAAACTGCAACTAAATTATTTTATGCTTTAATTTCACTCGTTATAGGACAAGGAATAGCAGACAGCTCTAGAAAATAGTGGCCAAGGAATACAGGCCAAGATTAAACGAAAAAGAAAACCAATTCCTGCAGGAGCATCGTAGGAAGAAAGTAAACCGATTGATCGTGGGAGACATTCATCTACCATACACCCACCCAAGATACCTACAACACTGCATAGACATTTATAAGAAACACGACTGCAATGCCGTAAGTTTTACAGGAGACATAATTGACTCACACTTTGCGAGCTTTCATTCTATTAATACAGAAACACACGGAGCAAAGTATGAACTGGATATGGCAATCAAAGAAACAGCCAAATGGTATGAAGCGTTTAACAACGATACAGTACCAAATGGAATAACGATAACCCTGGGCAACCACGATTTAATTATAGCCAGGAAAAGTGAGGAAGCTGGAATAGACAAGAGATGGGTTCGAAAACTGAATGAAGTATTAAAATGCCCAGATTGGATATTTGAAGAACAATTCCTACACGATGGAGTATTATACACCCACGGAACAGGGTGCAGTGGAAAAGGAATAATGAAGCGAGTGCAAAACTGGGGACATTCTATGGTGCAAGGCCATATACATACCCAAGCATTCGTTGATTATACGGCAAGCCTTAACGATTTGAAGTTTGGATTACAAGCACCCTGTGGCATTGACTATAAAAGCTTTGCCTTTTCTTATGCCAAGTTTCACACGGCAAAACCAATACTAGGCTGTGCCGTAATTCTTAACGATGGAAAACAGCCGATAATCGAACCATTAAATATGGGGTAAAAAAAAGACCTGGCAATTAAGATAAAAGCCAGGCCTAACAAACAAGATAAAAATATCGAGTAAACGATATCGAACTGAATAACAAAGATACACAAAATAAAATACACAAAGTGCAGCATTGCTTCTTAAAAAAGAGGCAAAAAAAGACCCTTAAATTTCAGCATAAAATAAACTTTTTTTAAAGTATTTCGTAAGTAGCCCTTTATCAAGCAGTTAGGGGGTTAAAATAATTATCTTTTATTGTTGAAAAGCCTAGGTTATCGACAATTATACCTTATATTTACACCAACAAACAAACAAAGAAACTAACTTAAAACAAACAAGATGAACAACGAGACAACACACACACACACGCTAACATTCAGCTTAAGAGACTGGAGACAAGGTTCTGAACTTTTAGAAGCATTAGGGCACAACGAAAGTCAAAACCTTACAGAATCACACGAATTAACATTAGACCACTGCGAAACAGAAGAATTAGAAAACGAATTAACTCTAACTGGACTAGAGTGGACACTAGAAAACGCAAACTAAAAAAGCCGAGCCAAAACTCGCACAAACAAAATGGATAGAGAACATATCATAGAACGAATCGAACAACTAGAAAACGCACAGCAAATGATTTATGAAGCACAGACAATCATAGATGAGCAAGTAGAAGGGATGTCAGCAGAACAACACTACAAAGCATACGGAAGGTACGGAATCGACCAGCTGATGGGCAACGGAAACCCATACGACTCAAGCATTCAATCATTAATAGAAGAACTACAAAACCAATTATAAGATGAAATACTTAAGCGATTATATGGAGCAAGCACAAACGGACCTCTTCAACAAAACAAAAACATTTTTTGCCTTTTCAGACAAACAATTTAAAGAGCAATATACAGAAGGCATCAAATATGTGGATATGGGACAAGGAATGATAACACCGAAGGAATATGTAAAAGAAGTAATAGAGACCCTGCATACAATATACCACAAAGCAATGGCCCAGGACCTCAAAGAGAACGGAATAGAAGGCGTTATAAAGCGAGAACTAGAAAACCACGAAACATACTACACAAACGATCTAGAGCCAGCTATGGATGCTTTGAAGGATTATCCAGAGATAACACAAAAGGATATCATCAAGGTATATCAGAGAAAATGGAACGAAATAAAATAATTAAAAATAAAGTCAATAAGGATAGGTTTTTAACAATTAAATGTTATCTTTGACCCAACAAACAAACAAACTACAAGATGAAAAACTTACTAAAAACCTGGACAACGCAAACCTTAAAAGTAACCAAACTCAATTACTTAAGTATGATAGAAAATTATAATTCAGAGCCAATATCAACAAGAACTGAATACGACTTTAAATTTTATAAAGGAATTGAAAATAAGGTAAAATTAATAACGGAGGAATTAAAAACAAGATAAGATGAGCAACGAATCAAACATTGACAAAATCCTAAGAGGAGAAACAAAAGGATACGAAAACTGGTATGTAAAATATGTAATGGAGAATGCAACCTCACTACTTAAAAGCCAAAAGGAAAAGCAAGGCTTCGGAAAACCAGGACAAAGAACCAACCAACAAATCCAAGCCGAGATAGACCACCTAAGAGCGAAGGACTGGAAAACATCACAAAGAGTACGCTCAACTTATACCATAAAAAAATGAGCAATACAAAACAAAAAGTAAAAGACCTCCTGGAGGCCGTTCCTTCTTTGAAGGATAGCGACAATAGACTAACCACTCATATATGGTTTAGAGAACTAGAAAAGATGGGACTAGACCCATTTAAAACAAGTGCTGCAGAATTCTTTAGGATGTACGCAAAGCAGAAACTAACATCAGCACCAAGCATTAAAAGAGCCAGAGCGAAGCTCCAGGAAGAAAACCCAGAACTTAGAGGACAAAAATATAATAAAAGAAAAGGAATACTCCAAGATAAGTGGAAACAAAAACTAGGATACAATGTCTAAATTAATATGCGAAGACTGGGAGCTTTACGATTACCAATCAGTAACGATAACAAAATCAGATGCAGCTACAGGTTTAATGTTTGAAGACATAAAGATGGAAGCAAAATGCATCAGAGTGTACGGCACAAAGGACCAGATAGAAGCAGCAGGAAAAGATTATAATATAGATGAAGCCTTTGAATTTAAGGTGGAGCAAGTGGGGTCTTACTGGCATACGATATACGGAAGCAAAGCCGAAAAGATAAACGCTGATGTTAAGCAGAAGCTAGAAAAATACAAAGAATTATATAAAGCAAATAATAACAAACTTTTAATTATTAGAACAAGATGACAGCAAACACGATACTAAGAAATAAGCGAGAATACTATAAAGTAAAAAGGATTAAACTTTTAGATCGAAAGGAGGAACTTATAAATGAAGGAAAACCAATTGAAGCAACAGCCCTGGAATTCGCAATAGACTCAGTGCAGGAATTCATATCAGATTTAACAGAAATGATAGAACAAATAGACAACACAAATGCATATAAAAAAATGTGCGAACAATTAATTAATAACCAAATCAATAAATAAAAATGGAAAAAGTAAGCCAACTAAAAAGTGTAATAGAAAAAGGGACATTTAATGAATTATTTAAATTTGAATGTGAATTCATAGATGGAACAATAGGAATGTTATACAGAAAAACAAACGAAGCAAAAGTAATAGTTAATGAAGTTTATACTTATACAATCAACGACAAAGGAACAATAAAAATAATTCCAGAAGGCAAGGCTTATACAGGACCAAATAATTATAACAAAACAAACAGCACAGGACCAACTGCAAACATTCAGACAAGAGTAAACGAAGCTGAAAGGATAGCACGTTCGGTAGCTTTAAAGGAAGCCAATGCTCTAGGAATTCATCAAGGTCTGGAATTAGCTGAGATACTAGAAACGGCAAAAATTATGTCAGATTTTATAACAAAAGAAAAATAGGATAATGGACAAAACAAGAGACATAACAATCGAGATAGCAAAATGCACACTAGCCGATATTTTCGATATAAGAAAAGAAGAATTTGATAGACCACTGACCAGGAAAAAGCGAGTAGTTGAAGCTCGCAGATTTCTAATATTTTATTTAGTGGATGAATTAGGAATGAGATTTAATCATATCCCATCAAAGATGAAATCAATAACAAGCCACGCAACGGCAATGCATCACTTTTATAAGATGATAGATTTAATAGAAATAGAAACAGCGACAAAAATAAAATATTTAAATTTCAAAAACCAGATGGCTGATAAAGGGATGTCAAATTTAGAAACAGAACTGAACAAGCAAATAAAAATGAAAAAGGTTATAACTTGGAACATAAAACAATTAAAAGAAATGATAGATGAAGCCTAGCTATTACGCAATCATTCCAGCCAATGTGAGATACAGCAACCTCAAGCCAAATACCAAATTACTATATGGCGAGATAACAGCACTAGCAAGCAAGGAAGGGTACTGCTTCGCATCAAATCGATACTTTGCAGAATTGTATGATGTAACAAAGAACACCATCAGCTCCTGGATTTCGGATTTACATAAAGCAGGATTTATAAAGGTTCAGATTATAAAGGAAGGAAACCAAGTAATAGAAAGAAGGATAGGTATAACTCAAAAAGGGGATACCCCTATCACTAAAAAGAAGGACTATAATAGTACAAGTATTAATAATACAATTAATAATATATCCTTAAGAATTCAATCTTTTGAAAATGAGGTTTTAATTTTAGAAGCAGATGAAAATATCAGCCGAGCTTTTATAATTTACTGGTCGGAATTAAATAAGAGCAAAACCAAAATGAGATGGGAGCTCGAAAGGACCTGGGACTTAAAAGCCAGAATAGGCCGATGGAAGTCAAGGCAAAAGCAATGGAACAAAACAGCACCAAAGAAAAACACATTTAAAAACAAGATGGATACTTTCAACAGAGCAACAGAAATGATGAGAAAAATAAACGGACAATGATAAATAACAAACAAAAAGGACTGAATGTACTAAGTTTATTCGATGGAATGAGCTGTGGACAAATCGCACTAGATAAATTAGGGGTTAAAGTAGATAATTATTTTGCAAGTGAAATTGATAAATACGCTATGCAAGTAACTATGGAAAATTACCCAAACACAAAACAGATTGGTAGCGTTGTTGATGTAAGAGGAGAAGATTTACCAAATATTGATTTAATGTATGGTGGTAGCCCTTGTCAAGGGTTTTCTGTTGCGGGCAAAAAATTAAATTTTGATGATGATAGAAGTAAATTATTTTTTGAATTTGTTAGGGTTTTGAAAGAAACTAATCCTAAATATTTCTTACTTGAAAATGTTAGAATGAAGCAAGAGTGGCAAGACATTGTTTCTGAAATTTTAGGTGTAAAACCTATAAATATAAACTCGTCTTTATTATCTCCACAAAATAGAAACAGACTGTATTGGACTAACATACCAAATATTAAACAACCTAAAGACAAGTGTTTAATGGTCGCTGATTTTCTTTTAACTGATTTTTTAGATAAATACTATATGTCAGAAAAAGCCACAAAGTTAATACAAGACTCATTAAATAAAAGAAACCACAATTTAGATGATTTTAATATTATATCGTCTTGGCAAAAAAACTATACAATATCAAATAAAAAGTGTTCTGCGGTTACTGCTGCAATGGGTATGGGTGGAGGACACGTACCAATGATAACAGAACTACCGTACAGAAAACTTACACCAATAGAAATCGAAAGGATGCAAACAGTACCTGATAATTACACAGATGGAGTTAGTGATACTCAAAGATACAAGATGTTAGGCAATGGTTGGACAGTAGATGTGATTGCTCACATATTTAAAAATTTAAAAACAATAAGATGATAAAGAATATAGCAATAGAGGACCTAAGAATGCACGCTAATGCTATTCTTTGCAAGGCATACCTAGAGCTGGGACAAAACCCAACAGATGACACCATAGTAAGCTGGGGAGTTATTCTAGCCGAGGACTTAAGTAAAGATTTCAGCAATATGGAAATAACAGATGTTATGGAAGCATTTAGAATAGGAATAAGGCAAACCGAGAAATTCCATATAATACCTAAAACATATTACAAATGGATAAAGGACCACCGACAAATCATCTGGGACAATGAAACGATAGAACCGAATATGCAAGATAAACGGCTTAGATACAGAAGCAGGAAGGGAACTGGAATGAAGCGATTAAATATAAACAGCACCAAAAGAATAGGAGATAATTAAAAACAATATATATGATAGAGTTAAATAATATATACAACGAAAACTGCTTAAAAACTATGAGCAGAATGAAAGATTGTAGTGTTGATTTAATAGTAACATCACCACCTTATAATAAAGGGTACTGGAGTAGCAATAGGAATAAAAATAATGGCTTTAAAACAAAATCAAGATGTATAGAATATGATAATTTTGATGACAAAATGAAACCGAATGATTACGATAAATGGCAAAGAAAAGTTATTAATGAATGTTTGAGAATTCTAAAACCAACTGGAAGTTTATTTTATAATCATCAGCCAATACAAAAGCTACATCAAGAGGTTAACCCTTTATTTATTTATGAATTTCCTTTAAAACAGACAATAATATGGAACAGGAAGAATACCCCCAAACTAGATAAATCTTATTTTTATCCAACAATAGAATATCTATATTGGATACAGAAAACTAAAACATCAAGGACAAAATTCAATAGAAAAAATAGTTTATTTAATAAATGTATATGGGATATTTCACCAGATGTTAAAAATAAGTTTCCTGCACCATTTCCAGAAGTCCTAGTAGAAAATTGTATACTAAGCTGCACAGATAAAGGTGATACAATATACGACCCATTTGCAGGCAGTGGAACAACTGCAGTAGTGTCAAAGAGATTAGAAAGAAAATACATAGCGAGTGAAGTAGGCGATGTGAATATTATAAATGTAAGATTAAAACAATGAGCAAGCAAAATAAAAAACTTATTGAAAACATAAAAAAATTAGATAAAATGATGTACTATTGTAAATGTGGAAACACCCAGCACATACCAAAAGCAACGATAATATATATAGAAGGCAAGGGGTGGGTCACTAAAGAAGCAAAGTGTCACAAATGCCAAGAGTATATGGAAAGCAAACCAACCGAAGGAATGCCAGGAATAATAAGAACCGAACCAACACTAAAAAAAAACTAAACCAATGCCAAAAGATAAGGAACAATTCACAACACTAAAATATGTGAACTTAGATAACAAAAGAGGAATAAAAGAAGACTATGCAGACTATAGAAAAAGACTGCAGGAAAACTACTACAAAGTAAAATACTATTTAAGAGGCGAATTATACTGGGACAGCTTATCCCAAGGAACATATAGAATAACAAAGAAATGAGAATAGTAGACCACTTAAAAAAAGATAGCTTTGACAAAGATATAAGATGGATTGTAAAATACAGCAAAGCAGGAAAAGTAATAGAAATAAAACAATTATTTGACCCAAAAAACTTTGAGAAGAATAACAAGCACAAAAGGAAAATACTAAATAAAGAAGAACTAATAACAATACTAGAAAATGACAAAGCATAACGGCTTATATTATGATAAAAATCGTAATATAGATGAATTCATAAATAAAGTTTCTGAAATAGAATACGGAATAAAAATACCAGAAAACGAAACTCCAGCATATTATATAGGAAACAAAGGACTAGAAGCAATAGATGTAATACATCAATTCAACCTAAGCTACGACTTAGGGAGTGCCTGCTCTTATATTTTAAGAGCAAAGAACAAGCATAAGGATGGAGGAAAAGAATGCATCACAAAAGCAATCGAGCATTTGAAGTACGAACTAAGAAAACTAGAAGGATGAAACAACAAAGCGAACGAGAACAACTGATAACAAACCTAGACATAAACCTAGCCCTTTCATTAGTTAAATGCATAAGCGAACACCTTCACACAATGCAGTGGACTCATTCACAAAAGGTAAAGCTGAAATTCAATAAATTTTTAAAGGTAGCAAGGCAATACGAAAAAGAGATAGACAAATCAATGCACATCACTAATGATGATACAATAGAAAATATATACGATGCTTTAATGGAATCAATCCTAGAATCAAAACAAATAGCAATAGAAAACTATGACAATGAAAAAACTGATATTAATAATTAATTTAATAGTAAAAACATTAGTTGAATTAATAATAGTTTGCACTTTCGGAGTAGCAATAGGAATTATAACATTTGCAGGAGTTTATATCTTTAAAAGCATAAACAACGCAATAGAAGATTATAATAACCATTTTAACAATTAACAACGCATTATTAATAACTTAGCAGGCTAAAAGACCTAAAGCCTAAAAGAAGCCCTTAAATTGCACCTGTGAACGAACAAAGGCAACAAGAGGCAATAGTCACATACTTACAACTACAATATAAGGGTGTGAGGTTCTGTGCCTCATTAGGAGGACAATACCAACAATACCAGAGCCAAAGAACCAAAGCAATCAAAACTGGATATGTTAAAGGCTTCCCAGACCTACAGATAACAGAAGCCAGAAGAAACTACCACGGATTATTTATCGAACTCAAAACAAAAACAGGAAGACTAACACCACACCAAAAGCAATGGATAGAAGACCTCAACGAGCGAGGCTACCTAGCCAAATGCTGCAAAGGAATGGAAGAAGCAATGGACCTTATAGATTGGTATTTAAAAGAAAAGATATGAAACAGATAAGTAAAAAACAATCCAAGATAAACAAAGAACTCAAAAGAGTTTATAACGAGATAGCAGAAACAAGAGGACATTACTGCACAGGATGTGGCCGTTCAGATGTTCCACTGAGCCACAGCCACTACATAGCCAGAAGCAGAAGGAAGGACCTGGAGACAGCAATAGATAACATAACATACCACTGCCTATCAATGGGAGGAAGAAAAGGATGCCACGATTTATGGGAAGGGGGGATAGCCGATAAACAAAAGCTACTGGACTACCCCAAGGCTATGGAATATATACTGGAGCAAGACACCGAGCTATACTTTTTAATTACAGAGTAAGATGCCAAAGCTACCACCAAAGAAAGCAAGACCCTGGATACCAAAGCGAGAACGCAAGCAGGAAGCATTCAGAAGCACTGCATCAAGGTCATCTGGGGATATGAGACAATTCTACAACAGCAAAGCCTGGAGAAGCCTAAGAAACTATAAGATACAGATGCAACCTATATGTGAGATGTGCGAGAGCAAAGGACTAACAGAACCAGCAAGAGAGATAGACCACATAGAAGCAATAAAAGATGGAGGACCAAAACTAAGCATAAGCAATCTACAAAGT
>TARA_R110002050_G_scaffold114492_2_pt1 | contig 27989 bp, 23 predicted proteins | sample TARA_R110002050 | Tara Oceans TARA_R110002050 (sample SAMEA4396988) | marine metagenome | biome: Polar Biome; feature: [DCM] deep chlorophyll maximum layer (ENVO:01000326); material: water (ENVO:00002006), including particulate matter (ENVO:01000060) such as... | depth 25 m
GTTTACTCTTCCGTTTAGTGCAAAAAGCTCTAACCCTAAACTAGCATAGCGACTTTTCTGAGATTTCAAATCTGGGTTTGCGCCAAATGGACCAAAGAGTTCGTTTAATGTTGGCGCTTTAAAACCTGTGTTTAAGGTTCCTAACACACGGATGTTCTCTGAGAGATTGTAGAAAGGAGAAAAACTGTATGTGGCATTTGAGCCTGCATCAGAATGTTGGTTAAGACGGAATCCTAACTCAGCACCTAAGCCAATTCCTGAGTTTAATTGTACATTTACATAAGGGCTGTAGAGCGTTGCATCAGGATTTTCTGTAGCAGCATCGCCATCATCAAGAACAACATTCTGGAAGTTAAATCCACCCAATACTTTGATGTTTTCGGAGAACAAATAAGTTCCATAAACATCTGCATTTTGCATATTCCCTTTGTAGGTGCTAGAACCAAAAGCGGTGTTAAAAATGCGTTCAACCTTATTCAAATGGTAACCACCTTTGAGTGTGAAATCATCTTTTTTGTAGTCAACATTTACACCTGGGTTAATTAACTCAGCCTGGTAACTGTTGGCACCGTCGGTAAAAGCATCGGCGTCAAAATCGCCATCGTAGCTAGAGTAGTTTAGAAACGGACTTACGGACAATCCTTCTAACACATCGATATTCAAACGAGCACCAACGGCATCTCGAGAAAAGCCATCTTTGTCGAAGTTTCCAGCATTCAATTGGTCTGTAGCTTCATTAATTCCATCAGATTGCTCGCGGCTGTAATTTAAAGCATAGCCTACGCGATCTAATTTTCCGGTCACTCCAAGGGATCCTAAAAAGGTTGCATTAGAACCGTAAGAAGTCAAACCGTTAACTTGAACGGAATTATCGCTCGCTTTTTTTGTGATGATATTAATTACTCCAGCGATGGCATCCGAACCGTACAAGGTAGACATGCTTCCCTTCACAACTTCAATACGTTCTACGCTACTTAGTGGGAATAATCTTAAATCGAAAGCTCCGCCAGCTCCAGAAGGATCGTTTACAGGCTGTCCATCAATAAGGATGAGTGTGTACTGCGTAGAAGCGCCTTGCAAATAAACGCCTTTGTCTTTACTTGGGTTGCTAAGTGCGCCATTTATAACAATGCCACTTTGTTGATTTAGAAGTTCTGCAAGGTCTCTGCCTGCGCTTTGTTGAATTTGCTTCTCGTTGATAACAATAACAGGACGTGTAGTTTCTCTGCTAGATGTTGGCGTTTTAGATGCGGTTACTACGATGGTGCCTAATTCTAGTGAATCGGCAGTTTGTGTGTTTTGTGCTTGCAATGAAGAGGTGCACAAAAGGACCCCAAATATGATAGCTATTTTGATTTTGCTCATGGTGTTAACTTAATTTTTAGATTACCAATGAGCTTTCGGTTTTTTATAATCAATTATATAAAAAGAGGGGAGGGAGCAAATCCAAAACAGGCGTATAAAGCCAAAAAATGGAGTCTATTCCCGGCCTTTCCTCCGAAAGCCTGAATGTTCAGTGTGTATTAGGCAGGTCTTCTGGCTTACTCTACTGTTTAACACCTTCCCATCCGCTTTACACGAACAGTGGTCTCTGTTAAACAGCTGTTGAGAGTTTACAGCTACGGGGATAGCTCCGGATTCTAACCGGATTCCCTTTTCATTCTACTGAAATGATGATTTCAGCAGAAACCTAGTACGCCAAAAGATTACAAGCTTTTTGAAGGGATGTCAATAGATTTAATGTTAAGATGGGAGTATTTAGTATTTAGTAGTTAGATATGAGTAAGCTAGGCACCCGTTCTAATAAATTAAACAACGATCACTGTCATTCTGAGGATACCTCCGAAGAACCTTCAGAACTATAAATATGTGAAGGTTTAACTTTGTTCCGAATGCTTACTAGGAGTTACGGAGGCAAAACTTGTTTTGTCTCAGGGTGAGGATCGCGCGGTGATGAATGTTCACATTGGATAGCGAAAAGTCTCCCATTGAGGGGAGATAATCATCCAAACAGTTCTTTGGATGATTCGAGGGGTGTTCGTTATAACAATTCCAGAAAAGATGAAGCTTCAAGTCCACTAGCTACGATTCCAAAGAACACCCTCCGTTTTTTGGAAATACCAAAAACCACCTCCCTCAATGGAGGACTTATCCGTGGTAGGAATTATTTTATAATCTATAATCTAACCCTACATCTACCCACAAAAAAGCCAACCTCTTTGTGCAAAAGGCTGGCTTCTTCAATCTTTATAAACTGATGGGTGCTATACCCAAGCTCGAAATTAACGAGTTAGTTTTTTGTAGTGAATACGATGCGGTTGGTCTTCAGTGATACCAAGTCGACGTTTGCGGTTCTCTTCATATTCGGCGTAGTTGCCTTCAAACCAGTAAGCTTGGCTATCACCCTCAAATGCTAAGATGTGCGTTGCTACGCGATCTAGAAACCATCTATCGTGAGAAATAACCACTGCACAGCCAGCAAATTCTAAGAGAGCTTCTTCCAATGCACGGAGCGTGTTAACATCCAAATCGTTAGTCGGCTCATCAAGTAGTAATACATTGGCGCCTTCTTTCAACATTTTTGCTAAATGAACTCGGTTTCTTTCACCACCAGAAATCTCTCCCGTTTTTTTCTGTTGATCACTTCCTGCGAAGTTAAAACGAGATACATATGCACGAGAGTTTATTTCTCGGTTGCCTAACTTCAAGATTTCATGTCCACCAGAAATTTCTTCCCAAATGGTTTTGTTTGGATCTAACGGACGTTTTTGATCTACGTAACCAAGTTGAACCGTTTCGCCAATAACGAGATTTCCACTATCAGGAGTTTCTTCCCCAATAATCATTTTGAATAAAGTAGATTTACCAGCACCGTTCGGCCCGATGATTCCAACAATTCCCCCAGGAGGCAATTGAAATTCTAAATTTTCTACTAACAGACGATCGCCAAATCCCTTTGAAAGTCCTTCAGCAATAATAACTTTGTTCCCAAGACGTGGACCCGCAGGAATTACAATCTGCATGTCGTCGTTGCGCTTCTCATTGTCGTTAGCCAACATTTCTTCGTAGGCGTTAATACGCGCCTTGCTTTTAGCTCTTCGGCCTTTAGGATTTTGGCGAATCCACTCAAGCTCTTGTTGAAGTGTTTTTTGGCGATTTGATTCTTGCTTCTCTTCTTGTTGTAGTCGTTCTGACTTCTGCTCTAACCAAGAGGTATAGTTTCCTTTAAACGGAAGTCCTTCACCACGGTCAAGTTCTAGAATCCAACCAGCAACGTTATCTAGGAAATACCTATCGTGAGTTACTGCAATTACAGTTCCTTCGTAGCGGGCAAGATGTTGCTCTAACCAACCAACAGATTCAGCATCTAAATGGTTAGTAGGCTCATCAAGTAGTAACACATCAGGTTTTTTAAGTAACAAACGGCAAAGAGCTACACGACGAGCTTCACCACCAGAAAGTACAGTTACAGGAGTATCGCCATCAGGGCAGCGTAGAGCATCCATTGCTTGCTCTAGTTTACTGTCTAAATCCCAAGCGTCGAGATGGTCAATTTTTTCTTGAAGCTTAGCTTGTTTGGCAATAAGAGCGTCGAAGTCAGCATCCGGATCACCAAAAGCCACATTTACGGCTTCGTATTCGTTAATTAGATCTACCGTTTCTTGTACGCCTTCTTGAACAATTTCTTTAACTGTTTTTTCTGGGTCAAGATGTGGTTCCTGTGCCAAGTAGCCAAATGTGATACCTTTCTGTATACTTATATCACCAATATAATCTTTATCCTCGCCGGCAATGATGCGCAATAAGGTAGATTTACCAGAACCGTTTAATCCAAGTACGCCAATTTTGGCGCCATAGAAAAAGGATAGATAGATATCTTTTAGAACAGTTTTGTTAGGTTTATGCACTTTGCTAACCCCAACCATGGAGAAAATAATTTTTTGATCGCTCAAGACTTCAGTAATTCGTTAAATATTTGAGAAATAGAAGGTACGGAGATTTAAGTGCTTCTCAATATAGTTTTAGCGACTATTTTTTGGGAAGTTTTTACAGAATTTTCTTAACTGGAATCAATCTCAACTTCAAGAATCTAAATACTGACGAATAGCTTTCTTGAGGGTTTTGAATGTTCGTTGAAGCAATTCCTCATCTTCCTCTAATAGCGTAACTCTAAAACCCATTAAATCGGAACAGAACGAAGAAATGGGAACCACACAAATGCCAGTAGCACCGAGTAGATAATATACAAAGCGAGTATCTAAGGAAACGCCTTCTACCCAGCGTTCAACCAATTGTTTGGCTTTTGGGTTGGCAATTTCGAGTGATTGGTTATCCTTTAAGCTACCCGACTTGAACACAATGGTATTATAAAAAGCACCATAAGTAGGATTGAATGTAAGCTCTGGAACTTCTTGAAGAGTTTCAGCAATAAACTTACTTCGCTTTCCAATTTTGATATTCATTTCCTCGCGATAAGCTAGGAATCTATCATCGCCTAGAATTTTAGGAATAGCCATTTGAGGAAGTGTAGTTGAGCAGACTTCAATCATTTTGGCATCGTCTATGGATTTACATAACCGAGCGAACTCAACATCTTTGTCTTTGTTGTAGCATTCTATCCAGCCACAACGCGAACCTGGCCAAGGCATTTCTTTTGAAATTCCTTTCATTGCAATGCCCGGCACATCGCCAATAACTTCTGATAAAGCGTAAGCGCGAGCACCATTGTAGGTAATCATATGGTATATTTCATCGGAAATTAAAAATAAATCGTATTCGCGAGCGATGGATACAATTTCTTCTAAAATTTCTTTCGGATACACCATCCCTGTTGGGTTATCAGGATTGATGATGAGAATAGCTACGACATTGGGATTGTACCTTACTTTATTGCGAATGTCTTCAACATCAGGATACCAATGATTTTCTGGGTCTAAATTGTAGGTAAGTGGCTGATGGTTTGCATGTGCAGCCTCCGCCGATGAATGCGTAGAATATGCTGGTGATGGCCCGATAACTCGCGTGGTTGCATCCAAATAGTTGTACATAGTTGCAATAGCGTCACCTAATCCATTAAAGAAAAGAATATCGTTGGCGGTAATTTGAGTTCCACCGTAAGCATTACTTCGTTTTGCTAGAAACGCTCGTGTTTCAAGAATACCTTTGGAGTCACAATAACCGTAGCTCTTGTCATTACCCGCTAACTCCTGAACAATTTCTTTCATCCAAATAGGAATGGTTGCATTTTTTTGGATGGGGTCGCCAATATTTTCCCAAGTGATTTTTAATCCTTCATTGGCAAGGAGATTCGCTTTTTTAACGATTTCACGAATCTCGTAACTTAGTTCTTTAGCTCCTTCGCTAAGCAAATTTTGTCGCATTGTGTGATTTATTGGATGGAGTTATAATCTATGATTCAGAGGAGTTGTTCTGGTATTCTGGATGGGATGCAATAAAAGCTTTGAGTGACTTTCCAGCAGTAGCTTGTACTTTTGTTCTGATAAAACCTGTCCAACCCAAAAGCGTACCCACAGTGCCGAGTGCCATTCTAGTCCAAGCCCAAAAATTGAACTGATCGATATGTTCAATAATTTTTCCATCTTTAAATCGGAAGCTGGCATGTACTTTATTATGAACTTTTCGCTTCGATTGAGAGAAAGTGTAAATAGCCTCCCAGTAAGCTTTTCCCGTTTCACCGTTAGCACTTATGTCTGAAAAAGTAACTTCTAAATCAGTGCCTCTTTCGCATAGCATATGCCACATGGCAGGTGCTTCTTTTCCGTGTAGATCAAACACTTCATCCTTAAAATGTAAGTCTTTGTGGTAGCTCGCATTCATTGCGGCATAATCTCTTTTCTGAAAAGCAGTATAAAAATCGGTAATAACTTGTGCGTTTGTATCCATAGATGAATTAACGAAGTTGTCGTTTTAAAATCTATGGCTTTTTTATTCTTTGGAAAAAAGAGTATTCAGAGAATGAGAAATAGAGTTCTTCACTAAGTAATCAACAAATTAAGGAATGTGCGCAAAGCTATTTTGGTTGATGAGCTACTACAGATAAAAAGTATATGAAGAATATAAATAGCTACAGGAAGTTCGATAAAAACACTGAACCCGTGAATGAAGAGGGTGATTATGTGCTTTATTGGATGCAAATCAATCGACGTTTCGAGTATAATTATGCTTTAGAATACGCCATTGCATGGGCCAATAAATTGAACAAACCACTCTTAGTTTATGAAGGACTAAGTATAAATTACCCTTGGGCCAGCGATCGGTTTCATAGCTTTTTAATGGAAGGGATGAAAGAAAATGCACTCTTTGCCAGAGAACAAGATTTGAATTACTACAGTTATTTGGAGCCAAAGACTGGAGCAGGTAAAGGGCTTATTTACCAATTAGCCGAAAGAGCGTGTGCAATTATTTCGGATGAATTTCCTGTTTTCATCATGCGCACAAATAATGAACATGTTTCTCAAAAAGTAAAGATTGCCTACATCACCGTCGATTCAAACGGAATCATTCCATTGGGCATCACTGAAAAAGCTCCATACTCAGCCTACCTCTTCCGTAGAACTATGCAGCAACATTTTCTGGAAGGTTTTACCAATCCACCAAAGAAAAATCCGATATCGGCATTAGAAAATAGAACAGTTATCTCATTGCCAGAAGAGTTCTTGGAGAAATATCCTCCAATTGAAAAGGAACTTGACGACATCCCGAAAACTATTGCGGGTCTCGACATCAATCACCAAGTAAAAGCTTTAGAGCTGAAGGGAACAAGAAAAGCCGCGTTAGAACGATTGAGTGAATTTACAACAAACGATTTGCTGGATTATGACGAGAAGAGAAATCATCCCGACGAAAAAAAGACAAGTGGATTAAGCCCGTGGCTTCATTTTGGAAAGATTAGCGAGTACGAAATTGTTAAAGCAGCATTAGCTGAGCAGCCCGAAGATTGGGATTTGAACTCGTTAACACCTAACGGAGGAAAGAACGCAGGCTTTTTTAATGGCAATGCCAGTATCGAGAGTTTTATGGATGAAGTTATTACTTGGCGAGAAGTTGGCTTCCATTTTGCACACCACACACCCAACTACGATGCGTTCGAAAGTTTACCTGACTGGGCTATTAAGTCGATGGAAAAACACAGCGATGATGTTCGTGAATATGTTTATAGTTTGGAAGAACTTGAGTTTTCCCGAACACATGATGAACTTTGGAATGCAGCGCAAACTCAGTTAAGGGAGCAAGGAATCATCCATAACTATTTGCGTATGTTATGGGGAAAAAAGGTAATTGAGTGGACGCCAAATCACAGAACCGCACTCGAATATCTAATTGAGCTGAATAACAAATACGCCATAGATGGAAGGGATCCAAATAGCTATTCGGGCATTTTTTGGTGCTTTGGTAGATTTGACAGAGCCTGGCAAGAGCGACATGTTTTTGGGAAACTCAGATATATGACTAGCGACAGCGCTCGGAAGAAAATAAAACTCACTCAATATTTACAGGAATTCGGAAGCCAAAAAAGCTTACTCTAAAGTTGCTTAATGCACTTGTTTCGAGTGGATGTGAAACATACATTGCACATATTTTAATTTTACCCATTATTAATGGACCTCTTTCAGGAAAATAAACCTACAAGCTCGGTGAATGAGCCTTCTAAAACGGATTATAACGAGCCTCTAGCAACACGGATGCGGCCACAATCGCTAGAAGAATTTGCAGGACAAGAACATCTGGTTGGCGAAGGAAAGATGCTTCGTCGTATGATTGAAAGTGGAATTATAGGATCATTGATTTTTTACGGTCCACCAAGTTCTGGTAAAACTACATTGGCTCATGTTCTTTCTAGAGAGATTAAAGCGAGTTTCCAGATAATAAATGCCGTACTTGACGGAATTAAGGAGCTTCGTGCAGTAGTAGAAAAAGCCGAAAAATTGCGAAAGCTTAATGGACGCAAAACCATTTTATTTGTAGATGAAATTCACCGCTGGAATAAAGCACAGCAAGATGCGCTACTTCCTCATTTAGAATCTGGAATTATAACTTTGGTGGGCGCCACTACCGAGAATCCATTTTATTCGCTTGTAAATCCATTACTCTCTAGATGTCAGCTTTTTGAGCTTCATCCGCTACAAGTAGATGATGTTCGAAGAATGATGACACGTGCGTTGGAAGACGAAGAACGTGGCTTGGGTAATAAGAATATTGAGGTAGAAGCAGCAGCGTTGGATCACCTTGCTGATTATGCAGGTGGCGATGTTAGAAATGCACTCAACGCGATGGAAGTGGCGGTACTGTCGAGCAAACCGGATGAAGATGGTGTAGTTAGAATTACGCTAGATATCGCTAAGGAAAGCATACAGAGACGTAATGTACGTTACGATCGAACGGGGGATGAACATTATCACTATGCTTCTGCTTTCATAAAATCATTGAGAGGCTCTGATGCCGACGGCGCACTTTATTGGATGATTGCTATGCTCGAAGGTGGTGACGATCCTAATTTTATATTCCGGCGCTTGTTAATTTTTGCCAGCGAGGATGTTGGTTTGGCAGAGCCTAATGCGCTGACTATTGTAAATTCCTGCCAAGAAGCTTTTATGAAATGTGGAATGCCTGAAGGGATGTATTTTCTTTCGCATGCCTGCTTGTACTTAAGTATGTGCCCGAAAAGTAATAGCACAGCCGCTATTTTCGAAGTAAATGCCTTAATCAAAGATCGAGGGGCGCAACCAGTACCTCCATATCTAAAAGATAGAACAGCGAATAAACTATCGTCACGTTATTTGGATGTAGAGAACGCATCAAAAGAGTATAAATATCCTCATAACTACCCGAACCATTGGGTTGATCAGCAATATTTGCCAGATCGTTTAAAGAATAAGACATTTTTTACACCAGGAGTTGAAGGACGGGAAGGGTTGTTGGCTAGGAGATTAGACGAAATTAGAAAATCGAGTAAATAAATAGTTTAATGTTAAACTATGGAACGGTTTTTGTATTAAAAGACATTCATCAAGGTAAAAGAATAAAATAGTATACATGGATATTAAGATTATAAGCTCTACGGATCGCCCCAATTCAAATGCCTTAGCGGTTTCGAATTACGTAAAGAAATTATATGAAGCTGAAGGAGTAGAAGTATCAGTGATAAGTTTGGAAGATTTTCCGGCTGCTGATGTTGTTGGAGGTAAGTATGGGAAAGAAATAGAGTCGGTAACGAACTTTCGTGCACCAATTTTAGAGTCAGATGGATTGGTATTTGTAATACCCGAATACAATGGTGGGTTCCCTGGAATCTTAAAATTGTTTGTGGATTATCTTCCTTTCCCAAACGCGTTTGAAAAGATGCCAATGGCTTTTATCGGAGAAGCATCTGGTGCTTTTGGTGCATTGAGAGCGGTAGAACAATTTCAGCAGATTGCGAATTATAGAAACGCACTACAGTTTCCTGAGCGCGTTTTTATACAACGTGTACATCAAGAGTTCAATCCTGAAGAAGGCTTGAAAAATGAATTTGCTCAAGGGCTACTCATTTCACAAGTAAAGAATTTCACTAAATTTGTTAAAGCTAATAAAGATCTTAGTTAAGCTTTAGCATATACCCGACACCGTGTAAGGTAATGAGGTATTTTGGGTCGTCTGGGTGAAGTTCAATTTTAGCTCTGAGCTTAGAAATGTGAACATCAACAGTTCTAGTATTGGTGCTATATTCGTAGCGCCATACTTTTTCTAATAGCTCGTCTCTGGATACAGGGTTGTTTGCGTGCGAAAGTAAGTATCTAATGAGTTCTACTTCACGAGCGGTAAGTTCAATAACTTTATCGCCTGGGTGAACCACTTCACTTTCGGTAAGGTCGGCTTTAACTTCCCCTAACTGAAGAATATCTACTTGTCCAGAGTTTGAGTAAGTACCAGCTCTACGCAACCTAGCTTGGATGCGAGCAAGTAATTCTTTTACACCAAAAGGCTTGGTGAGGTAATCATCTGCACCAAGATTTAAACCTTTTACTTTATCGGGCTCTTGGTCTTTTGCGGTGAGCATAATGATTGGGAAGGTATATTTAAGCTCACGAATTTCTTGGCAGATATCGTACCCACTTTTACCAGGTAACATGATATCAAGAATCATAAGATCTGGTTTATGCTCTTTCACCATATTTACGGCACTATCACCGTCTTCACTTACAAAAACAGTGAAGCCCTCACTTTCGAGCGTATCTCGTAGTGTGAAAATTAAGCTTGGTTCATCTTCTACAACAAGAATCTTATTCTTCTTATCAGACATGGCTGGTATTTACTTTAGAATGTTCAGTTGAGATTATACCACTTTTTTTTGAGTGCTGTGCAACTTCTTGCGTGGCAATAGTGGGAAAACTTACTTTAAAAGTAGTTCCCTTACCATACTCACTCTTTACAGATATGGTTCCGTTATTTAAAACTACAAGGCTTCGAACAATACTAAGCCCGAGTCCATGTCCTTTTGTTCTTGCTACTAAGGAATCTTCCACACGATAGAATTTCCGGAAAATATTTTTCAACTCTTTTTTCTTGATACCCATTCCGTGATCAGTGACTTCAAAAACTATATTTTTCTTCTCCATAAAAACACGAACAAGTATCTTTTTATCTTCCAAACTATACTTAACAGCGTTTTCTAAGAGATTACTTATGATGGTCTCGACACTCACTGGGTCAATGTTGCTGTAGGGAATGTCTCCCTCAACACTGAAATTCAACTCAAAGCCTTTTTCTTCAATAAACTCTTTAGTTTGGTGAATGTACTCGGCCAAAAGAAAGTGTATTTGGTATGGCGCAGTTTTAATAAGACTATGGCCGGAATCATATTTTGCAACGTCTAAGAGCTTGTCAATCATTTTCCGCAACCGAATCGATTCTTGGTATATATGTTCACCATATTGTTTTAGCCGATATGGTTTTGTCACTCGTCCATCAGAAATATTTTCTCCCGCTGCCTGCATAACAGCAAGAGGTGTCTTAAGTTCATGAGTAACATTTGCTAGAAAACCAGCTTGTCGTTGAGATAGATTCCTTTCCCGTTGGGCAGTAAAAAACATGAAAAGTAATGCTCCGAGTAAGAACATAACGGCAAAGCCTAGTACTATTAAACTTTTAATAAAGGTGGCGTTGTAAGCAGATGCAATTTGAGAGTCTAGGAATGCAATTTTAATGTTCCAGTTATCAAAAAACCTAGGGAAGCGTACTCTTGCGTCAACCAAATCAAAATTAAATGGAACGCTTGTGTCGTTTGTGGCAAGTACCTCTCCTTTACCAAAATCGTGTAGCCAAACAATAGTTCCATTTTCTTCTCCTGAATCAAAGTACTCGCTGATCATTGGAGCTATTAATTCATTGATAACATAATCTTTGTTGATTAGAAAGGTGAAGTATCCAATCACTCTATTTTCTGGGAGATTAATCAAGCCAATGTTCATACTTCGATGGGTATCAAACACAATAATTGTATTCCATTGATAATCGAAGTCGTTTAATTGAATCCGAGTTTTTGTTCTTACCAAACCAACACCGTCGCAAAGTATAGGGCTGTAGGTTTGGGTTGGAGTCATCTTAGACACATTACTATTAAACATGTACACGTTAGAGTTTTCCACACAAGGATCTACATTAGCGGGAGTGTAATAGATAGAAGTATAAATGGGATTATTAGAAACATCTTTCATGATGCTTAGAATATTTTCGGGAAAACGACCGTTTTTGTTGAGCGACTCTTCCAAAGGCTCTAGCTCCAAGCGAGATAGACTAAAGAAAGGAGAGTAAAGCTCACTTCTAACTTTTAAAGTGATTTCTTCTGCTTTACGTATTTGGCGAGAACTCTCGCCCTCTGTAACTCTATCTCGAATTTCGTACAAAGAATAGAGGTTCATGCCTGTAAGAGCGATGATGGCTACAAGCCCCATCATTAATAAAATCCAGCGGAATGCTCGGTTACGTGCTAACATAAGTTTAGATTAATTTAGTATGGCAATTTAAACGAATTTGCCTGCCTTGCATATACCTATAAAGTAAAAAAACGTGAACAAACTCTTAATATTTATGCTTAAAAGTGTGCTACTTCTAATATTTTTTCCACGTATTGTTACTTCTGTTTACATCTGGAAAGATCGAATTTTTATCGATGGTTACTTTTTGCAACGATGAATTGATGGGCAAAGTGATGGATAATCTTCGTTTTCCTAATAACCACTGGTCTACACCAATTCTAGTTTCAATTTCCGTTCCATCTTTAAAAAAGAGCGTTAAGTCTACTGGCATTGGAATGTTGCCAAGGTCATTAATACTAACAGTTACAGAGTTGGATTGAATTTTGACTTCTTCAATAGCTTGGTCTAGTTCCCATGTTTCAAAGTACCAGCTTCTCCAAAACCAGTCCAGATCTTGGCCTGTTACATCTTCAAAAGTATTAAACAGATCGTATGGTGTTGGATGTTTGTATGCCCATCTACTGATGTAAGTTGTCCAAGCTTTCATAAATACATCCTCTCCAAGTAAACCTCGCAAGGTAAATAGAGTAGAAGCTGGTTTTGTGTACGAAGCTATTCCATATGCAGTACTTGAGTAATGATAATCTGAGTATCGCATTACTTCCCCTTCTTTATCGCTTCCCGAAAGTCTAAGAAATCCGGCATATTCTGGCGCTAAGTCTTCTTCCAATTCAAAAAAGTCCCATCGAGCATTAGCTTCGTGAAAAGTGGTAGCACCTTCATCCATCCAAGCTCTACGGCGTTCGTTAGAGCTTACAATCATTGGTAACCACATGTGTGCGAGCTCATGCGCTATTACATCGTAAAAAGCTTGAGGTGTTCTACCGTTATAAGCGCCGATAATCGTCATCATAGGAAATTCCATGCCACCGCCAATAATACCCTCACCTTCAACGGTTGTCATTTGTGGCCAAGGGTAAGGAATACCCGAAAATTTTGAGAGAAAGGATATAGAATGCTGAGCAAAAAGCGCACTTTGATGCCAATTGGGAGCAGAAGTTCTCCAAAAAGAATTGATACGAGCGTAGTCAAGAACGCCGTCGTCATCAAGATCACCAACTTTGGATCTCGTGCCATCCCAAATAGATTCTTTGGTAGCACTAAAAGCAACATCTCGAACATTTTCAGCTCGAAATTTCCATTCTAATTTCCCAGTTTCGTTTGATAGTGTTGCCTTTCCAAAATCACTTTCCGAAATAATAGTGATAACCGTATCGCTTTTAATAGCTTCCTGATATCTAGACAATACTTCAGGGGATAAGGTTTCTTCGGGATTTGTAAACTCTCCCGAACTCATTATTATCCAATCTTGGGGGGCTGTGATGGTAATATCGTAATCTGAGAAATCGTGATAAAATTCAGCATTACCAGTAAAAGTGTCTTTAAACCAACCTTCTAAATCATCATAAACCGCAATATGTGGATACCAATAACCTAGATAAAAGAGATTGTCGTAGCTATATCCCATTCGACCCGAAGCTCCCTCACGAGGGATTTTAAATGAGAAATCAATTTCTATGGTAACATTTCCACCTGAAACTAATGATTCTCCCAAAACCACGTACATATTAGTGCCTTGGATTCCATAGGAAGCATTTCCAAGTCTAGGGCTTGTGCTTAATTCAACAGGTTCTGCATTTACAGAAATCGAGTGGATATTCATTCCTCCAGTAATTTCTGCGGGTTCAAGTCTGGGAGTACCCGCGGCATGCAAATTCTGAGCGAGCTCGAATAAGACAAGAGGAAGTTTGTCGGGAGAGTTATTATAATAAGTGATAATTGCCGAGCCACTAAGTGTGGTATCTACTGGAGAGAGTTCTGCATTAAGCTGGTAGTCCGCATATTGGGTCCAATAGTTCTCTCCCGGAGCGCCATTATTTGTTCGCGTTCCCTTTTTAATGGATTCTAAAAAATAGGAAGGTAACTCGATAGGATTTGGAATCGGCCTTTCGATTGCGAGTGAGCTTTGCAGCTTAGGTGGGATTTCGATTGTAGTTTGAGTTGAACTACAAGCTAAAAGCGTTGCGAAAAAAAAGGACAGAGCGAAAAGACATCTTTTGCTCATAGTGCATAAAATTAGTTTGAGGTATGCTACTTAGAAAGTTGTTCGAAGTTTCTTTCCATAGATTCTTTAAGGTCATTAAACTCTATAGGTTTAACTAAGTAATCTAAATAATCGGTTTCTTTAGCTCTTTGAACGTGATACGGATCTGAGTTACCAGTTATATAAATCACAGGAACAGAAGAGAATTTTCGGATTTCTTTCATGGCAGTAATACCGTCCATATCACCTTCTAAAGAAATATCCATTAATATTAAATCAGGATTGATTCTTTTTGCTACTTCAATAGCGGTTTTACCATAAACCAGTTCACCTTCAGCGTAATAGCCAAGCTTCTCTAGATAGCTTTCATACAGAAGGTTTAGGATCAAATCATCTTCGACAATCATCACCGTTTTATTCTGTTTTTCTTTCATAATTCTTTCTTTAGTCAATTCTTTAGAAGAGAGGGTATAATAAGATGTATCGACATCAAACGAAATTAATTAATCGTCTAATGTAATTATAAGAAAAAGTTAGTAATTACAGAGGTTAATATTCTTTTAGAATATTTTAATAGAAAAGTGTTTAAAATAGTCTTAGGAGCTTAAAAAGAAACAAATGAGAAATATGCGAACCTATGTTTTACCAAAACGAAAAACGCCTCGCAAAAACAAATTTTTACGAGGCGTTTTGTACCGCAGGCCGGACTCGAACCGGCACGGGATTATCTCCCATTGGATTTTAAGTCCAACGTGTCTACCATTCCACCACTGCGGCTTGGTTTCCCAATTCCTTTTAACAGGAAGCGCCAAATATACAACTTTAATAACGTCTACTTCAATCACTTTTTTAGAATTTTCAAACTTGTTTCACAAATAAGGTTTCGTAAATTCAATTCAACTAAAGAAAACGAGAAAATACTATGATTAAGAAGATATTTTTGATAGCTGCATTTGTATGTATAAGCTTACCATCTTTCGCACAATTTGAACTTGGCGCCTCGTACGAGCTTAGAGATTCGGAGCCTCAAAGTGGTTTTGGTGTGCGTATTCAGTCTGGAATTTTGCAAAGTATTCCTTTTGTGAACCTAGGAATAAGAGCTCACTTCAGTTATTTCAGCGAAGAAAATTCTATTGATAGTGGTGGAGGATTCTCTTACTCAGAAAAATTAGAAAATTATGACTTTGGTCTTGCTGCAGTAGGTGGCGTTTCTGTAGGTCTCATAGAACCTTATATTGGTTTAGGGCTTGGTTCTGAGAACGTAGATTTAAAATACAAGGATTTTCAAGGAGTGGGCGTTAATCCTGATGACGACGATGAATCGAATATTTATTGGAATACTTTTATTGGTGCTAAAGTAACTATAATACCACTACTAAAACCATTTGTGGAATACAGATTTACTAGTAGAGATATTGAGATTCCAAATATGGATGACAAAACTGGCCGCATTATGTTTGGCGTGGTTTTAAGTCTATAAAATGAAAATTTAGATGCAAAGCGGTTGTGTATTTACATAACCGCTTTTTTTATATTTATGGATTGTTTTAACCATTAAAAGTGTGTTATATAACGGTATAGTTTAATATTGAGAGTTGATGGACGAAGCTAAAGTTTTAAGAGATATAGATTTAGATAGCGTAAAGCTGAAGAAAGCGCAACGAGAGGACTTGAAGCAGCTTCTTGAGGTATGTAAAGAGCACATTGATGATGTAAACGAGGAACTCATCACAAAAGCATTTAAGCTTTGCTTCTACTCTCATGAGGGTATGACTAGAGCTTCTGGAGAGCCTTATTATTATCATCCCGTGGAAGTTGCAACCATTGTAGCACGAGAGATAAATATTGATGATATATCAGTAATAGCAGCTTTATTACACGATACGGTCGAAGACACTAGCGTAACGATTGAAGATATCCGTTTTTGGTTTGGTAACGAAGTTGCAGTGATTATTGATGGTGTTACAAAAATAGCAGGTGTTTTTAAGAGCAGAAATAGCAAGCAGGCAGAAGCTTTTATGAAACTGCTTCTTTCTATGGCAGAAGACATTCGAGTTGTACTCATCAAGTTTGCTGATCGGCTGCACAACATGCGGACTATACATCATCTCAAAAGAGAGAAACAGATTAAAATTGCTAACGAAACGATGGACCTTTATGCTCCGTTAGCACATCGTTTTGGCTTGTTTGCTATTAAGAATGAACTCGAAGATTTGTGCTTTAAAGCCATAGATCCTACTTCGTATAAGTTTGTAGTTCGCAAACTTAAAGAGAAAAAAGAATCGCGCGAGCAATTTATTGATGAGTTTATGACACCGATTGAACAACAGCTTCGAGGATTGGAGTTCAATTTTGAGATTAAAGGTCGCCCAAAGCATATTTATTCTATCTATAAGAAAATGCAACGGCAGCAAAAGCCTTTTGAAGAAGTGTATGATCTTTTTGCCATACGCATCATTCTAGAAGACCCACATGCCAAAGAAGATTGCTGGAGAGTTTATTCAATTATAACAGATTGGTACACTCCAATTCCAGAGAGATTTAGAGACTTTATATCGGTTCCAAAAGCAAATGGATACCAATCGCTGCACACTACAGTAATTACAAACCGAGGTAAGAAAGTTGAAGTTCAAATTCGCACTCGTAGAATGGATGATGTTGCGGAGAAAGGCTTAGCGGCACATTGGAAGTATAAAGAAGGCGAGCATATGGGCGCTAAAAATCTAGACCGATTTGTAAGCTGGGTGCGCGATGTTCTTGACAATCCAAGGCCAGATGCAGCAACCGATTTTGTTAAAGATTTTCAACTTAATCTTTACCATGATGAGATTTATGTATTTACTCCCAAAGGTGAGCTAAAAACACTTCCAAGTGGGGCTACACCTATCGATTTTGCTTTCGATATTCATAGCGAGATTGGCGAAAGAGCTCTTTCTGCTAAAGTAAACGGAAGGATGGTTCCTCTTAGGCACAAACTATCTAATGGAGATCAAGTGGAAGTAGTTACGGGAAACAAAATTAATTTAAATGTAGACTGGATTGACGATGTAGTTACTCATAAAGCTAAATCTCGTATTCGCCAGTTTATAAAGCAGAAACAAAGAAAAGTATCGGACGAAGGCCGAGAGATTTGGATTAAACGTGCCGAGAAAGGGAAAGTAGAAATCTCAGATCAAGAATTAACTCCTTTTGCTAAAAAGTTCAAGTTTGAAACCACTCAAGGGCTTTTCTTCGAGATAGGTCTGGGTTCATTTGATGTGAATAAACTGTTCAGAGAAGTTAAAAAGTTCAAAAGCACAGGCCGTTTAGAAGAGGAACAAGTGGCCGGAAGTTCTACTAAAGAAAATGAAATTCAAGAGCATTATTTTGCTGCAGCACGTGCGGTAGGTGATGGACAGTCGTTAATTATAAATGGCGAACTGAGCAACGTGAAATATGCGTATGCAAACTGTTGCAATCCTATTCCTGGTGATGACGTGCTTGGTTTTATAAGTAGAAATGGCGACATCAAAATTCATCGATCTATGTGTAATAATGCTAAGCATTTGATCGAAACTGAAAGCGAACGCATTGTTGATGTAAACTGGGCTAAGAATATTGATAATAAGTTCCTAGGAGCCGTTAAGGTTATTGGAGAGGATCGAGTAGGCTTAATTAACGACCTCACCGATGTTCTGTCGAAATCGCTCTCAACCAACATGAAAAGTATAAATGTAAACAGCGATAGTGGCATGTTTGAAGGAATTATCTCTTTATATGTTGATGGTTTAAGTCACTTGGCTAAAATAATGAAGCGCTTAGAGCGTGTAGAGGGTGTTAAAAGCGTGATTCGATACGAATAAATAGAAATTTAACAATCTTTATTTTCGAGAGTGTTGAGATGTATTTATATTCTGCGCAATGATTAATATTCGCTTTACTTTATAGCTTAAGGAAATAATAATAGAGTCGAGAAATAATCAGGAAGGACAGTTGAGAAAAACTCAACATTTAAGATAAACAATATCAATATCATAATGACTTATACAAAACGTGATGTAGTACGTCGTGTAGCTGAAGCTATGGATGAGCCAATGATTAAAGCTGAACCTTGGGTAGATTCAGTTATCGTTGCTTTAAGAGAAATCATGCTATCGGCAGACACCGAATGTAGAATCGAAATTCGTGATTTTGGCGTGTTTGAGGTTAAAAAAACCAAAGCCAAGCCAAAAGCGAGAAACCCTAAAACTAACGAAGTTATTTACGTGCCTGCGCACCGTAAAACTCATTTCAAGCCTAGTAAGCTGTTAAAAGAGTTTCTTCGTCAGCCTTTAGAAGACTTAAAAAAATAAAGTTGTAGTGCAAAATTATGCACGATTAATCGGTATTGATGTAGGTACTAAAAGAATAGGGCTTGCTCAAACCGATTTATTGCAAACTATTGCTTCTCCTGTGGGTACTTTTTCACCTGAAGACGTTCTATCGAAGATAGGGCAAATCGCGAAAGAGTACCCAGTTGAGAGGATTATCATCGGCTGGCCTCTTACAACCGATGGCGAAGAAGGTTCAGCTACTAAAATGGTAACCCGATTTATTGCCAAGCTAACCAAAGAGTTCCCAGATATTCCTATCTCAAAAATAGATGAACGTTATACTTCTAACAAGGCCAAGGGTATGATGATTGAAATTGGAATTCCAAAAAAGAAAAGAAGACAAAAAGAACGCGTGGATAGAATTGCCGCAGCTATTATCTTACAGAACTATCTAGACGCAACGTATTAACTTTTTGTACATGTCGATTTTACCTATTGTAACCTATAATGACCCCGTTTTAAGGGAAAAAGCTTCACCAATAACTGAGTTTAACGACGAACTCAAACTGCTCATTGAAGATATGTTTGAGACTATGTATAACTCTGATGGTGTCGGCCTAGCTGCTCCCCAGATTGGAAAGGCGCTTCGACTTTTTGTTATTGATGGCGAAGCAATGCAAGAAGACGACGAGGAAGAGTTTCCTGCAATGGCTTTCATCAATCCTGTAATAGTTGAAAAAAAAGGGAAGAAAATTCCGCTTGATGAAGGGTGCTTAAGCATCCCCAATGTAAGAGATAAAGTATTTCGTCCAGAAACGATTGTAGTTCAATTTTTGGATGAGGATTTTGAAGAGTGCGAGGTTGAAATAGGAGGCTGGATATCTAGGATTATTCAGCATGAGTACGACCATTTAGAAGGAGTTTTATTCATCGATTACCTAAGTGCTTTTAGAAAAAGAATGCACAAAAAGGACTTGGAAGATATTGAGAGTGGTATCACTGAAGTTGAGTACCAAACCGTTCCAAAAAAATAACCTCTTTTAAAAAAGGATACACGATGAATATCGTTTTTATGGGCTCGCCAGAGTTTGCGATTCCAAGCCTTGAAAGACTCTACAATTCTGAACATACCATTGTGGCAGTGGTAAGCAATATCGACAAAAGACGTGGGCGAGGCTCAGACACTGCGCCAACACCCATCAAAGCAAAAGCAATTGAACTTGGATTGCCCGTAATTGAAGTAGAAGATTTAAAGTCGGAAGAGTTTGAATCTAAACTCCGAGCGCTTAATGCCGACCTTTTTGTGGTTGTGGCTTTTAGAGTGTTGCCAAAAAACGTATTACAAATTCCCAAGATAGGATCTATAAATTTACATGCCTCGTTGCTTCCTAAATATCGCGGTGCAGCGCCCATTCACTGGGCTATTATAAATGGCGAGCAGGAAACTGGTTGTACAATATTCTTTCTTGATGAAAAAGTTGATACAGGAAACATCCTCCTTCAAAAAAGGATGAAAATTGGTGAGAACGAAACCACAGGAGCTTTGTACGAGCGCTTAATGATTGAAGGAAGTATACAGCTGGGAAAAGCTGTGGCGCTTATTGATAGCCAAAAATTCGATCTCATAAAACAAGATGATCACCTAGCTAGCCCCGCACCAAAATTATTTAAAGAAAATACACATCTTGATTTCAACGAGAGTGCGCAGCAAGTTCACAATAAAATCCGTGGTTTAAGCCCGTTTCCTACAGCTTGGGCTATGTGGGGGAATAAAAAAATGAATATCTATAGCTCGGAACTCGCAATAGGTTTACAGCTTAAAAGCGGAGAGCTTCTCGCTAAAGAGAATCGATTATTTGTAGGTTGCAATGAGGGGAGTGTAGAACTGTTGGAAATCCAACTACCAGGTAAGAAAAGAGTATCTGGTGCAGAGTACACTCGAGGTCATGAAGTAGAAGGTTTTCTGAGTTGAAAAAACTGACTTTCTAACAAAGATTTAATTTGAGTTAAACGTAGTGTTTTTTATCATCACGCAAAGTTGAAGAACAAGATACAAACATGGAAAAGTCTGAATTTTTATTAGCTGCCAAAAACGGTGAATTAGAAACCGTAAAGAAAATGATTAGCGCAAAAGCAGATATTAATGAAATGAACTCAAGTGGAGCTACAGCATTAATACTAGCTACCGAAAAGAATCATTTCGATACTGTAAAGCTTTTAGTTGAGGCGGGTGCAAATCTCAATATGGCTACCAAAATGGGTGGTACCGCTCTTAATAAAGCTGCAGAAAATGGCAATATTGAGATGATGAAATACTTTTTTGATAAAGGAATTGAGATCGGAGATATAGCTCTTATAGTTGCTGCACGTATTGGAAACTTGGATGCAGTAAAATTACTTATCGAGAAAGGTGCAGATGTTGATGCTGAACAACGTTGGGGACATACAGCAATAATGCTGGCGGCAAAAAATGGACATCATTTGGTGGTAAAACATCTAATAGCCTGTGGCGCAGATGTGAAGAAACGAGACAAAAATGGCGATACAGCCATGATGATTGCTACTGAAAACGAGAATGATGACATCGCAATTATCTTGCAACGTGCTGGCGCAATACCTGAGGTTAAAGCACCAAAAGAAAAGCCAGCACCTGTTGTAGAAAATGATGACGATGATGACGAAAACGAAATTGATGACTCCGCAGATGTCGACGATTTAGTGTCAGATGAAGAAGCGCCTGACGAAGTAGATTTAGACTAGTTATCAGCTTTTAAGATCGTTTCTCAAAGTAGAGCTGGTACTATTATTCTCGATTATCTCTTCAGGTGGAATTTCAATTTCGATTGACCGGCCCTTTTTCCTTGTGGCGGATTTTGTTTTCACTTCTTCATAATCGGAAGGAATTATAGAGAGTATTTTATCGACTAGCGTTTTGAGGCCTTGGAGTTTTCTTTTACGCCATGCTACGTCTAAACTATAAACTAGCACAGAGGAAAGCGCCCATAGCGCAGAACCAGTGGCTATACTTTCTATAAGAGATGGATTTAAAGCCGCACTTAATACACCAAATAGTATAAGCGCTACAAAACCACCATACGCTACGCCTTCGGTAAGAGGACTCCCTAAGCCAACACGCTGTGAAATTCGAAGTTTAGCACGCGAGTTGCGTTTTGAAAGAGTAACAACGGTGGCAATGCCAGACATGCTTGTGTGTGTCCATTCTTTTTTCGGCGCATTTTCTTTGGACTTGCCATACATATCAACGCCAAAGTGATGGGTTAACTCTGCTACTACTTCATCCCAGATTACATCCTCGCTTACATTAGCTTCAAACTCCCGCTCTTCAAAAATATGAGTATCGTTTAAACCACTGTATCGCTCTACATTTTGGTTTGAATATTCAACGGCTGCTGTTTTAATATGATCAAGGTCTAGCCCTAAATCGCCACCAATTTCCAATAGATCATCCATTGATAAACCTTTTTCCAACTCAGAATTTTGATTGGTTTGCTGCTGCATTTCTGCCGCTTTACGAATAATCTCTTTTACGTCTTCTTCTGAATAATGTGTTTTGGACATCTTTTTAAATTAGTTAGAGGAATTAAAGTAATTAAAAAAAGCCTCGATTCTTAACAAAAAGAGGCTTTTAGGCTGTCAACCGATAAAATAATTTCGAACTTAATTTCAAATAAATAAACTCTTTTCAATAAAAAAGATGGGTTTTAGCTCTCACTATTGGAGTTTAAATCGATGACGCTAAAATTATTTTTATCATCACTAAAAAAATTACGTTGATAATGTAGTCAAAAAAGCGCTCCCATTTAAAAGCTAAATCATAACAAATTAAACCTTACGAAAATCTTTGAAAATGGGCACGACTAATGGTAATTTTAGGTTCTTCATAAGAACTTAATCTTTGTTGGTTTCATTTCAATCCATGTAACTGAAATCAATCAATAATTACATAAATAGGATTTGATATGTCAAAAATTAAAGTCGGAATTAACGGATTTGGTCGTATTGGCCGTATGGTTACTCGTGCTATACTCTCAAAATACAGTGACCAAATTGATATCGTTGGTGTAAATGATTTAACTGATACAAAAACTCTCGCTCACCTTTTCAAATATGATTCTTCGCAAGGTACCTTTGCTGGTAACGTAAGCGTTGATGGCGATGTTATTAGTATTGATGGTATGAGCTTTAAAGTAACCGCTGAGCGTGACCCAGCGAACCTTAACTGGGGTGAGCTAGGAGTAGACGTAGTTATCGAGTCTACAGGCTTTTTTGTTGATAAAGAAAGCGCTGGTAAGCATCTAACTGCAGGTGCTAAAAAAGTAATTATTTCTGCACCGGCTAAAGGTGATGTGAAAACAGTTGTGCTAGGTGTGAACGACAGTGAAATTGACCCATCAATCTCTATTTACTCTAACGCTAGTTGTACAACTAACTGCTTGGCGCCAATGGTAAAAGTATTAGATGACGCATTTGGTGTGGTAAAAGGATTTATGACTACCATTCACGCTTATACTGGCGACCAGAAAATTTTGGATGCTCCACATAAAGATTTGCGTAGAGCTCGTTCAGCAGCAATTAACATTATCCCAACATCTACTGGAGCTGCGAAAGCGGTAGGTTTAGTACTACCTCACCTTAATGGAAAGCTAGATGGTGGTGCCGTTCGTGTTCCAGTTCCAACTGGTTCTTTAACTGACTTTGTTTGCGAAGTTAAAAAAGAAACAACTTTAGAAGAAGTAAATGCTGCTTTTAAAGCTGCTGCTGATGGCCCTCTAAAAGGTATTCTTGAGTATGCTGATGTTGAATTAGTTTCTACTGATATTGTTGGAAACCCTCATTCAAATATTTTTGATTGCCAGCTTACTAAAGTTGACGGAAATCTTGTTAAAGTAATTGGTTGGTACGATAACGAAGCAGGTTACTCTATGAGAACCGCTGACTTAATTACTAAAATTGTTTAACTAGCTATTTAGTTTTAACAATTTATTATTTTAAAGCCTCGTACTTGTTTAGTGCGAGGCTTTTTCTTTATACTGAATTGCTGTAAAAAGCTAAGTTCGCTATTGAGAGAAGAGAGACGACTTTGTACTTTGAATGTAAATATCATAAACCGAATCCAATGAAGAAATTCCTATCTATACTATTCATTTCCATGTTAGTATTGGCGTGTACCGAACCAAAACCTGAACCTAAGCTCAATACGGATCAACTTATTACGGATTTGAAAGTGATTTCTTCTGATGAGATGGAAGGGCGTTTAGTAGGTACTGAAGGAAATGCAAAAGCAAGAGCTTATATAATAAGTAGATTTGAAGAAATCGGCGTTGCCCCTTTTGGGGATGGTTATGCTCATCCATTTACTTTTAAGAAAAGAAATGGGACAGTGGTTGTGGGAAACAATGTATTAGCAATGATTCCTGGAGAAACGGATTCCGTGATTGTAATAAGTGCCCATTATGATCATCTAGGAATTAGAGACAGTTTAATTTATAACGGTGCTGACGATGACGCCTCTGGAACAGCCGGTGTATTAGCAGTAGCAGATTACTTTAGCCAAGGAAAAACGCCCAAACATACTTTAGTTTTTGCAACCTTTGATGCAGAAGAAGGCGGACTTAGAGGCGCTAGAGCTTTTGTTGAGGATTCCGTATTTCTTCAGAAAGTAGTACTTAATGTGAATATGGATATGATTTCGCAAAATGATAAGAACGAAATTTATGCTGCAGGGACTTATCATTATCCATTTCTAAAACCCATTCTCGAAACGGTTGAAACAGGTGATCTAAATTTATTATTTGGCCACGATACACCTGACTTAGGTCATGATGATTGGACCTCCGCTTCAGATCATGGTCCTTTTCATCAGAAAGGGATTCCATTTGTGTACTTTGGAGTAGAAGATCATGAATACTATCACGAGGCAACCGATGAGTTCGAAACTATTCCTCAGGAGTTCTACAAGAAATCAGTACAGCTTATCTTGAATGCTGTGCAAGCCTTAGATGAGCGGCTAGTGAAAGACTAAACCCTAATTACATACAAGAGTAATCAGGGTATTTGTAGGGATACAACAGTTATCTATCAATAGGATTAGTAAAATTTCTTCTGGTAGCTAGTGCATTCACTACAATCTTTCCCATCTTTTTTGGCATCATCTTCAGTTTCAAAACCTTGGGTTGAATGAGCTTCAATTGCGCCTTCTTTTGAAACACGTCGCCAGCGCCATTCGCTTTTAACATCTTTGTATAATTCGCATTTAGCCATAGTTAAGTATTTGATTTGTTGAAATTTATTTATCAACAACATAACGAATGCTAGACCATAAGCCAAAAATGGAATTATAGCTTTCAGATGAAAGATGAATTGAATAATCCATCTTTCATCTAAAGTTCGAGTGTTAAGTATTAAACAATCTCGTAATCGTAGCTGATTTCAGAACCTTTCTCTAAAGCCTTTGAAACAGAACAATATTTAGTAATTGAGAGGTTTAAAGCGCGCTCAACTTTCTTTGGATCTAGGTTTCCAGATAGAATAAAATGCATGTGTATGGTCTTGAACTCAGAATATCCAACATCAGTACTTTGTTTGTCACCATCCACTTCAACTTTCAAATCGGAGAGCTCTTGTTTTTGCTTCTCTAGAATCGAAATTACATCAATAGCACTACAGCCAGCAATACCAGCAAGCAAGAGTTGCATCGGGCTCATGCCCCCTTCGATACCACCAATATTAGTGTTTCCGTCGATGCGTATTTTCCCACCTTCTTCGTTTCCTGCTTCCATATGGAAGTCTTTTTTAAGCCAATCAACAGTTATATTCATAGTCTATAATCGAAATTTGTTAAGCGTTTTTACAAAAGCTAAGGTAATCGAAATTTGATGTCTTTGCCATGTCTGTAATTGACATGCTCTTCATAGTATTGAATCTTTCAATAAAGATATTTAATCTCAGGAAACTGACATAAAGAACTAATTTTTACAAAATGGTAGCTTTAGAACTATATTCTAGGCTTGTAAAAAGATGCATTCTATCCCATCTTAAACTTTTACTATAATTTATAAATAAGTCATGTCAAAAAAGTTTACTCCGTTCGTCTCACCTGAAGACGATTTGCCACAAATAACGGTAAAAGCAGTAATTCTGGGTTTTGTGTTATCCGCTATTCTGGCTGGTGCAAATGCCTATCTGGGTTTAAAAGTAGGAATGACTGTTTCTGCTTCAATTCCAGCTGCAGTAATATCGATGGCGGTATTGAGGTTATTCAAAAACTCTAATATCCTCGAGAATAACATTGTCCAGACCGCAGCCTCGGCAGGGGAATCGTTAGCGGCGGGTGCTATTTTTACACTTCCAGCACTGATTCTTCTCAAATACTGGCTCGACTTTCCTTTTATGCAAACGGCAGCAATCTGTGTGTTTGGTGGTATTTTGGGTGTATTATTTACGATTCCACTTCGCCGAGCTTTGATTGTAGAAAGTGATCTTCAGTTTCCAGAAGGTGTTGCAACAGGTGAAGTTTTAAAAGCAGGTACAAAAGGTGGAGATGGTATTAAAGCCATTGCCCAAGCTGGTGTAGCAGCGGCTTTGTTTAAACTTGGCCAAACGGGATTAAAGATTTTTGCAGGTTCCGTTGGTGGTTCTGTAAAAGCAGGAAAGTCAATTTTTGGGATGGGCGCGGATTTATCAGTCGCGCTTTTAGCGGTTGGTTATATAGTGGGTTTAAATATTGCTGTACTAATTTTTGCAGGTGGAGTTATCTCCTGGGTGTTTGGTATTCCACTATTTATGGCATTGGCAAGTCCAGCAGAAGTGGCATCTATCGTTGATGGTGCTTCTGGTTACGATGCCGCTTTTGCTATTTGGAGCGCAAAGATTCGTTACTTAGGTGTGGGAGCAATGGTTGTTGGAGGTGTTTGGGCGTTAATTTCATTAGCTAAGCCACTTGTTGACGGAATAAAATCGAGTATGGCTGCAGTGAAAGAGTTAAAGAACTCTGGCTCTGCGAACGTACCAAGAACTGAAAGAGATACTCCGATTAATATTGTACTCTGGAGTATCTTGGGTTTAGCAGTTCCAATCTTTTTGGTGTTTACTTATGTGATTGATATCGAACATTTGAATGTAAGTAGCGGTGCCTATTGGACAGCTATGACTTTTGGAGTTATTTTTTCACTCTTTGCAGGTTTTCTATTTTCTTCGGTTGCGGGATATATGGCGGGTCTTGTAGGTTCTTCAAACAATCCTATTTCTGGGGTAACTATTGCCACTGTTCTTGCTTCATCATTATTACTGTTGGCAATTTTGGGGAGCCAAGTTGATTTTGCGACGGATTCTGCAAAAGCCACAACAGCCGCCGCCGCTGCGATTATAATAGGTGCCATGGTTGCTTGTGCCGCAGCACTTGCTGGCGATAATTTACAGGATTTAAAAGCAGGTCAAATTGTAGGATCCACGCCATATAAACAGCAAATCATGCAAATTGTAGGGGTTGTTGCTGCAGGTTTAGTGATTGCACCAATTCTAAGTCTATTGTTTAACGCATACGGTTTGGGGGGGATAATGCCACGAGAAGGGATGAACCCTGACGAAATGCTAACTGCTCCTCAAGCAACTTTAATGCAGGCAGTTGCGGAAGGTGTGTTCTCAAGAAATCTAGAATGGACGATGATAATTATTGGTGGAATTGTTGCCGTAATTAATATCGTGATTGACCAAATTCTTAAAAGTAAGAATAGCAATTTTAGAGCACCAGTTTTGGCTGTGGCGGTAGGTATTTATTTACCAATTGAATTAGCAGTACCAATTTTTATTGGTGGAATGATTGCTTGGGCATCAGCTCGTGCAGTTCGTAAACGTGCGGACAGAACGGGCAAAGACGCAGGGCAGGAGGTAGAAGAAGCTGGACAAAGAGGCCTACTGTTTTCCTCTGGTTTGATAACAGGCGAGGCACTCATCGGAATAGTTCTTGCTGTACCATTTGCGATCTTAGAAAGCACCGAAGCACTTCGAATATTACCTGCTGAATATGGCTGGATTGCTGAGATTCTAGGTGCGGGAATGGCTGTAGTATTTATGGTATGGCTCTATAAAGTAGCTGTTAAAAAAACGAGTACGAGCGCTAACTAGGTTATGGGGCTGAACAGGTTTGATAATTTAAACCTGCTCATAAGCCTAGTTTATCGAATCTAGAATTTTACATTAGAGGTACTTAAAAGCTATACCTTAACAGGTAGCTCTGCCAAAAAGAGTAGATAAGAGAAAAAGCGTATAAATTTAAACTTGGTTTAAATTTATACGCTTTAACTAAAAGATTTTTTGTTAACACTCAGAGAGTATTACTCTCCAATATGTTTGTGATTGCCTTTGTTGTGGCGTTTGCGGAGAGTTTTAACTACATCGTGTAGAGGAATTTGTTTCTCGGCAAGTAACAGCATCAGGTGGAAAAGCAAATCTGCTGATTCAGCTATGGTTTCTTTGTCGTCATCATTTTTAGATGCAATCACGGTTTCAACGGCTTCTTCACCAACTTTTTGGGCGATTTTATCCAAGCCTTTCTTGAACATCGAAGTGGTGTACGAACCCGCAGGCATCGTGTCTTTA
>TARA_R110002050_G_scaffold192079_2_pt1 | contig 27983 bp, 25 predicted proteins | sample TARA_R110002050 | Tara Oceans TARA_R110002050 (sample SAMEA4396988) | marine metagenome | biome: Polar Biome; feature: [DCM] deep chlorophyll maximum layer (ENVO:01000326); material: water (ENVO:00002006), including particulate matter (ENVO:01000060) such as... | depth 25 m
ATTGAGCTGGTTTTTCGGGTTTATAAAATAGTCAAAACCATAATGAAAGCGGTGCGACCAGGTTTTTTGTTTCAGCGATTGAAAGGATCTGATTTCGTTGTTCGCCGAGTTTCCCAATATTATTCGGTGGTACGATTCCTCTACATCGAAATACCTCAATTCGCTGTTGTAGGAGGTAAACAGGTTGAATTTCCCAATCCCATAATTCAGACCGTAAGCTGGAGTAAGAAACACTTCGGAAGTAGAAACAGGCACTTCCAGATAGATGTGACCGTCCATGCCAGCATTCCTTTTATTGGCTAATATAATGTTCAGCACACCGGTTACGCTGGCATCGTAGCGGGCTGGAGGAGTGGTAATGACCTCCACTTTGTCGATTTGTCCGGCTTGCAGCTGACTGAGGTAACTGCGGTCGCGCTCCATGCCATTCACCAGCACGATGATGTTCTGGCTTCCTTCAAGCGAAATATTTTGATGAAGATCAACCTGGACACCCGGCAGTAATTTCAAAATATCGGTGCCGGTGTTCGAAGCATCCTGCATTTTTTTGCTGACGAAAAAGGTGGTTTGGTCCGATTCCGATTTGGCCTTAATGCGCCCGGCAATCACGTCAATATTCTCTAACTGCAAATTGGTATCATCTAAAACAAGCCTGCCCAAATCAACGGGCATTCCGTTCAGCTCAACTTGTCTGGTGTAGGTTTCATATCCCAAGGCACTTACTTTCATGTGGTATTTGCCCGACAGGATGTTGTCAAGGGTAAAAATGCCTGCCAGGTTGCTTGCCGCACCTCCAACCAACACTGTCCCTGTTGAATCGTACAGGGCCACATGGGCAAAGGAAATGGCCTCGCGATTTTCGTGGTCGACAATGGCACCCGATAGGGCCGACTGTGCTCGTAACGGCAAGCTGATCGTTATGAATACGCATGCTAAAATGAATACGCGGGTTAGTTTTGGGGCGAGGGTTGAGATTTTCATGTTCGTCATCATCATGGTATGGGTTTGATTTGATGAGGTAAATTGACAGAACATGCCGTAATTGCCCAAATAACTGGGATACGTCGCAGCGATTTGTTATCGGGGGAATAAATCAGGCTTGACAGTTGTTACGGGAGGTAAGAATCTGTGATGAATGGTTAACCCAGCTGCTTGTAAAGTTTGTTGAATTCCCGCGACTTGTTGCGCGATACCGGTATTTCCTCTTCGATGCCCCAAAGCCGTAGTCGATATCCCAGGCTGTTGCCCTTTTTGGTTTTAATTTTTTTCAGGTTGGCAATAAATGCCCGGTGGGTGCGAAACAAGTAGGGGATTCCTGCCAGTTGCTGCTCAATATTGTTGATGGAATTACGAATCACTTTTTTCTGAATTTTTCCATCCGTTTGTATAAAAAAGTTCACGTAGTTTCCTTCTGAAACAGCAAAAAGGAACTGGCTCGGGTAGAAATTCAGCGTTTCTTTCTTCAATTGTGAATCGATTTGAATCCGTTCTTCGCTGTCCGATTGCATATTTGGCACGCTGGCAGCCTGATTCTTCGGGCTTAAAGCGTTTTGGTAGCGGTAATTCCATACCGAAGAAATTAGAAATGGAATGATGCCGATCAGGAAGGATTTTCTGACGGAGTCAAACAGCGTTGCCAGGTTCCATCGATCAGTCGGTTCTTCCAGCAAAAAAGCGGCAAAATAGATGGCGATTCCCATGCCCAGCAAAACAATAAAAACAGCCATCATTTCTTTCAATAGATTCCAGTCATGGCCTTTCGAAAAGAATTCGATCCTCCGTAAGCCTTTAATCATTCCAAATAGAGCCATTGCAGATATCAATGAATAGGCGGCCATCGTTGCGCTGTAACCAAAAATACGGCCGGCATGAGATCCCAGCGGTCGATACAACAAGGTAAATAGAAAAGCAAACAGCCCAATCAGCAAGGCCCCGTAATGCGGGTGCTTGAGGATGAAATTCTGAGGAAAGCTTTTTAACAAGCCGTTTTTTAGTTGATTCTTCATTTTTGGGAACACAGAAGATCTGCTCTGATCTTGCTTTTATTCCATGTAAAAGTAGGAATTTGAAAGCTGGTTTGTAGCGTGCAACAACGGTTTTTTCTGATTCGGCAGTACATTTTGTAGGTTGGGCAGTGATTGATAGGAAAAGATGGATTGATTGATGAAAGTTTTGCAGAAAATAAAATAAATCGGTTAATTTTGGAAATTTACCACCTTTTGAAGACAGAAAATGATATTCTAACAGACTAGTTTACTCCTCATGAGAAATATTTTAGCGATTGCCTTATTGGTTTTTTGGACATGTAGTGGTTTTGCCCAAAGCGCCGGAGACTACTTTCCCTTAGAAGACCTGACCACCGTTGGTGCATACTACTATCCCGAACATTGGGATGAGGCGCACTGGGATCGTGACCTGAAAAAGATGGCCGAAATGGGTTTTGAGTTTACGCATTTTGCCGAATTTGCCTGGGCACAATTGGAACCCGAAGAAGGAGTGTATGATTTTGATTGGCTGGATCGGGCGGTCGCTTTGGCGGCCAAGCACAAGCTGAAAGTAATTATGTGCACTTCAACAGCCACACCGCCTGTTTGGCTGGTTCGAAAGCACCCCGAGATCTTGAAAATGCGAGAGGACGGAACACGCATGGATCATGGGTCGCGGCAGCATGCTTCTTTTTCAAGCGAGGTGTACCGTCAATATTCCATGAAGATGATTGTTGAGTTGGCCAAACATTACGGGAACGATTCCCGCATTATTGGCTGGCAACTCGACAATGAGCCAGCCATCAACATCGATTTTAGTGACGATGCCCAAAAACGTTTCCGGGAATGGCTCAGGGAGAAATACCAAAGCATTGATGCCCTGAATGACGCTTGGGGCACCAACTTCTGGAGTGGCACCTACAGCGATTTTACTGAAATCAATATTCCACAGCACAAACAATGGGGAATGAACCTGTACCAACGGTTGGATCACAGCCGCTTTTGCGATCACGAAACTGCTTCGTTTCTGGATGAGCAGGCGATAGCAATCCGCGAATATGTCCATGCTGATCAGTGGGTTACCACCAACTACATTCCATACTACGATGCCCGCTATCCGGGAGCCAGCAAGGAACTCGACTTCATTACCTACACCCGTTACATGGTTTATGGCGAACACCCGGGAATCGGAATAAAAGGCTATCGAGTGGGCGAATATTCACGAATTGCCATGGCCAACGACTATTTCAGGCCATTGACACCAATTTATGGCGTGATGGAATTACAACCGGGGCAGGTGAACTGGGGTACGATCAACTCGCAGCCACTTCCGGGAGCGGTGCGTTTGTGGCTTTGGCATGTTTTTGCCGGCGGCAGTCAGCTTACCTGTACTTACCGATTCCGGGCACCGGTCTATGGTTTCGAGCAATATCATTATGGGATCGTAGGTCCCGATGGCGTAAGCCCAACTCGCGGTGGGCTGGAATTCCAGCAGTTTATGGACGAAATCAATTTGTTGAGAGGAAAATCAGCGATCGGAGAAGTTCCCGCAGCATATCAAAAAAGAAAAACGGCGATCCTTTACGATCCTGATAATACGGTTGCCATCAACCAGAACAAGCAAACTACAGTTTGGGATACCGAGCAGCATGTTTTAAAATACTATAAGGCGTTGAAGTCGTTTGGTGCTCCGGTCGATTTTATTCGCGATACCATGGATTTCTCCAAATACCCGGTGATTGTGGTTCCGGCCTACCAGCAGATGAGTCTGAAACTGATCGAAACGTTACTTCACTATGTTGAAGCTGGAGGCAATTTGGTGATGTCGTGCCGTACCGGACATCAGAATGAATTGGGACATCTTTGGGAAGCAAGCCACGCTGAACCCATTTACCAATTGATTGGTGGCCAAATTGAAAGCTACGACCTGCTGCGTCCCTATGATCCTGACACGGTAATCATGGACGGAGAGCCGTTTTCCTGGACCAGTTGGGGCGATTTGTTGAGCCCGGCTGAAGGCACCGAACGCTGGGCGACTTACACCGGCGACTTTTATGCCGGCAAAACAGCCGTGAGCTTCCTCCAGCTTAAGAAAGGAAGCGTGTGCTATGTGGGAGTCGACAGCAACGAGGGCGATCTGGAAATGGCTGTCCTTAGCAAAGTGTATGATCGCCTGAATATACCTGTGAAAAATTATCCGCCGGGAGTTACTGTCGAATACCGCGATGGTTTTGGTATTGCCGTGAATTACGCTGACCAGGACTACACGATGGAACTTCCTGCGAATGTTGAGATTCTGATTGGTAATCCGGTCATTCCAACGGCAGGGGTGCTGGTATGGAAAATACCTTAGATTATTGTGGAGAAGATGGGATTCATATGGCCGGTGATGGTCAGCAGATTATTGCGTTAGAAATAATTAAGAAGCCATCGAATGTTCAGGGAGACACGTGATTTACGCATCGGTGGGGCCAAATTTCATTCCCCGGTGTGCCGAGGATATCAAGCTTGGTTGATTGCTTGGTTTTCAAAGCCTTTCCTTCGTTGTTTTATAAGTTGCAAGCTGAATTCTTCTTCTATTTTATTTGTGGAGGCGGGTCAAAACTGCGAAATTCAAGAAAAAAACTGTTTTTTACTTACAAATTAGTTTTGTCTTTACGGATTAATTTCTACATTTGCTCCACTAATAACACTAAAAATGAAATTTCAGGCTATCATACTCAACGTCCTTATTCTTCTAGTCGTGGTCATTTCGCAGGCGAAGTGAGGATGTCGTACGTTGGTATAACCGATAGCCATTCTCATCAGGGGGAATGGCTTTTTTCATTTATAGAACATTAATTTATGAGACATTTTGCAACAATTCATTTGGTCCTTCTAGTCGTCATTCTAGTATTTCACTAAGAAAGGCCAGGGATTGTTGAACAAATAAAATTCGAAAGCCTTTCTCTATTGAGAAGGGCTTTTTTAAGAAACAAAAATCAAGTTGAAATGCAGAAAAAATTAAGATCGGCCACAACTACCGAAGGACGAAAGATGGCGGGAGCCCGGAGTCTTTGGCGAGCAAATGGTGTGAAGGAAGAGCAATTTGGAAAGCCCATGATTGCCATTGTCAACTCGTTCACCCAGTTTGTTCCGGGGCATGTTCACTTGCATCATATTGGTCAGGAAATTAAGGCCCTGATTGAAGAGCGAGGCTGTTTTGCCGCTGAGTTTAACACCATTGCCATCGATGATGGCATCGCCATGGGACACGATGGGATGTTGTATTCCTTGCCTTCGCGCGATGTGATTGCGGATAGTGTAGAATACATGTGTAACGGGCATAAGGCGGACGCGATGATCTGCATCTCAAACTGCGATAAGATTACTCCGGGAATGATGATGGCCGCAATGCGTTTGAACATTCCGGCCATTTTTGTTTCAGGCGGACCGATGGAAGCCGGGAAGATCGATGAGAAATCGTACGACTTGGTTGATGCGATGGTGATGGCAGCCGATGATTCAGTGTCGGATGAAACCATTTTGCGGGTCGAGCAAGAAGCTTGTCCAACCTGCGGTTCCTGCTCGGGTATGTTTACGGCCAACTCTATGAACTGTTTGGCTGAGGCGCTTGGACTGGCTTTGCCTGGAAACGGAACCATCGTGGCTACCCACGCCAATCGTAACAAACTGTTTGCTGAAGCGGCTAACCGCATTATCGACATTACTTACGATCACTACCAGAATGGCAATGAAAAGGTAACTCCTCGTGGAATCGCTACCAAAGCGGTGTTTGAAAATTCGATGAAACTCGATATTGCCATGGGGGGCTCAACCAATACGGTGTTGCACATTTTGGCCATTGCGCAGGAAGCCGGCGTAGATTTTACCATGGAAGATATTGACAAGCTGTCGCGCAACACACCCAACCTGTGTAAAGTGGCGCCCAATTCTGACTATCATATTGAAGATGTGAACCGGGCCGGTGGAATTCTGGGCATTTTGGCAGAGATGGACCGGGCTGGTTTATTGGACACGTCTGTTTCACGGGTGGATGGCTTAACTCTCGCTGAGGCAATTAAGAAGTATGACGTGATGAATCCGAAGGTTTCAGAAGAGGTCATCACCAAATATAAATCGGCTCCGGCCGGAGTTCGTAACAATGTTATGGGCTCCCAGGAAAGTTATTACAAGGCATTGGACACCGATCGCGAAAAAGGATGCATCCGCGATTTGGAGCATGCCTACAGCAAAGATGGCGGATTGGCTGTCTTGTTTGGAAACATTGCCCGCAACGGATGTATTATAAAAACAGCCGGTGTTGATCCGTCGGTTTACACGTTTAAAGGAACTGCCAAGGTATTTCAGTCGCAGGATGATGCTGTGAATGGAATTCTTGGCGACTCTGTGCAGGCCGGCGATGTGGTGGTCATCCGCTACGAAGGGCCTAAAGGCGGACCAGGTATGCAGGAAATGTTGTACCCCACATCGTATATTAAATCCATGAAGTTGGATAAGGCCTGTGCCTTGATTACTGATGGGCGCTTTTCCGGGGGGACTTCCGGATTATCTATCGGGCACGTTTCGCCTGAAGCTGCAGCAGGAGGTGAAATCGCACTGATCGAAGATGGCGACCTTATCGAGATCAGCATTCCAGAGCGTAAGATCAACTTGCTGATTTCAGATGAAGAAATGACAAAAAGAAAATCTGCAGAAGAAGCGAAAGGCAAGGACGCCTACACGCCTGCCGGCAGAGACCGGGTAGTAAGCAAAGCCCTGAAAGCTTATGCCAGCCTTGTTTCTTCGGCTGACAGAGGTGCAATTCGATTAATAGATTAGTAACAAATAAAAACTCATTCATATGGCAACAAAGCGAATTACTGGATCAAAGGCCGTTATCCTTTCACTTTTGGAAGAAGGCGTAGATACCATTTTTGGATATCCGGGTGGGGCGATCATGCCCATTTACGACGCCCTGTATGATTTTGACAAGCAAGTAACCCACATTCTGACCCGTCACGAACAAGGCGCAGTGCATGCAGCCGAAGGGTATGCCAAGGTCACCGGCAAGGCTGGCGTTTGTTTTGCCACCTCGGGGCCTGGCGCCACCAACCTGATTACCGGAATCGCTGACGCGATGATCGACTCCATCCCGTTGGTTTGCATTACCGGACAGGTGGCTTCACCGCTGCTCGGAACCGATGCGTTTCAGGAGTCGGATGTGGTTGGCATTTCCATGCCAATTACCAAATGGAATTATCAGATTACCAATGCGGATGAAATTCCGGAGGCCATTGCAAAAGCATTCTATATTGCACAATCCGGCCGTCCGGGACCTGTATTGTTGGATATTGCCAAAGATGCCCAGTTTCAGGAAATAGATTTCAATTATAAAAAGTGTACAAAAATCCGGTCCTATATTCCGGAGCATCCGGTTGACCCCTTTAAGGTGAAGGCGGCTGCCTGGCTGATTGATCAGGCTAAAAAACCGTTACTGCTTTTCGGACAGGGCGTTATCATTGCCCAAGCCGAAGCTGAGCTGAAAGCTTTTGTTGAAAAGACCGGAATTCCTGCGGCCTGGACCTTGCTTGGCCTTTCTGCTATGCCGAGTGATCACCCGCTGAATGTCGGGATGCTAGGCATGCATGGAAACTATGGGCCAAACATCAAAACCAATGAGGCGGATTTGATCATTGCTGTCGGCATGCGATTTGACGACCGGGTTACCGGCAAGGTGAGTTCGTACGCAAAAAATGCCAAGATTATTCACTTGGAGGTGGATCCGGCAGAAATCGATAAGATTATCAAAACTGATGTTGCTGTGTTGGGTAATGCCAAAAAATCGCTGGCCATGCTGATCGACAATGTGAAGGAAAACACGCACGACGCTTGGGTTCAGGAGTTCAAGGACTGCGACAAAATTGAATTCGAAAAAGTAATCGATAAAGACATTCGCCCGGATAAAGTTGGGTTGACCATGGGGGAGGCTGTCCGCATTACTTCGGAAAAGACAAACAACAACGCGGTGTTGGTAACGGATGTGGGTCAGCAGCAGATGATTGCATCGCGCTACTTTAAGTTCTCGCAGTCAAAAAGCAATGTTACTTCCGGAGGATTGGGGACGATGGGCTATGCGATTCCTGCATCGCTGGGTGCTCAGTTGGGTGCAAAAGACCGGACGGTTTGCTGCTTTGTAGGTGATGGTGGTTTCCAGATGACCTTGCAGGAATTGGGCACTATAGTACAAAACAAACTGCCGGTAAAAATCATCCTCCTGAATAATAACTTCCTGGGAATGGTTCGGCAGTGGCAACAGTTGTTCTTCGAAAAGCGCTATTCATTTACCGAGCTTCAAAATCCTGATTTCATCATGATTGGGAAAGGTTTTGGAATGGAAGGCCACAAAGTAACCAAACGCGAAGAGTTGTCTGATGGCATTCAAAAGATGCTCGATCACGATGGTCCATATCTGCTGGAGGTTGTTGTTGAGAAGGAAGACAACGTATTCCCTATGGTTCCGTCAGGAGCATCAGTTTCAGACATTATTCTTGAAGCTTAATCGTTAAAAATTGAAAAAATGAAACAGGAATTTATTATTACCATATATTCGGAAAACCACATTGGATTGTTAAACCGGATCACGATCAATTTTACCAAGCGTAAAATGAATATCGAAAGTTTAACCGTTTCTGAATCAGCTATTAGGGGGATTTCGAAATTCACCATCGTGGTGAATGAAGAAGAAGACCGGGTAAAGAAAGTTGTTGGACAACTGGAAAAAGTGGTGGAGGTGCTAAAAGCGTTTTACCACACCAACGACGAGATGGTGTTTCAGGAAATCGCGCTCTACAAAGTTCAAACCGACACCTTGTATGACAGCGACCAGGTTGAACGCCTGGTTCGCAAGGCAGGCGCCCGCATTTTAGAAATTACCCGCGAATACACGGTCATTGAGAAAACGGGGCATAAGGAAGAAACACAGGAGCTGTTTGAAGCCTTGAACCAGTTTGGCGTGCTACAGTTTATCCGTTCGGGCCGCGTGGCAATTACCCGTGACCCCATTGAGCGCTTGTCGGAATTCTTAATGGAGCGTGACAACTTATTGAGTCAGGTGGATTAATTTTGTAAAATCATTTAATAAAGCATATAAAGAAATGGCAAATTATTTTAACACACTTCCTTTGCGCCTGCAATTGGAACAATTGGGAACCTGCGAGTTCATGGATCAAGCTGAATTTGCAGACGGCGTAAAAAAGCTGGAAGGCAAAAAAGTGGTGATCGTTGGATGCGGCGCCCAGGGATTGAACCAGGGACTCAACATGCGTGACTCGGGACTGGATGTGTCCTACACTCTGCGTGAGGCAGCGATCAAGGAAAAACGCCAGTCGTACAAAAACGCGGCCGACAACAATTTCAAAGTAGGAACTTACGAAGAAATGCTGCCATCAGCTGACTTGGTCATTAATCTGACTCCTGATAAACAGCACTCCAGTGTTATTAAAGCGGTGATGCCCCTGATGAAAAAAGGAGCAACCCTGTCGTATTCCCACGGCTTTAACATTGTAGAAGAGGGCATGCAAATCCGCAACGATATTACCGTGATTATGGTTGCGCCCAAATCTCCGGGTTCGGAAGTACGCGAAGAATATAAGCGTGGTTTCGGGGTGCCTACCCTGATTGCCGTTCACCCGGAAAATGATCCGAATGGAGATGGATTTGAGCTTGCCAAAGCCTACGCAGTAGCTACCGGCGGGCACAAAGCGGGCGTCTTGCGTTCGTCGTTTGTGGCCGAAGTCAAATCGGACTTGATGGGTGAGCAAACCATTTTGTGTGGCTTGTTGCAAACCGGTTCCATTTTGTCGTTCAATAAAATGATTGAAAAAGGCATTGAGGCGGGTTACGCGTCTAAGCTTATTCAATACGGATGGGAAGTGATCACCGAAGCGCTGAAGCACGGCGGAATCACCAATATGATGGATCGTTTGTCGAATCCCGCGAAAATCAAAGCGTTCGAATTGGCTGAAGAATTGAAAGACATTATGCGTCCGCTGTTTCAAAAACACATGGACGACATTATGTCGGGCGAATTTTCCAAAACCATGATGGAAGATTGGGCCAACGACGACAAAAACCTGCTGACCTGGCGTGCTGCAACAGGTGAAACAGCTTTCGAAAAAACACCGGCTACGGATGAGGAAATTACCGAGCAGGAATATTTTGACAACGGCGTGTTGCTGGTAGCCTTTGTGAAATCGGGTGTTGAGCTTGCATTTGAAACCATGACTGAAGCAGGAATTAAAGAGGAATCAGCTTATTATGAGTCGTTGCACGAAACACCGCTGATTGCGAACACCATTGCCCGGAAGAAATTGTTCGAAATGAACCGGGTGATTTCGGATACAGCCGAATATGGCTGCTACTTGTTCGATCACGCCTGCAAGCCGTTACTGGGTGATTTTATGAATAAGATTGAAACCGACGTGATTGGCGAGACTTATGGCGAAGGTTCAGATAATCATGTCGATAACAAGCGCTTGATTGAAGTGAATGCGCAAATTCGTTACCACGATGTGGAAATTATTGGCGAAGAACTGCGTGCGGCCATGGCTGCCATGAAAGCGATTTACTAGTTGATTGGCTGTTCTCCGGCAAATTTACAAGCCGGGGAACACAAGATATAGACAAGCTCCATCTGACGATGGGGCTTTTTGCATTTTATCCGGCTGATTTCTTGTATTGTGCCAGAACGAAATCTTTCCGCAGAACCTTTGAACAACTAGGCTTTTGATGGGTTATTTTTTTGTATTTTCAACCGTAGAAAAACAAAACTTCAAACGAAAACGAAATTCGACTATGATTTCATGGTTTATTGATCAAGATCCTGTGAAACAGGCGTTGTTGGCTACGTTATTTACCTGGGGCGTTACAGCTCTCGGGGCTTCCATGGTTTTCTTTTTTAAGCGCATCAACCGGAAAGTGATGGATGGTATGCTTGGTTTTGCCGCTGGTGTGATGATTGCCGCCAGCTTTTGGTCGCTTTTAAACCCAGCCATTGAGATGGCCCGGGCAACCAGCGACTACCCTTGGGTGCCGGCCGTGATCGGCTTTTTGGGAGGCGGAGCTTTTTTGTGGACGGCCGACCAGTTACTGCCTCACCTTCACCTGGGTTTTCCCCGCGAAGAAGCAGAAGGCGTTCCAACTACCTGGCGCCGAAGTGTGTTGCTTGTTATGGCCATCACCCTGCACAATATTCCCGAAGGATTGGCAGTAGGAGTTGCCTTTGGCGCGGTGGCTGTCAGTGCCCCTATTGACGGCGTTCCGGCGGCAACTTTAGCTGGGGCAGTGGCTTTGGCTATTGGTATCGGCATCCAAAATTTTCCGGAAGGGGCGGCCGTTTCTGTTCCGCTGCGCCGCGAAGGATTCAGTCGGCGGAAAAGCTTTCTGTATGGCCAGGCTTCAGGCATTGTGGAGCCGATTGCTGGAGTAATTGGTGCAGCAGCGGTACTGATGATGCAGCCAATTTTGCCTTATGCGCTTTCGTTTGCGGCAGGTGCCATGATCTATGTTGTGGTTGAGGAACTCATTCCCGAATCGCAGTTACAAAAGAATACGGATATTGCGACCATCGGTGCCATGCTCGGATTCGCAGTCATGATGACCTTGGATGTTGCCTTGGGGTAAAGGGAAACCAAGCCCTAATTCCCAATGACCAATAACCTGTCTTTTAAACATGTTTTTTTGCAGCGGATTTAGCTGTTAAAAGTGTAATATTATTATTCAAAAATTGAAACAATGAAGAGTATTATTGAAGGCACTTATAAACTCCTGTCGTTTGAGGCAGAAAAAGAAAATGGCGAAATCGTTTATCCATTTGGTGAAGACGCTATTGGGTACATTCATTATTCGACATCTGGCCACTTTTCGGTTCAGTATATGCCCAAGCATCAAGCAAGTGAAAACTTGAAAGGTGTGTCGTATTTTGGAAGTTACGAATACAACCGCGAGAAAGATTACATCGTTCATCATGTGGAAGGTTCGTTGTTTCCGAATGAAGAAGGCCTGGATAAAATCCGTAATGCCCGTGTAAGGGGAAAAGGATTGCAGTTGACTTGTCCACCACAAAAATGGGGCGATGATGAAGTTTTGGTAGCGACCATTCGTTTCGAAAAGCAGGAAGAACTGCCTCCGGTGACGGTTTTCTAACCGAAAGATTCGATTACCTTCGAACCTGAACCACACCTTTGAATCGACTTCACTGGTGTGGTTCAGATTTTTTTGCGAAAGGAAAGGTCCAGCAGTTTTTCAAATTGAACGAGCAGCACTAAGGCAATGCCAATTTGTATGATCAAGGTGACTTGCTTCAGTGGAATTCCATAAAGCTGTACGTTTAGGTTGGCGGTCATGTTGGTGATAGCCAGACCCATAAAGAGGCCGACAAAAAAGAAAATCCAGGCAAATCGGATGTTGTTGAGTACCGATTCGTGCTGGCGCTTTTCCTGGTTGATCTTGTCCATCATGCGCGCTTCAAAATCGTCGAAAGGCATTTTGGTGAGCGAATGCTTCATCAAATTTCTGATCAGTTTTTCTTCTTGATGCATCTTATCCATTTCAAATCGTTTTTAGCTCCTTTAACATCAGTTGATTCACTGCCGCCAGCATGTTTTTGCGTCCCCGGTGCAAAATAACCCGCACATTAGCTTCTGTCCAACCGGTTTCATCGGCGATGGTTTTGCTCGGTTGATCTTCCAAATAGAACAAGCGCAGCACCAAACTTTCCTTCGGTGGAATCAATTTTAACGCTTCCTGCACCACCAAAGTTTGTTCTTCCGGTGTCAGGCCGTTCAGACTGCCCTCAACCGAATCAAGCTCCGTTTCCTGAAGTTCATTTTGGTAAATGTGCTGCTTCTTTTCTTCTCGTATTCGCTGGAATGCTTCGTTAATGACAATCCGGTAAAACCAGGTTTTAAAACTCGAATGCCCTTTAAAGGTTTTCAGTTTTTGGAAGACCTTGATAAACGATTCTTGCACAACCTCCTCGGCCCAAAATTCATCTTTGACGACAGAAATAGCCACCGAAAAGGCCAGGTCTTTATAGTTGCTTATAAAATACCTGAAGCCCTCGGTGTCGCCGTTTAAGACTTTTTGGATGTAAAGGTTGTCCATTGAAATTAGTTGCTTTTCGGCTTGTCAATATAATGAGCGATGACCATGGCGACTCCTCCAAAAAGCAGGACAAAGGCAAAGATGGATGCTCCATCGGTTTTTTTGTTCAAGTTGTCCCACATGGGGTTTAGGGTAAGAACCATGGCGAGCGAGAGCCCGACGCCGATACCAGTTATCAACATGCCCAATTTCAGCCAGGGAAATCGAAAACCGACTTCGCGTTTGGCATAAATCTCCGAAACATCCTTGTCTCGTTCAATGAGTGCCATTCGTTCTTTATTTCTGGCTTGCAGAAAATAGTACCATCCTAAAAAGACACTGGCGAAAAATCCCAGCCAAATCAATGCTAACATCAAATCTTCCATTGTTTCGTTTTTTAAAGTTTCGCCTCTTTGATGCAGGCGAATAAGAAATGTTACAGAAAAATGGAATATAGTATGAAATGTAAGTGAACGGTTTTAGTAATGAAAGGCTTATTTCTCACGCGAACGATACGATCCGTGTTTGCTTACTTCTCAAAGGCGCTTCCTGCGACCTCCAAAACCATTTGAAACTCGTGGATAGAATTCAGGTCGATTGAGCCAAGCACATAAATTACAGCCTTGTTGCTCACCAGCAAGAATTCGTTTTCGCCACTTTTGCCTTTGTTTCGAAGAAAAGAGATCTTATCATCTGACCGTTCGGAAACCATCAGGCGGGAGAAGTCTTTCAAATTAGTCTGAGATAAGAAAGGTTCATATAGCGACTGGCGTTCGGAGTCTCTCGGACCCTGGAATTCGATCATTCTTAAGCAGGAAAGCTGCCTGTAATATTCCTTCAATTCGGGAGGAGTGGTTTTGGCTTCAGCCAACATCTTAAACATCTCATCCGAGACTTCAAAAAAAGAAACATCCGTCATTTTCTTGAATGATTGAAAAGACTGTTCAATGGACTGATTTCCGTTTTGTGCACCCGATGATAAACTTGCGATGATGCAAAACAATAGCAAAAATAGTGTTGTTCTCATACTTGTTTTTTAATTATGGAACTTAATGTCCAATATTTGTTTCACGTAATGTTCTCATTGATTGGAGTGGCTTTTCCAACAGGTTCACATCTTCCAACTGCTTCAGGTTTTTATTCATTTCGCTGGAGAAATAGTACAAGGTTTTCGCCGTGGTGTTATTCAGTTGAATCAGCTCTTTTTTTGTCAGTTGTGTGTATCGTATTGGTTCTCGGTTTGTTCTGAAAAATGCTACACTGACTATAACTGTTAGCGCAGCAATTGATGCGGCAATTGAGATCCTTCGGGTCAGCTTGACCCTGGAATCTTTAATGTGTCGGGTTACTTTTGCAAGAGGATCAAAGTCATCAGGAATCTCGTCACCCGATTTCCCGAAAGCCTTATGATAGGCTTTCAGGAAAACAACGGATTCGTCGTTTTTTTTTAGGAGATGAACCATCTCTTCAATGGTTGATTCCCCTTCTAAAAACGATTTTGTTTTGTTTTTATCGTTTTTCATAAACTGTACTCTCCTTTAAATATATGATACAATCTTCTACGTCCCCTCGAAACATGCACCCGAATTGCATTCACCGGGAGTTGCATGATCTGTGCTATTTCGGTATACTCAAGACCTTGAAAGTCTTTTAGCTGTAATGCCAGTTGCTGTTGTTCGGGCAATCGTTTGAGTTGTTGCCTGATTTGCTCCACCAGGTCAAGCTGTTCCATGGTCGACGTTTCAACCCTTTCATGCTGGTGGGTTTGCTGAAAAACCTGAAATTGTTTTTGCTTTCTTAGTTGATCGAAGCAATAGTTTCTTAACATGGTCATGCAAAAACTTGCTATATTTTCTTCTCTGTTCAGCTTTTTGCGTTGAAGCCACAACCTTAAAACAATCTCCTGAACAGCGTCCTGAGCTTCTTCTTTTGAATTTAGAATGCTGAAGGCAAACCGGTAAAGTTGATCTTTAAGTTGATGGATCAGTTGTTCAAATTCATTTTTTTTCATGAAGCAAAAACGCTGTTTATTTAGAAATCTACGTTGGTATTACGAATAGACCCTGATTTCATTACACCTGTTGGAAGAATTAAAGTTCAAAAGAACCGAAAGTCTTTGAAGATCAAAATAATTGCAGGAGAATTTGTTTTCATTGCCAGCTTCTTGGATGAAGGACAGTAACTTTTGTTGTCTGATTTTTGTTTGAATGATCAATTCCCAATGAACCACTCAATTCTTGCAGATAATTCAGATGAATGCATCTTTTTATTAAGAATCGTAAAATAAAAAGCCATTCTGTTTTCATTTTAAAATTAAATTGTGATATTTGCAGGAAATCATTGAAAAAATGACACGAATTTATTCCATTTCCATTCTCGGTATTCTACTCGGTATTCTAATTTGGATGCGGTAATGAGAATGGTATGGAGTAACTAAATTTATAAAAGACAGACATAAAGCCATTCTCAAACGAGAGTGGCTTTTTTCTTTGATAGAAACAGTAAAAACAGATAATCAAATAAATCATTTCATCATGAGCGACAGATTGTACATTTTCGACACCACTTTGCGAGACGGGGAGCAAGTTCCCGGGTGTCAGTTAAACACGGTTGAGAAGATTGAAGTGGCCAGAGCATTGGAGGAATTGGGCGTTGATGTGATCGAAGCCGGTTTCCCTGTATCAAGTCCGGGCGACTTCAAATCAGTAGTCGAAATTTCAAAAGCGGTGACCTGGCCAACCATTTGTGCCCTAACCCGCGCAGTAGAAAAAGACATTGATGCTGCCGCCGAAGCTCTAAAATATGCAAAAAAGGGCCGGATTCATACCGGGATTGGCACATCGCCTTATCACATCTACAACAAACTCAATTCGACTCCTGAGAAAATTCTCGAACGTGCTGTTGCTGCCGTAAAATATGCGAAGAAGTATGTTGAGGATGTGGAGTTTTATGCCGAAGATGCGGGCCGCTCCGACAATGAATACCTGGCGCGGGTGGTTGAGGCGGTGATTAAAGCCGGAGCTACGGTGGTGAACATTCCGGACACAACCGGCTATACCTTGCCTTACGAGTTTGGCGAAAAGATTAAGTACTTGGTGGATAACGTTCGTGGGATTGAAAAGGCAGTGATTGCAACGCACTGCCACAACGACTTGGGAATGGCAACGGCAAACACCATTGCCGGAATCATGAATGGAGCACGGCAAGCGGAGGTAACCATCAATGGAATTGGTGAACGGGCTGGAAACACTTCGCTTGAAGAAGTGGTGATGACCCTGAAAAGCCGCTACCAGGTGTTGAATATCGATACGAACATCAACACTAAAAACATTTATAAAACAAGCCGACTGGTGTCTAATTTGATGAACATGCCGGTGCAACCCAACAAAGCGATTGTGGGCCGGAATGCTTTTGCCCATTCTTCCGGGATTCACCAGGATGGCGTGTTGAAAAATCGGGAGAATTACGAAATCATCGATCCGACCGATGTTGGCATCAATGAGTCGTCCATTGTGTTGACCGCCCGAAGCGGACGTGCAGCGCTGAAACATCGCTTGGAAATTATGGGCTTCGAACTGAACAAGGAGCAGTTGGAAGAGGTTTATGAGAAGTTCCTGGATCTGGCTGATAAGAAAAAGGATATTCGCGATGACGATGTGGCCTTGCTGGTTGGTGATGCTGAACAAAAAGAACGTCGCATAAAACTGGACTTCCTGCAGGTGGTCAGCGGAAAATCGCTGCAACCGATGGCTTCAGTTCGAATTGATGTGGCTGGAGAGAAATTTGACGCGACAGCTTCGGGCAACGGTCCGGTTGACGCGGCGATCAACGCTGTTAAACAAATCATCCGCCGGCAGGTTACTTTAGAGGAGTTCCTGATTCAGGCCATTACCAAAGGAAGTGATGACGTTGGCAAGGTACATATGGAGCTGGATTTTGAAGGCGTGAAGTACTTTGGATTTGGCGCTCACACGGATATTATTACCGCCTCGGTGGAAGCGTTTCTGGATGCGGTGAATAAAATTCCGATAAAATAAAGAAGTGTAATTTTTTAAAAGAAAATAAATTGGAAGCAAAAACATTATTCGACAAAATTTGGGATGCCCACGTGGTGAAGAAAGTAGAAGCAGGCCCAAGTGTATTGTATATCGATCGTCATTTCATTCATGAAGTGACCAGCCCGGTTGCCTTTTTAGGATTGAAGAATCGCGGACTTAAAGTTTTCCGGCCAGATCAAACCACGGCCACGCCTGACCACAATGTGCCGACGATTGATCAGGAATTAAGCATCAAGGATGAGCTTTCGCGCCACCAGGTAGAAATGCTTAAGCGCAATTGCGAAGAGCATGGCATTACCTATCATGGTTTGGGAAGCGAAGGACATGGCGTGGTTCACATCATTGGGCCTGAAATGGGCTTGACTCAACCTGGCATGACCATCGTTTGTGGCGACAGCCATACGTCTACCCACGGGGCTTTCGGTGCTATTGCCTTTGGAATTGGAACCAGCGAAGTGGAAATGGTGCTGGCCAGCCAATGCATCATGCAGCCCAAACCTAAAAAAATGCGCATCATCGTTGATGGTGAGTTGGGAAAAGGGGTTACGTCAAAAGACATTGCCCTGTACATCATTTCTCAAATTTCTACCAGCGGTGGCACGGGCCATTTTATTGAATATGCGGGATCTGCCATCACCAGCCTGAGCATGGAAGCCCGTATGACGCTTTGTAATTTAAGTATTGAAAGTGGTGCCCGTGGCGGAATGATTGCCCCGGACGACACAACCATCAACTACATCAAAGGCCGTCAGTTTGCTCCCAAAGGAGCCGACTGGGACAACGCCGTTGAACACTGGAAATCCTTGAAGTCGGATGCAGACGCTCAGTTTGATACCGAATATCATTTTGACGCGGCCGACATCGAGCCAATGATTACCTATGGAACGAATCCGGGTATGGGAATTGGTGTCACACGAAACATTCCGCTGGGTGAAGAGTTGCTGGGGACGGATAAAACAACTTTCCTGAAATCGCTGAAATACATGGACTATCATCCGGGCGAAGCTATGAAGGGCAAAAAAGTTGACTACGTTTTCCTCGGAAGCTGTACCAACGGAAGGATTGAAGATTTCCGCGCATTCGCACAGTTTGTGAAAGGCAGACAGAAAGCAGCCGACATTAATGTTTGGTTGGTGCCCGGCTCAAAAGCGGTCGAAAAGCAAATCATTGAAGAAGGACTGGACAAGATTTTTGAAGCAGCAGGAATGGCTCTTCGTCAGCCAGGATGCTCCGCTTGCTTAGCCATGAACGATGATAAAATTCCTGAAGGAAAATACGCGGTTTCAACTTCGAACCGGAACTTTGAAGGTCGTCAGGGACCCGGAGCCCGCACGATGCTGGCCAGCCCGTTGACTGCTGCAGCTGTGGCGGTAACAGGTGTAATCACCGATCCGAGGGAGTTGATGTAAAGCCCCGAACCCCGTAAGGGGAATGGGAAAAGATAAACAAGAGTGAAATAATTTACTAAATAGTGCCTTGCTCCCAAACTTCCGGCAAACGTCGGAAATTTGGGAGGGGCTTCTAATAATAGATAGAAATGGCATACGATAAATTTAATACATTAACATCTCCGGCAGTGCCGCTGCCTGTGGAGAATGTGGATACCGACCAGATTATTCCTGCCCGTTTTTTGAAGGCAATTGAGCGTAAAGGTTTTGGAGATAACTTGTTTCGCGACTGGCGTTACAACAAGGCCAACCAGCCCATTGCTGATTTTCCTTTAAACGACAGCAAATACTCCGGGAAAATTCTTGTTGGCGGTAAAAATTTTGGCAGTGGTTCAAGCCGTGAACATGCGATTTGGGCGATTTATGATTATGGGTTTCGTGTGGTGGTATCCAGTTTCTTTGCTGATATCTTTAAAGGGAATGCGTTGAATAATGGTCTGTTGCCGGTAGTGGTCTCTCCAGCTTTCCTTGAAAAGATTTTCAACGCCATCGAAAATGATCCTTCAACGGAGTTTGAAGTTGATCTTGCAACCCAGAAATTCACCATGCTGGCTACCGGAGAGTCGGAAGAATTTGAAATCAATCCTTACAAAAAGCACTGTTTGCAGAACGGATTGGATGACATCGACTTTCTAGTGGATATGAAGGAAGAGATTGAGGCATTTGAAAAATAAAAAATTGATCATGACGGGAAAAGTGGTAGAGGTTCAAAACCAGGTGCTCAGTATTATGGATACAACGCTGAGAGATGGAGAACAGACCTCAGGTGTTTCATTTACTGACACCGAGAAACTAAGTGTTGCAAAAGTCTTGCTGGAAAGTGTTAAGGTCGATCGCATCGAAATTGCATCAGCACGCGTTTCCGAGGGCGAATTTGAAGCTGCCCGTCGAATTATGTCCTGGGCTGCCGAACATGGTCATCTTGACCGGGTAGAAATCCTTGGATTTGTAGATGGCAAAATTTCGCTGGACTGGATCAACCGGGCTGGCGGAAAGGTGTTGAACTTATTGTGTAAAGGATCTTATAAGCATGTCACCCAGCAACTTCGCAAAACGCCTGAAGAACACATTGCGGATATTCGAAAATCGGTTGATTATGCGACCGAACTAGGAATTGCGGTGAACGTCTACCTGGAAGACTGGTCGAATGGGATGCGGAATTCCAGAGATTACGTACATTTTATGGTTTCCCAACTCAAGGAAATGAATATCAGGCGTATCATGCTACCCGATACTTTGGGAATATTGGATCCGGATGAAACCTATGAGTTCTGCAAGGAAATGATTGAGAGTTTCCCCGATGTTGAATTTGATTTTCACTCACATAACGATTATGACCTGGCTATTGCCAATGTTTTTCATGCCATTAAGGCAGGGATTCGTTGCGTGCATACCACTGTGAATGGTCTCGGTGAGCGGGCTGGGAATGCGCCACTTTCGAGTGTGATCGCCACCATCAAAGATCATCTGCGCATGGAAACCAAGGTGAACGAAAGCATGTTGAATCGGATTTCGAAACTGGTAGAGAGTTTTTCAGGCATTCGTATCCCGACAAACAAACCTTTGATTGGTGAGTTTGTGTTTACGCAATGCAGCGGGATTCATGCGGATGGCGACAACAAGAACAATTTGTACTTCAACGATTTGCTGCCGGAGCGTTTTGGTCGCGTCAGAAGCTATGCTCTTGGCAAGACTTCAGGAAAAGCCAATATTAAAGCCAATCTCGAAGAAATGGGGATTGAGCTTGATCCGGAATCATTAAAAATGGTAACCAACCGAATTATTGATTTGGGAGATAAAAAGGAAACAGTAACTGCTGAAGACTTGCCCTACATTGTTGCCGATGTGTTGCAGGAAAGCATGGAGCAAAAAATTCAGATTAATAATTATGCCTTGTCGCATGCGATGGGCTTGAAACCTTCAGCCACAGTAAGTATTAGTGTTTATGGAAAAACCTATGAAGCCAGTGCTTCCGGCGATGGGCAGTACGACGCGTTTATGAATGCGCTGAAGAATATTTACCGGCGACTGAAAAAGCCTTTCCCGAAATTGCTTGACTATAGTGTCACGATTCCTCCCGGAGGAAAGACAGATGCTCTGGTAGAAAGTGTGATCATATGGGAGCTTGGGCGAGAGTTTAAAACCCGTGGTCTCGATCCCGATCAGACAGCGGCTGCCATTAAAGCAACTGTGCGCATGTTGAACCTGTTGGAACATCGGACGGAGCATGATAACGTTTAAAAATTGAAAATAAATAGAAGAATATGAAATTGAAATTAGCGGTTCTTCCGGGAGACGGAATTGGACCTGAAATTATTGATCAGGCAATGAAAGCAGTGAAAGCTGTTGCCCTGAAATTTAATCACGAATTGGAATACAACTTTGGTTTGACGGGCGCTGTGGCTATTGATAAATTGGGTGAGCCATACCCTGATGAGACGCATGAACTGTGTATGCAGTCCGATGCCGTGCTGTTTGGTGCTATTGGCGATCCGAAGTATGATAACGACCCCAAAGCCAAAGTTCGCCCGGAGCAGGGATTGTTGTTGATGCGCAAGAAACTGGGTTTGTATGCTAATATTCGTCCGGTGGAAACTTTTGAGTCGTTGTTACATAAATCGCCTCTGCGCCGTGAGTTGGTCGAAGGAGCTGATTTTGTCGCCATTCGCGAGTTGACCGGTGGTATTTATTTTGGCGAAAAAGGACGGAAAGATAACGGAAACACGGCTTTTGACACTTGCACCTACACCCGCGATGAAGTGGAACGCATTCTGAAACTGGCCTATGAATTTGCCCTTAAACGCAACAAAAAGCTAACGGTGGTTGACAAAGCCAATGTGCTGGAAAGCTCACGTTTGTGGCGCGAAATTGCGCAGGAAATGGCCCCCAGTTATCCGGACGTGAAAACGGAATACATGTTTGTGGATAATGCTGCAATGCAAATCATCCAGTGGCCGAAAAACTTTGATGTGATGGTGACCGAAAACATGTTCGGTGATATTCTGACCGATGAAGCCAGTGTGATTACCGGTTCGCTGGGACTCTTGCCATCGGCTTCGATCGGGATTCACACCTCGGTTTTTGAACCGATCCACGGCTCGTACCCGCAGGCAACCGGGAAAGACATTGCCAACCCTATTGCCACCATTTTATCGGCAGCCATGATGTTTGAGTATGCTTTTAGCCTGATGGATGAAGGTAAGCTGATCCGTAAAGCTGTTGCTGCCTCAATGGACGCAAAAGTGGTTACTGAAGATATTGCCGAAGGAAAAGCATACAAAACATCGGAAGTGGGCGATTGGATTGCTGACTATATTTCCAAGGCATAAACATTTTTTTCTCATTGAAACAGAAAAAGGCTTTCCAATTTGGAAGGCCTTTTTTGAATATATCATGAGCTTCATCGAGCCAGATTCTTTTTCCAATGATTCGGGTTCGAATAGCGTTATTTTATTTGCTTCACTTTGACGGCGGTTGGTCCTTTTTGGCCCATTTCAACCTCGAAACTAACCAGGTTTCCTTCTTTGATGTCTTCCAGCACATTGTTGATATGGACAAAAACACTTTCTTTCGTCTCTGAATCACGGATAAATCCGTAACCTTTTGAATCGTTGAAGAAAGTTACCGTTCCTTTGCGTATTGGATCAATTGCTTCGTTCGGATCGCTCTTCGGCACACTGACCTCAATGTCTTCAACGTTAACTTCTGCTTTTTGAGAGGGATCGGGTGGTGTGTCGGTGAAGTTTCCATTTTCATCAACATACATTATCATATCGTCCAGACTGTTTGATTTTTCATTGTCTTTTCTGGCCAATCGTTTCTTCTCTTTCTCTTTTCTCTTTTTTTCTTTCTTGTTTCGTACTTCTTTTTTGTTAAATGTTTCTTGAGACCTACCCATAAATTCTGTTTATATTAATTATTAGTGAATACTCATACTATGTATTTACCAGCCTACGAAGGAATGGCAAAACAGGTTTCCGATATTGCAACCGGACTTTACTTTTCACGCTTATAAATGAGGCGGAAATTGCTTTTTTTAGTAAAAAAGGATCAAAAAAAGAGAACTATACTGAACGACTGAAAGGAGTGGGTCTGGTCTTTTTAGCGCTATTTTTGAGCCCAAAATTTCGGCTAAGTTACAATTTTATTTGATGGAATAATAATCTGGAGCTTGTGGCTACGGGTAAATTAACATCAGGGAGTCGTTTAACCTGATCTTTCAAATGAAGCATGTGTCGTTTCACAACCAATCATTTTCCGGGCCGTGAGTTTTTGATGAGTCTGAAAGCAGTTGATTTATGCCTTTCAGCTCTTTCGTAGTCAGATAGCGCCACTTGCCAACAGGAACATCCAGCGAGATATTCATAATTCGGATGCGTTTAAGTTTAGTTACTTCATAGTTCAGGTATTCGCACATGCGACGGATTTGCCGGTTGAGGCCCTGGGTTAAAATGATTCTGAATTGGTGCGAATCAATTTGTTCCACTTCGCATTGGCGTGTCACCGTATCCAGAATCGGGATTCCACTGCCCATCTTTCGGATAAATTCCTTGGTGATGGGCTTGTTTACCGTAACCAAATATTCTTTTTCATGGTTGTTTCGTGCGCGTAAAATCTTGTTAACAATGTCGCCGTCATTGGTCAAAAAGATCAGTCCTTCGCTGGGTTTGTCAAGTCGCCCGATTGGGAAAATCCGCTTGGGGTAGTCGATGTAATCGATGATATTATTTTTTTCCACCCGGGTGTCGGTTGTACACACGATGCCCACCGGTTTGTTAAAAGCCAGGTAAACGGGTTTGTCTTTGGGCTCTGAAATTAGTTTCCCATCTACCCGGACCTCATCCATCTGGCCGACTTTGGTTCCCATTTCCGGAACCATACCGTTGATGGTTACCCGGCCTGCTTCAATTAATTTATCTGCTGCCCGCCGCGAGCAATAACCCACTTCACTTAAATACTTGTTGATTCGCGTTGTTTGTGTCACCTTTTGTGTGTTTTATCATTAGAACAAGCGCCATTCGATTGGGTTTGATTCAAAGGATCATACCTGCGAAGTCGCGGCCTTGTTTGGGGCCGAAAGATAAGAAAAGTGCCGGTTTTCATTTAAGGGCGAGCATCTAAATTGAGTATTAGCGCTGTTCGCACGGCTGATTTTAATCAGGTGTTTTCGAAAAATATTCGGTATTTTTAGACAAACCTTCTAAATCATGAACCGAATGAAAAGATTAATCTTACTAAACCTTGTGTTTTCGTTTGCTATGGCCTTGCAAGCCCAGGACCTTTCTTTTAGATTTGAAGAACTGACTGCGCCAGACTATGTAAGGGCAGTTGAAAAATCCTCTAAAACTTGTATTTTGCCCATTGGGGTGTTCGAGAAACATGGTGCTCATTTGCCCTTAGGCACCGATCTGTACATTGCGCGCGAGTTGGCTTTACGTGCTGCCGGTAAAGAATACACCGTGGTTTTTCCCTGGTATTATTTTAGCCAGATTAATGAAGCCCGGCACCAGCCCGGGACTATTTCCTACAGCCCCGAACTCATTTGGAAAGTGTTGCAGGAAACGCTTGACGAGCTTTGCCGGAACGGATTCGACAAGATCATTCTGATCAACGGACACGGAGGCAACAATGCTTTTCTGAATTACTTTGGAATGGCCCAACTTTCAAAAGAACGCGATTACAGCTTGTACTGGTTTCAGCCCTCGTATGAACGGGAGATTCTAAAGGAGATGGAGGCGCTGACTCAAATAGATCAATACGATTCGCACGGGGGTAATCGGGAGTCCTCGCTCATGGAGGCCATCAAACCCGGAGTGGTTCATTTGGATCGGTCAGGCGAGCAATCGGGCATAGACCTTGATCGACTAGAACACCTGGAGCATGTATATACCGGCATTTGGTGGTATGCCAGTTATCCGAACCATTACGGGGGAGATGGAGCAAAAGCTAATGCCCGGGCCGGCGAGCTTCTGATCAACTCAGTGGTGGAGCAGTTTGTTAAAGTCATTCAGAACATTAAAGCAGATGAGACCGTGCCTGGCCTGCAAAAACAGTTTTTCAACGAAGCAGGTAATCCTTTAAAAACAAAGCAATAGGATGTGACATCAGATGCTTGACGAGATATAGGGATTTTCATTTGGCAGGGCGTTTGCGTGACAGTTAGACGACTCTTCGTTTAAATTCAGAACAACAAATAGCGGTCGCTGTGGCTACATTGAGTGACTCTGATCCGGCGTTTCCATGGGCAAATGAAGGGATGTGAATTTTATGTCGAATTTTACCTGCCAGCACAGGCGAAATGCCGTTTCCTTCGTTTCCCATCACCAGAATCCCGTGGGGCGAAAGATTCGACGTGTAAATGTTTTCGCCTTCCAGAAAGGTGCCATAAACTGGCAGTTGACTCTCTTGGGCTTCATTGGCCAATTTCGCAAGATCAAGGTAGTGGATCTGCACCCGGAAGATAGCACCCATGCTGGCCTGGATCACTTTAGGGTTGTAGCAGTCAACGGAATTCACGGAGCAAAGCACCTGCCTAATCCCAAACCAGTCGGCGATTCGGATAATCGTTCCCAGGTTTCCGGGATCTTGAATGAAATCGAGCGCCAATGAAAACTCCCCGGCAAGTTGCGCGTTCGTCAATTGATGGGTAGGAATCTCAACAACAGCGATGGCTTCCTGCGGCGTTTTCAATTGACTAGCCTTTTTGATTTCCTCCGGGCTGCATTCAACCACTTCTTTGGCAGCGGTCGCTGTAAGCCGATTATTCTTCAAAAAGCTGGACGAGGCAGCGAGCAACTTCACCGGAAACCCGGATGCTACGGCTTCTAAAACCACTTTATTTCCTTCAACCAGAAATACGCCTTCCTGATCGCGCGTTTTTTTTCGATTGAGTGACTGAATGAATTTTATTTTGTTCTTACTTAGCATGGTAGTTGGCAAACAATTTGTAAAAATAAAAACCCTAATCGATTTGTTTGCGTCCGATAGTGTTTATTTTTGTTGAAATTCCTAGAGATGGTTGAGAAATGAGAAAAGTGAGCCTGTTTAAAATACTGATTGGACTGTTTGTGACAGTCAACTTCTTCTCTTGCACATCGACCAAATTTGTTCCTGAAGGCCAATATTTGCTGAACGATACGGAGATAGAAATTGACAATAACTCCATCAGCAAAGAGCAGCTAAAAGCGCAGGTTCGGCAAAAGGAAAACTTGAAAATTCTGGGCTTCATAAAATTCCACCTGGGATTGTATAATCTGTCTTCCGCTAAAAAAGAAGAAGGTTGGTTTAAGCGAATTGGGGAGGCTCCGGTTATTTATGATGACTATTTGACTCAGCGCTCCAAGGAGCAGCTCAAACTTTACCTGAAGAACAAGGGATATTATGATGCTTCTGTTTCGGAACAGGTTATCACCAAAGAAAGGAAGCAGAAAGTGGAGGTGGTTTACGCCATTGAAACCGGCGAGCCATATCGGGTCAGAAATTACGGGTATCGGTTTGCGGACCGTCGCGTTGCGTCGCTGATATTGGCTGATACGACAAACCAGCTGATCGGGGCAGGAGAGATTTTTGATGTGGATGTTTTGAATGCTGAGCGCACCCGAATTGCCAGCCGACTAAAGGACTATGGTTATTATGATTTTTCGACGGAGCATATTTCCTATGTAGCTGATAGTGCCTTGATGAATAAGCAGGTTGATTTGACGGTGCAGGTAGCCGATGCTGATTTGGATGACGAAATGGAGCAGGTGAAACCTCACCGGAAGTTCATTGTTCGTTCGTTTCATATTACGCCTGGTTTCGTGCCTTCGCAATTAAGTGGCAGCCAGCCCGTTGCAGAATCGGACACCTTGAAGAATTTCCCATATACTTTTTATTACAATGGAAGAATGAGGTATAAACCGGAGTTGTTTTACAATATCAATCGAATGGAAGATAGTTTATACTATTCGCAGATCAATGTAGAAAGAACCTACCGCTCGCTTATTCAGTTGCGACAGTTCCGGGTGGTTAACCTGAATTTTGATGAAGTGGCTGATTTGGGTAATGACTCCATTGGGGTGCTGGATAGTAGGTTTCAGTTGTCGCCATTGCCGCGTCAAGGGTTCTCAGTTGACTTGGATGGCACCAATTCTTCGGGAAACCTGGGAGTGGCCGGGAATCTCAATTATCAGCACCGGAACGTCTTTCGGGGAGCTGAAATATTTAACCTAAATTTAAAAGGAGCTATTGAACGACAACAGACGTTGATTGAGGATAATAGCTTGAGCTTCAATACTCGTGAGTTTGGAGTTGAAGGGGCGTTAGCCATTCCCAAATTTATGAGTCCGCTGAAAAGGAGAGCCTTATTTAATTATCAGGTACCTCAAACTGATGTGAAGCTTGGGTTTAACTATCAACGGCGCCCGGATTATACCCGGACGATCACCAATTTCACGTTCGGATACAATTGGAAAACGTCTCCCAGCCGATCACATTTTCTCAATGTAGTCGATGTTAACTATGTCAACCTTTATGAGTTTAATGACAATTTTTTGAATTCGATACGGGACCTCTACATTAAAAGCAGCTTTACAGATCACCTTATTTTTGCGATGAATTATACCCAGGTGGATAATACACAAAACCTGAAGCGAAGAGCAGACTACCGCTACTTTAAATGGTCGTTTGAATCTGCGGGAAATATGCTGTCAGCATATTCTAATGTTTTTGATCGTCCAAAAGCCAGTTTTACAGATACGATCACCGGGCAGGTGTCAGATTATCATCGGGTGCTGGGAACTCGTTATGCCCAATACCTGAAAGCCGACTTCGAATACCGGTATGGACACATGGTCGATAAGTTCAACTCCATTGTAGCACGTACCTTTGTTGGAGTTGGGTTGCCCTATGGCAATTTCGATGTACTGCCATTTGAGAAGAAGTATTTTACGGGAGGAGCTAACGGAATCAGGGCATGGCAGGTTCGCTCGTTGGGGCCCGGAACATACGATGCTCCCGAAGGGGCTTATCCGAACCAATCGTCCGATATTAAGCTGGAGGCAAATTTGGAGTATCGCTATCGGTTTGTGTGGCGAATTGAAGGTGCCTTCTTCCTGGATGCCGGCAATATTTGGGCGATCAACGAAAAAGATAATCGCTCGGGTGCTCAATTTAAATTTGACCAGTTTTACAAGCAGATTGCCCTTGGCACTGGCATGGGGTTGCGCTTCGATTTTACCTACTTTATTTTCAGGCTCGACCTGGGGATGAAACTGCGTGATCCATCGCTGCAAGCAGGGAAGCGGTTCATCATTGGAAACTATCCGATTTCAGCTGAACATTTCAATCTGTCCTTTGCAATTGGTTATCCGTTTTAACCTGCATTTAAT
>TARA_R110002050_G_scaffold87428_1_pt1 | contig 27951 bp, 37 predicted proteins | sample TARA_R110002050 | Tara Oceans TARA_R110002050 (sample SAMEA4396988) | marine metagenome | biome: Polar Biome; feature: [DCM] deep chlorophyll maximum layer (ENVO:01000326); material: water (ENVO:00002006), including particulate matter (ENVO:01000060) such as... | depth 25 m
TCTGCTCGTTTCGATTTTTGTCTAGCGACAGACATCGTAGCTTACTTCGGTAGCGTAAGCGATAGAGTTAAGAACTCAATAGAATAAAAAAAAAGTACATAAAGTTTAATGCAAAATAAAAACACTTGTTTAGAACGCATCTATGTAAGTTTAAAGGCATACAATAATTATAGGTTTTTTAAATGATTGGAGCAGATTTAACAGTAAACTCAAAACAGCTTTCTGATATTTTGGATCTGTCAGCAAGGCGTATTCAACAACTAGCGAAGTCAGGAGTATTACCGCCTACTGAAAAACGTAACCAATATAAGTTGGTTGAGTGTATTCAAGGCTATGTCAAATACCTTAGAGGTCAGGCCATACATGGCGATGCACCTAGTGATCTAAGAGAAGCAAAGTTGAGACAAGAAAAGGCTAGAGCTGAGATTTTAGAATTAGAAGCGTTAAAGTTAAATGGCGAACTGCAACATCAAGACGATGTTGAGAAAGTTTGGACAAGTATAGCCATCTTAATCAAGACCAGGCTACTAGCTTTGTCATCAAGAGTTGCAACAGAAGTCTATTCTGCAAAGAACTTAATTGATGTACGCAGTAAAATAGATGCTGAAGTTAATCTTATATTAAATGAATTAGTAAATACGAAGGTAGAAATTGAACCTAATAACACCGACAGAGAGTCTACAGAATACGACACAGATAACCCTGTCGAGTTTGAAACCACCACCGAAGCTATCGGTGAGTCAATGGGCGGATCAAAACAGAGTCCTAAGTAGTGAGACATCAGCATCACCTGGAAGTTGGATAACGTATAACTTTCAAAGAGCAATGATGGATGCTTTTAGTGATCCTAAAGTTGAGCAAGTAGTTATTATGTCAGGCTCACAACTTGGCAAAACAGAAATATTATTAAATGTATTAGGCTATCATATTGCGCTTGATCCAAGTCCAATAATGATAATTCAACCTACACTAAGTATGGCAGGTAGTTTTTCTAAGAATAGAATAACTCCAATGATTAGAGACTGTGCAGTTTTAAATGAAAAAGTTAAAGATCCTAGAGCAAGAGATTCAGGTAACACAGTTTACAGTAAAAGTTTTAATGGTGGCAGTTTAGATTTAATTGGTTCGAACTCACCATCATCAGCTTCATCAAGGCCTGTTAGATTATTGCTTTGTGATGAGGTTGATAGATATTCACTTGCCACAACGGAAGGTGATATAATTGGATTAGGAAAAAGACGAACATCGAATTTTTTTAATCGTAAGATTGGTATGGTTTCAACGCCTACCATTAAAGGTGAAAGTCGTATTGAGGAGTTTTATCTTCAAGGCGATCAAAATGAATATTGGGTTCGTTGTCCTGATTGTGGCGATGAACAGTTATTAGAGTGGAGTGGAGTTAATTTTGAAAAAGATAATGGAATACTTAAAGACGCTTTCTACGTTTGTAGCGGTTGCGGATCTCCCTGGAGCGATAGTAAAAGATTGCAAGCGGTTAATAATGGCACTTGGAAACCTAGTGCTGAGTTTAGCAACATCAGGAGTTTTAATATTAGTGCGTTATACTCGCCTTGGACAAGCATATTTGAACAAGCTGTATATTTTCATCAAGTCAAAGATTACCCTGAAAAGTTAAAGGTTTTTGTCAATACTGTATTATGTCAATTGTGGGATGATGATGCAGGTGAAAGTATTGATGGCGATAAGTTAAAAGCTAGAAGTGAAGATTTTGGTGATAAATTACCAACGGATGTTGTTTTATTAACAGCAGGAATTGATACCCAGGATGATCGCCTTGAAGTAAGCATTGTTGGTTATACCAGGGATGAGACTATTTATATTATAGATCATCATATATTATATGGTGATCCAAGTGGACATGAAGTATGGAAAGACTTAGACGAGTTACTTCAAAAGAAATACAAGCATCCTAAAGGTGTCGAACTGTCGGTTCGTGTAAGTTGTATAGATAGCGGTGGGCATCACACAGCAAAAGTATATGATTATGTAAAAACAAGGGAAGTCCACCGCATATTTGCTATTAAAGGTGTAGGCGGTGAAAGACCTGTTGTAAGTAGGCCAACTAAAAATAACATTGGAAAAATACGATTGTTTCCTGTTGGTGTTGATACAACTAAATCGTTATTATATTCACGTCTTAAATTAGATGAAGGCATTGGTATGATTCACATATCAAGTCATTTAGACAATGAATACTTTGAGCAATTATGTTCAGAAAAAAGAGTAGAGAAATATTCAAAAGGTGTAAGGAAAACAGTTTGGGTTAAATCAAGGCAACGTAATGAAGCCTGGGATTGTCTCCAATACGCTTACGCAGGATTGCATATATTAAATGTCAATCTACGCCTGTTACACGAGAAGATGAACAGGCCAAAAGATACAGATAAAAATGAAAAAACAATAAGACCAAAACCTTTTAGATCAGGTCGTAGTCGTTGGATGGATACATAATGAGTATAGTAGTTAAAGATCGAGTAAAAACAACAAGCACATCATCAGGTACAGGTGCTTTAACATTATCAGGAACACCTGAAGCAAGTTTTCAATCATTTTCAGTTATAGGAGATAACCAAACTTATTACTGTATTAGAGATGGAGGTAATGATGCGTGGGAAGTTGGTATTGGTACAGTATCTTCATCAGGTACTAATTTAACTAGAGATACAATATTATCATCATCAAATAGTAATAATGCTATAACACTAACATCAAACTCTCATACTGTTTTTACAACCTACCCTGCATCAAAAAGTAGTTTTAGTGATTTAGGTTTAAATTTACCATACCAAGTATCAGGAACAACTGTAGCTAGCGGAGATGCGGTTGCACTAAATTCTGATAATACTGTAAGCAAAATTGAACAAACTACATCATATAATTCAACAAGTTATCAATGGGAAAGTACAACTGATTATCAGAGGGGTTGGGCTTTTGATCCTGATACTAATACTGCTGTTTTAGTTTTTAACGATTCAAATAATTCTAACTATCCTACTGCTGTTGCAGGAACTATAGTACCTGATACAGGTGTTGTTACATGGGGTACACCTTCAACTATTTTATCAGAAAGTAATGGTATACCATATCAAAACACTTGTTTAATGAAAGGCAATTCGCAAACAAGTTATCCTCAATTTATAACTATTGTTAGAGGTACTGCATATAATACAAATTATAAGGCAGGTTGGTTTCATGTTAATGGCACGACAATTACTATGGGTTCAAGTGGCTCTATGACATGGAGAGATTTTTCTAATTCTAATCCTGTTTCTGGTGGTGGTTATTGTTCAGTTACTTACGATCAATCACAACAAAATATGGTATGTTTATATCAATATGGTCATTATAGTAGTATGCTACAACTTTACGCAGGATATTTAATTATACAGTCTAGCGGTTTTAATGTTTCACCATATGGAACTAGTCAAAGTATAGGTTATTCAACTCAGTATAACCCTACTTTTAAAATAGTTTATGATGAAAATTTAAATAAATGTATAGCAATTTATACTAATCCACAAGAAAGCAATAAACTATATGCAGGCAGACTTGATGTTTTTAACAATACTTATGGTGAAAATTATGGATTTGTTATAAGCACAAATACTGAGCAAATTGTAAGTGCAAGTTATGATCCATCATCAGCAAAAGTATTACTACTATCAGCAGAACTTAGTAGCCCATATACAACAGCAGGTAGTTTAATAACTTGGTCAGGTAATACAGGTCAGCAATCTAAGTTGACTACAGGTTGGAATGGAGCTGATTCAAAATACACGAATGAATGGTGGGGTGCATATAATAACGCTTATTATCAAGCTAGTACATCTAAAACATATTATGGTTTTGTTGATCCTCAAGATTCTAGTAATTGGAAAGTTTTAACTATTGATACTAGTGGAACTAACTTAGCTTATACAAAATATCAAACTGCACTTGCTAGTGAGTATACTTTAAACAATATTAATAAAGTCCCATTTTATGTTAAACCTGAAGGTTCTAATTATGATTTTTATATGTTTACAACTAATACAAATTGTACTTCATTTACAGGTCTTTCACAGACTACAACAAATGCAGGTGATTATTTTGGATTAGCTATAACAGGAGCGTCTAGTGGTAATAATACTAATATAAGTTTATTTGGAAGTATAAATAATTCAGTTACAGGTTTAACACCTAATACTAATTACTATGTGACTGATACAGGCTCTTTAAGTACATCAGGATCAACTTTTGTTGGAAAATCAATTTCAGCTACAAGTATACAAATAGTAGCACCGCCTGTTGGGGAAAAAGGTGAAATAGCAGGTGAAAATTTAGTTATTGGAGATGCCGTTGGTTTTGGTTCTGATGGCAAAATTTATAAAGCTAGAAACTTTGGCACAGGTTCAGCAGTTGTAGGAGATGTTTCTGATTTTGGTACAATTGGCGTAGATATTACAAACAGTTATAATGGTAGTGGAATAGATTACACCTATGATGATGTAAATAATAGAATCCACGTTGTTTATAATACAGGTAGTGTTTTAATGCATGTTTATGCTTCACCAAATGGTAATGGCTACACATGGTCAACACCACAGACTTTAATATCCTCAAATATTGGTGGCGTTGGCTTTCAAAAAGGTTTAACAGGCTCAGGTAGCCCTATGTACATGATAGTAAAAACAACTACAAATAATGCGTGGGAATGGGGTTCGTACAGCTATAACGCTACAAATAATGTTTTTACTGTTGAAGTAAGTTTTAGCGTAATATCTTCAGGTAATTTTAACAACAAATCAGGTTCAGGTTATAATTTAAGATTATTATGGACAGATGTATCAAAAAAAACACTTAGTGGCGTTACATATCATGGTAATTTCTTAATGTTGGGAAGTTTCTCAGGTTATTACTATGAAAGTAGTAAAGTTATGTTTATGTCAGCTTATTTTAATTCAGGTAGTAGTGATTATGATTTATCATTTGCTTATGAACAATGTGCAAGTGGCGTTAGTATCTATTTACCTTCTGGTAATGGTTTTGACATAAAGGTAGCTAGAAATAATTATACAGTAAGTGGTTCAAGTTATTCTTTTTGTGCTATTGCTCTTAGGCAAAATGGTAATTCAGGTAATTATGGTATGCGTATGATGAAATGCCAAGATAACACTATGCAATGGACAACAAAAGGCGGTTTCACACAAAACAATCAAGGTAATAATTATAGTACAGGTCTTGCATTATGTATTGAGGAAGATACATCAACTGTAGGTAATTCAAGAGTTTATGTATTTTGTACTCCAAATCAGAATTTAGCTTATCAACCATACAATCCTAATTTTGATACTACAAGTACTGCTCAAAATATAAGTAACGAAATAACCCTTTTAACTGATACTAATTGGGGTGATAATAGAGTGGTTATTGCTGAATATACTACTGATAATAAGTTACTTTTAGCTTATGGTATTCCTGAATCATCCTCAGATCAAAGATTTTATTATGGAATAACTACTACTGATTATTCATCAAGTACACCAATAAATCTTTCAAGTGCATTTACTGATTATTTTGATACTTGTAGCGTTGAGACTGCAAATTCCGTATGTAATCATCAGCTTAAAAGTAAAGGTGGAACTGAATACGTTATATTAAATGCAACAAGTAATTCCTCAAAAGGAACTAAGAAAGCAAGCATAGTAAACTTTAGTGAAAATCAAAATTATGCTTTTTCATCTTTTCTTGGCATAGCACAAGCAACAGTTAATACGAATGGTTCTGTTAGTGTCAAAACTCAAGGTGCTACAGATAGCAATCAAACAAATTTATCTGTAGGACAACCTGTATTAATAGACAATACAACAGGTAATATTTCATCAGGTACAAATCCATCAGCTTCACAAAAGCAAATTGGAATAGCACCAACATCAACAAAAATTTTAATTCAATAGGATAAAAAAATGCAACTTATACAATGGAAAGAAAAACATATAACCATACACGCACCTGAAGTACCTGATCCTGAAGGTGGTTCATTAACTGAAGATTTAAACTATTCCTATACTGATTTAGTAGTTTATATGTATGAAGATAATGTTGAAATAAATATAGGTGATGATTTTACAATTATTAGTGTTAACGGAGAAGATGTTTTAAGAATATTAGATATTAATACATCAACAGCATATATAAGAAAAAATGTAGAAGCACCTGAAGGTGAATGGTTTGGAGAAAAATACTTTTATACACCTGAAAACGGCTATACTACAAATGAATATTGGGTAGATCCTCGTTCAATAGATAATTTATAATAAATAGATGTTTGGTTTTAGTTCCTATTCAGAGTTTAGTTATTCTGAATCATCAGCAGGTCAATCTGTAGAAATAACTGTTGGTGTAGGTTCTTTAACATTAACAACTTTAACTCCTACAGTACAGGCAAGCGTCAATGTCACGCCTGGTATTGCTACATTAAGTTTAAGTGGATTTAGTCCAAGTTTAATTATAGGTGGTAATGTAACACCTAACATAGGACAATTAAACCTAACTGCAATAGCACCAAGTATTAGAAGTGGTGTTAATAATAACTCAGGTGTTGGTAGTTTAACCTTAACAGGTTTACAAGCAGGTAAAATACATGGTGTTAATGCACAACCAGGTAAAGGCACATTAAACCTTACAGCAATAGCACCACAAATAAATATTGGCGGTATACACGGAGCATTTCCTGGAAGTTTAACGCTTGCAGGTAAACAACCAAGTTTAAATATTGGCCAACAATTAGTGCCTAATGTGGCAACATTAGTATTAAATGGTAAGCAGGCTATAGCAGGTATTGGCTTTACAGGAACAGCAGGTTTAGGAACATTAACCTTAACGGCTAATTTACCAACATCTAATGCAGGCTTAAATGTAATAAATGGAATTGGAAGTTTACTTTTAACAGGTTATCAAACAGAATTTACAAATGATATGATTGTAAATCCTGGAACTGCAATTCTAACATTAACAGGTAATTCAGTTACAATTCAAATTGGATTAAATGAAACAGTTGGTGCAGGTTCATTGACCTTAAGCGGTCATTCACCAACTTTACAAAGCGGTAATATAATTCCGCTTAATACGTCAAGTTTAACACTTACAGGTTTACAACCTGAGTGGAATGAAAATGAAATAGCGTTACCTGGTACAGGTTCGTTAGTTCTAAGTGGTTTTCAAGTTACAGTCATTGAAGGTGACAAGATTATCGCAGGTACAGGTACTCTTATTTTAAATGGTAAGACTCCTACAATATCTGTTCAAGTTAATGTAACACCTGGAAAGGGAACTTTAACTTTAACAGGAAAACAACCAACTCTACTACTATCTCCAGGAGGTAGTGGAGGTACGATATTTGTAACAGACCATCGTACTTTTTATCCAAATAAACAAAATCAAAAAGTAGCTTAAAGGAGTTTTATCATGAGCGCAGGAAATTTTACTTTTTATAACGAGTTTAAGGAAAGTCTAGCAAAAGCAGACATTGACCTTAATGCTGACACATTTAAAGCAGTTTTATTAACATCTTCTTATTCACCTAATGTAGCCACTAATGTCAATTTATCTGATATTTCTGCAAATATTACAAGTGATTCAGATTATACAGCACAAACATTAACTAATGTTACTGTGACTGAGTCAGGTGGTACAGTCACTTTTGATGCTGATGATATTAATTTTGGTAGTTCAGTTACAATTACTGCTAAATATTTAGCGATCTATGACGATACAGTGGCTAATGATCCTTTGGTCGTTTATGTTGATCTCGATACAGGCGGTGGATCAGTTAGTTCTACTAGCTCTACTTTCCAAGTAACTATTAACGCATCAGGTATATTTACCTTAGCATAATAGGAGCAACTTATGGTTAAAGAACCAAACAAAGTTGCTATTCAAGATCAAGTTGATGTTACTAAGTCAACAGGCGGTGTATTAGATTATGCTTTCAATTGGACAGATGTAATTTCAGCAGGTGAAACTATATCAACGTCAAATTGGACAGTCTCTAGTTCTGAACTAACATTAGTCAGTTCAACTGTTAATGGTTTAACGACTTCTGCATTTATTAGCGGTGGTCGTAACAATTATTTTTACCAAATTACTAACACAGTAGAAACGGATCAAAGTCGTACTTGGGTTCGTGTACTTGATATGAAGGTGGAATCTAAATGAGTGATATAGGTAACGATTATTTAAAAGTTGAGCCACAACAGGCACAAGCAGGTACAACCTGGAGATGGACACGATCCTTTACAGATTTCCCTGCTAATACTTGGACATTGACGTATTATTTTCGTGAAGTTAAAGGAAATTATAGTTTTGATATAACGGCAACTAATAACAACAATGCTTTTCAAGTTAATTTACCAAGCACAACAACTGATGACTATGCACCTGGAGTGTATAGCGGTCAGGGATTTGTTAGTTCAGGCAATGAGCGTTATTTAGTATATGAAAACCAATTAGAAGTTGGAACTGATTTTGCACTACAGGGAGTCGGTAAAGATACTCGATCTCATGCGCAAAAAGTATTAGGAGCAATTAAAGGCTTACTTGAAGGTAAGTTTATTGAAGATGCTAGTTCTTATTCTATTGCAGGTCGTTCTATTACTAAATTAAGTCCGCAAGAACTTATAGATGCTAAAAATTACTATGAATCGTTAGTTGTTACAGAAATTCGACAACAAAGAGCAAAACAAGGCCTAGAAACAGGTCAAGTTGTTCGTGCTAGATTTTATACAGGATTTTAAATGGCATTTTGGGATAGATTTATAAAAAGAAACAAAACTGCTAATGCTAAAAGAAACTTTTATGCAAGTAATAGCGGTAGACTATATGGCGATTGGCTTAGTGGTAATACATCACCTGATGCTGAACTACAAAATAACTTACAGCTTATGCGAGATAGGGCTAGAGACCTTGCTAGAAATAATGGCATCGTAACTCGTTACCTACAAATCATGAAAGAAGGTGTTGTTGGAAACTCAGGTTTTAAAATAAAACTTCATGCTCGTGATGAAGATGGCACATTAGATGATAGTGGTAACGATATAATTGAAAGCAATTGGTATGATTGGGGAAGATCCCCAGAAGTTACAAATCAATATACAATGCACGACTTATATCAAATGGTTGTTGAGTCAATTTGTCGTGATGGTGAGGTTCTTTGTCAATTTATTAGAACAGAGCAAGGTTTAAAACTTTCTTTCTTAGAGCCTGATTATTTAGACAGTCAATTAAATAAAAATCTATCGGATACTCGTGAAATACGAATGGGAATAGAGGTTGATAAAAGAACATTGCAACCTTTAGGGTATTGGTTAAAAAAAATGCCATATTCTAATCCAGGAACAGTTGATTCACAGTTAACTAAATCAGTAAGAATAGATGCTCGTGATATGTTGCATATATATCAACCTGAAAGATTTGGACAAACTAGAGGTTATCCTAAAATAGCATCAATAATGGTTATGCTTAAATGGTTAAATGATTACCAATTGTCAGAGTTGATTAGTTCTAAAGCATCAGCATCTAAAATGGGTTTTATTACAAGTCCTAGTGGTGATGGTTTTGCAGAAAGTTATCTTAATGGTGACGAGTATCAACCTGCTATGAATTTTGAACCAGGTACTTTTGACCAATTGCCAACAGGTTATGATATTAAGTTTTTTGATCCACAACATCCAACGTCACAAGTTAATGATTACATGAGAACTATGATGCGAAGTATTGCATCAGGTTTAGGCGTAAGTTACCAAAGTTTAAGCGGTGATCTGTCTCAGACTAGCTATTCATCAGCGAGAGTTTCTTTAATGCAAGAAAGAGATAGTTTTAAATCAATGCAAAGATTTGTAATAGAGCATTTTTGTTTACCTGTTTATAAAGAATGGTTGTTACAGGCCATGACAATAGATCAGTTTGGCATACCTGTATCAAGATATTTTAAATTTGAGAATAGTGCTAATTTTAGTGGTAGAGGTTATCAAAGCGTTGATCCTTTAAAAGAAGCACAAGCAGACGTTCTTAATATTAATCAAGGATTAGCCACAATCCAGGATATTCTCTCTAAAAGCGGAAAAGATTTAGCAACTCACTTTAGTGAATTAGATAGTCAGCAAGCATTAGCAGAGAAATTTGGAATAGACCTGGCTTACGAGCCTTATGGTTCTAAATTTAATCCACAAACAGGGCAACCTTTTGATGATTTAAACCTTAATGAAGATTCAGACGATGGAGAATAATATGACTGAAACTCAAGATGAAGTTGTTGTTAAAGAAGAAAACAATGATATTAGGAGCGAAGAAAACGAAGTTATCTTTACTCCAGAAATACAATTAGAAGAAACCTTAGACAATGTTGAGGTTAAAGAATTGGAAACTGTTGAAGTAAATACAAGAGAAGCAGTATTTCCAATAGAATTTAGAGAAGATGCACAATCACGAACTATGACAATGAGTGTATCAAGTGAAAGTCCTGTAGGGCGTGAATTTGGTAATGAAATTTTAAGTCATCGTGATGGAGACATTGATCTCAGTCGCTTATTGAATAAAGCACCATTGCTTAAAGATCATGATATGCGACAACAAATTGGCGTAATAGAAGATGCTTACCTGGATACTCAGCGAGGAAAGTTGATGACAAAAGTGCGATTTGGTCGTGGCACTTTAGCTTCAGAGCAATTTCAAGACGTGCAAGATGGTATCAAAAATCAAGTTTCAATCGGATACCAAATAAACCCTGATAGTTTTGAAAGAAGCGAAGATTCAGATGATGTAATTGTTAGAGATTGGATGCCAATTGAGGTGTCATTAGTGTCTAGCGGTGCAGATCAGAATGTTGGTTTTGGAAGATCACTATCTTTAAATACAACTAAAAAAGAGACAATAAAGGAGCAACCTATGTCAGAAGAAAATACAATTGACGTGGAAGAAACCATCAGAACTAAAACTGATGAGTTAATGAAACGCAGAGAAAAAGAAATCGCTGAGATCCTAGAATTAGGCGCAAGGCACAACAAAAGCGAATTAGCTAAAACATCAATTCGTGATGGAGTAGACTTATCAACATTTAGAGGTTCACTATTACAAGAAATCGGTAATACACCTTTAGAAACAGAAGCAATTGGTCTTAAAGATGAAGAAACAAGATCATATTCTATTGTTAAAGTTGCAAAAGCTATGGCGCATCCAACTAATGCTCAATATCAAAAAGATGCTGAGTTTGAGTTTGAATGTTCTCGTGCTTATCAAGAAAAAACAGGCAAAGAAACCAAAGGCGTATTTGTACCTGAAGAAGTACAAAAAAATTGGGTATCAAAAGATGTTTCACAAAGAACACTTAGCACAGCAGGTGGTTCAGCAGGTTCATTAGTTTATACTGATTTAAGATATAATGATCTTATTGAAGCCTTAACACCTTTCTCAACTGTTTTATCTGCAAATCCAACAGTATTATCAGGATTAACAGGTAATGTTTCAATCCCAAGAGTTTCTGCAACTGCAACTTCAGGTTGGGTTGCTGAAGGCGTGGCCGTTGGAGCTTCCGATCCTACAATTGGTTCAGTAACATTGTCACAAAAGACAGGCGGTGCATTTACGGATGTAACAAGAACTCTTATGACTAATACTGATGGCTTTAGTGTTGAAAACATGGTTAGAAATGACCTTGCTAGATCACTAGGTACATTATTTGACCAAGCATCATTAAATAATGGTGGAGCAGGTGGTGCGCCAACAGGTATCGAACAAACAGCAGGAATTAACGCTGTAGCTTTTGGTGTCGCAGGTGCGCCTACTTATGCTGAAATCATTAGCATGGAAAGTTCAATCTATACAGATAACTATGATTTAGGAACAGAAGCTAAGTTTATTACAACTCCTGCTTTAAATGGTTATATGAAAACTCTTGCCACGAATGGAGCAGGAAGCCCAGTTGCTAGTCGTGATGGTGAGGTAGATGGCTACCAAGTTTTAATTTCTAGTCAAGTAACTGCTAACTCAATAATTCTAGGTGACTTTAGTCAATTCCTAGTCGGAGTTTGGGGTGGATTAGAGATTACTGCTGATCCTTACGCATTATCAACATCAGGTGGTATGAGAATTATTGCTCTATCATCCGTAGATTTTGCAGTAAGAAATCCAGTAGCTTTCTGTTTAGGTGCATAATTTATGGCCTTAACCCATAAAGACTTTATAGGAGGGGATGCGGTGAAAACCGCATCCCTAGTTCAAATGAAAATTAAAATTATCAAAGCAACATCAGTTGAAGGTAAAATTGTAATGCCTGGAACTGTAATTGAAGTAGATGGCGAGTTTGGTTCAGAATTAGTTAATTTTGGAAAAGGCGAAGTAACAACTGCATCAGTTAAAAAAGAAAAAAAAACTAAGGACAGAGCCGTAAAAAGTGATGACGTGACAACTCGTGACTAATGTTCGAGTGTTAAAAGCATCAACCATTAGTGGTGAAAAAAGAAAAAAAGGCGATGTTGTTGATGTCGTTCCTTCTAAACTTGAAAAGCTAAAAGCTAATGGATTGATTGAAGATATTAATGACGAAAGCGTAATTGAATATGCGCCTGATAAACCATTTGAGGAAAAAGATGTCATTGAATCTGTCGAGTAATGCTTTTTTTGAACTGTCTGATTTTGCTGTTAAGTGCCAATGGACAATAACAGCTTCACAGGACAAATATGAGGTTATTGGAATATTTGATAATGCTTTCTATGAAGCGTTTGATGAATTTGGTAGTGGTGTTTCTACATCATCCCCACAATTCACAATGAAAACAGATGATATTCCTGATGGGGGTGATGAGGATGATACCTTGTTAATCCCTATAACCTCAAAAGGCCGTATTGCAGAAATATTATACAAAGTAAAAGTAATAGAAAAAGACGGCACAGGAGTTAGCCTTCTACGGCTTCAAAAACAATGAGTCATGCAAGACAAAAAATACGAGATGCAGTTGTTACCTTAGTAACAGGTTTAACGACTACAGGCTCAAGAGTGTTTGACACTCGTTTATACAATTTAGAACCTTCAGAAGATTTACCAGGTCTAGTGATCTATACCAAAAATGAATCATCTGAAAGAAGCGATTTTTCACCTAATAACTATTCAAGAGAATTAGAGGTTATTATTGAAGGATATGCTGAGACCAATTCTTTAGTTGAAAATGTTTTAGATACAATATCTTTAGAAGTTGAGAATGTTATGGGTGCAAATCCATTGCTTTCTAATACTGCTACAACGTCTGAACTAAACGCAACTGAGATAGAATTTGACGTAATGGGTGAAAAGCCTATTGGAATAATTCGACTAACCTATTCTGTGACTTATTACACTTTAAGCACAGATAATTCTACAAACATATAAGGAGATAATCTATGGCATATTATACAGGTGTAATTGCTCAAATTAAATTAGGTGATTCAGCTTCACCAACAGATATACTTGCGCAATGCACAAGTTATTCAATAGACAAACAATTAGAATCCGTTGATGTGAGTCACATCGGTTCTACATCAAAAACATTTACGTCAGCACAAGAGTCATGGTCATCAACAATGGAAGTAAGTTACGATCAAGACGATACTGCACAAGCAAAACTTTTAGAGCGTTCAGCAGGTGCATCTACACCAATTTATGTATCTTATTATTATGAAGGTGCTGACACAGGTGATAAATATCTTACAGGCGCAGGATTCTTAACAGGCATATCATGGTCACAAGAACCTAATGGCGTTATTACTGCAAGTGTTTCAATACAAGGTTCAGGAGCATTAGCAGAAGCAACTGCATAATATTATGAGCATGAGTGAAAGGCTACAAGCCATGCAATCAAATCGAGAGAAGTTCCGATTAACATTGCCAGGATTAGGCGAAAATCAAACTGATTTAGTCTGTTTTTTCACAAAATTAACTGTAAGAGAAGATGAAAAGTTACGCAAAAAACATAAAGATTTTTATAAAGCGTTGACGGATGGTGATATTCCATCTTTTTCTGCAATGGTTGATTTAATAATTATAAAAGCCATAGATGATGAAGGTAAGCCTGTTTTTAATCAAGGCGATCAAATGTTTTTAAACGGAATGGATGTAGGTTATATAACAGGTGTTGCTACAGCAATGATGGAAAAGCTATTTGACGTTCCGTCTATAGAAACATCTGAGGGAAACTAAATAGCGATCAGTATTTAATGAGTCAGTATGTCGTTGCTGATCGCTTGCATACTACAATCGACACAATAAAAAATATGGAAATTTACGAACTTAATCATTGGATAGCCTATTTACTTATGGAAAAAAAGAGAATGAAAAATAATGGTTGATTTACAGAATCGAATAACGGCAACAGACAAAACTAAGCACGCTTTTGCATCCTTTAGACGTTCTATGGGAAACTCGCAAAAAGCATTAAAAGGTTTAACAGCAGGTCTAGGTGCTTTTGTTGGCATAGCTTCATTAATGAAGTTAAAACAATTAACATCTGATGCTATTAAATTTGGTTCTCAAATTGCAATAACATCAAGCAAAATTGGTGTCTCAGCAAAAAACTTACAAGCGTTACGATTAGCAGGTCAGCAGTTTGCAGGTATTGAAGCAACAACCTTAGATATGGGTTTACAAAGATTTGCTAGAAGATTAGGTGAAGCTGATAAAGGTACAGGTGAACTAAAAGGCACGCTTGATATGATGGGTATTAGCACTCGTAATGCTGATGGATCTGTCAAATCAGTAACGGAAGCCTTGTTTGAGTATGCTGACGGCATAGCAGGTGCAGAAAGTTCATCGGAGCAACTAAGATTGGCTTTTAAAGGCTTTGATTCTGAAGGTGCTGTATTAGTAGAACTATTTAAAAAAGGTAGTGACAATTTAAAAGACTTTATGATGAATATGGAAGAGTCAGGCGCAATTATGTCTAACTCTATGTCAGAAAGAGCAAAACAATTAAATGAAGATTTAGCCTTACAAGGCCAAATAATTAAAACGCAGTTAAGTGTAGCCTTTATTGGTTTAGGTAAAATCTTAATTGGAATAATGACAGGAATAGGAAAAGTATCACTAGCAATTAATAAATTTTTTGCAATGACAGGTACTAAAACGCTTGCTGAGTTGGAAAAAGGTAAAGCAACTATTGAAGATGCTAAGAAAATGTTAGCTGATTTAGATCAAGATATAGAAGATCGAGGTAAAATTGGAGCAAGTAAACAACAGCTAGATCAAAGAGAAGCAATTTTAAAATATATTGAAGCATTAGAAATTATGGGTATTGCTGAAGAACAAGCTACTCAAAAATCAAATAGCTTTGTAGGTGGTTTTGTTAATGGCTTAAAAGAAATACAATCTAATTTACCTACACTTGCAGAAGAAGGTAAGAAATTTGCAACTAGCTTTGAAACAGGTTTAACAGGTGCGTTTGACAGTATAATTGATGGTACTAAATCTGTTGGCGATGCACTAAAAGATTTTGGTAAAATGTTACTAAAACAAGCTATAAAAATGTTTATTTTTAGATCAATTTTAGCACCAATATCAGGTGCGTTTGGTGGCGCATTAGATGGTTTAATGGGTAAAGCAACAGGTGGTTCAGTAAGTAAAGGAACACCTTATATTGTTGGTGAGCGAGGTGCAGAAATGTTTGTGCCTGGACAATCAGGAACAATTGTACCTAATAACAAATTAGGCGGAAGCGGAGTTGTAATTAATCAAACAATTAATTTATCAGGCGATGTCTCAGCTCAAATCAGATCACAAGTTTTAGGAATGTTACCAGGAATTGCTAACGCATCTCGTGGAGCAGTCTTAGAAGCGCAACGCAGAGGACAACCTGCATAATGAGTATTACCTATCCCATAAATATTCCAAATTATACATCTTTCTCAACTGTAAATTTAATAGCTAAAAATACAGTTGGTATGACAGCATCACCTTTTACAAATCAACAAAAAGTTTACAAATGGACAGGTGAGTATTGGGAATGTGACATTCAAATCAAAGCAATGACACGATCTGAATTTGAAACATTTTCAGCTTTTTTAATTAAGTTAAAAGGTATGTATGGTACGTTTAATTTAAGTCCTGATCCTAATGGCCGTACTGTTAGAGGTTCAGCTTCAACATCCGCAGGTTCACCTGTTATAAATGGATCAACATCTGCAAATTCATCAAGTATTGATATTACAGGAGCGACTACCAACGCTACAGGTTATTTAAAATCAGGTGATTATATACAAGTTGGAACGCAATTATTAAAAGTTTTAGACGATGTTAATACTGATGGAAGTGGTAGTGCTACAGGGATAAATATTTTTCCACAAATAAGAACGGCATTAAGTGGTTCGGAAGCGGTCATAGTTAATAATGCTGTTGGTGTATTTAGATTAGCTGAAAATGATTTAACCTGGAATATTGGCACAGCAAGTATTTATGGTCTTAGTTTTTCAGCGATAGAGTCGATTACATGAAAAATCTAAACAAAAAAAAGAAAAGATCGCATCAAGGCACAAAAAGAGATTGGTTAAAAGAGCGTTTTAAAGAGTTATTTTGCATTGGTAAAAAAAGCAAAAGAAAGAAAGCAAAGAAAGTGAAAAAGAATGTCAAAAACAATTAATTTTAATGTAACCGATGACGTATTAGAGCCATTTTACGCAGTAGAGTTAATGTTTAACGGCAACATAGTTACTCCATATAATGTTAATATTGTAAGCACAGGTGATGGCAATAAATATGCTATAAATCAACAACAGCAATATGAATTAGTTGTAGGAATTGGAAACACAGTACAATTTTTACAAGATGACAATTCAAACAATAATCATCCCTTAAAATTATCAACAACACCTGATGGTACTCATGGCGGTGGCACAGAATACACAACAGGCGTAACGTATGTAGGTGTACCAGGACAAAGTGGTTCATATACGCAATGGGTAGTTGATGCTTCTTTAAATTATGGAGATGTTTTATATTACTATTGTCAAAACCATGCAGGAATGGGCGGTCAAGTATCTATAACTAATGCAGAGCAAAGATTTTGGACAGGCTATGGACAAATGACAGTAGGCGGTAATACTTATTACGGATCAGGAGATTTAGGATCTGTTAGCGAAGTTGTAGAAACGCAAAAAGTTCAATCTAATGGTTTAAATGTGTCGTTATCAGGAATACCAAGCAATCTGATGTATGATGCACTCTTGCAAGATTATCAAGGCCAAGTTGCTAATGTTTATTTTGGAACTTTAACAAATGGCGCATTAACAGTTCAACCTTATTTAATATTTAGCGGTTATATGGATGTTATGAACGTATTAGTTGAGGGTGAAACAGCTAATATAAATATTACATTGGAAAATAAAATTGCTGATTTATTAAGAACTAAAGTTGCTCGATATACCAACGAAGATCAAATATCAAGATACCCTGGAGATACAAGTTTAAGATTTGTTGATGCAATACAAAGTGACAAAGAAATATTATGGGGAGTTGATGTAAACACAGTAGGTAGAACTTATGTAGTGCCAACACCTGAAGAATTACTAGATGATATTAATAGTGGCAAAATAAGAATACCTTATTAAAATGACTGAATTAGATAAACTTATACAAGACAGATTAAATAAACCTTTTGAATGGGGTGAAAACGATTGCATCACTTTTTGTATGGATGCAATTAAATGTGTAACAGGAATTGACCATTTAAAATTAGAAAATGTTAGAGATTGGAATACACCACAATCTGCAAAAAAAACATTATTAAAAATGAAGATAAAATCTATGTATGATTTGTTTGACGTTAGATTTAGAGAAATTAAAAACCCACATAAATTAAAAGATGGTGACATTGGCATTGCTCCTGTTGGATCAACAGAAAACTTTAGTAAAGATACAGCTTTAATTTATTATAAGGACATTTTTTTAGCACCTGGTTTGCATGGATTAGAAAGAATATCAATTGACTTAGTAGATCATTTTTTTGACATAAGAAACATAAGGATTAAATAATGCCACCTGTAGGAAATTTTTTAATTGCTGTTGGTAAAGCCTTTTTAGGTAACTTTATGACCGCAACAGCAGTCTCAGCTATGACGGCTACTACATTAGCTGTTACAGGTGCAATTGTATTAGGCACAGGTATTATTTTAATGTCATCTATGACACCAAAAATGCCTGATCTTAATGCTATGCTAAATCGTGGCACAAATGTTCGAAGTCCAATTTCAAGTCGTAAACTAATATATGGAAAAGCTAAAGTTGGTGGCACTTACGTTTTTATTAGTGAAGGTAATGTTAATAATGATAGAAAATATTTATATTTAATAACAGCGTTAGCATCTCATGAATCACACTCTATCGAAAGTGTTTATATATTAGATGAAGTTGTAACTATAAATGCAAGTAATGTAGTTACTGCTCCTAGCAGATATTATCCACAAAGCGAGACCAGGGCGCAGATTTATACCGATATGTTAGGTACAACAACACAAACTTTAGCAAGTCAATTTGTATCAAATACTGACTTGACTGCAACAGATCAATTTAAAGGTATTACCTGTTTACAAGCAATCTTAACGTATGATCCTGAAGTTTATGTGTCAGGTATTCCTTCTATTACAGCAATAGTAAAAGGAAAAGTTGACATTTATGATCCTAGAACTGCAACGTCAGGTTGGTCTGACAATCCTGCACTTTGTGTTGCTAATTATCTTATGAGTGAATATGGATTAGGTTTATCAACCAATGAAATTGATTGGGTTAGTGTTACAACCGCTTCTAATGTATGTGATGAATTAGTTACTTTAGATGATGGCAGTACGCAAAAACGATTTATTGCTAATGGTGTTATAGACACACAAAACGACATAAAAACAAATATTGAAAGTCTTTTAACAAGCATGGCAGGTTTTATGGTTGTAGAAGGTGGAAAATATAAAATCTTTGCAGGTGAATATAGAACGCCAACATTAACAATTACAGAAGATGATCTTATTGCAGGTTATCAAATACAAACTAAAAACAGAATTACTGAACAATTTAATAAAGTTGTTGGCCTATATCAGTCAGATGAAACAAACTTTCAACCTTCTAATTATCCTGAAATAACTAATGCGAGTTATGTGACTGCTGATGGACAGGTTTTAGAAAAACAATTAAATTTAACATTTACCGATAACTCTACACGCTGTCAGCAAATAGCTAAGATATATTTAGAAAAATCAAGACAACAATATTCAATGACAATTGGGATTAATTTAGAAAAGTTTACTTTGTCTCCAGGAGATACAGTTATGCTAACCTTACCAAATTTAGGCTTTAATCAAAAAGTATTTGAAGTTTTAGAGTGGAAGTTTGGTGGTGACACAAGTTTAGGAATAGAATTAACATTAAGAGAAACTAATTCTAGCGTTTATAATTGGAGTACATCCGAACAACAAGATCCCACGCCTACACCTGCACTAACACCAACATATAACACAGTCGTTGCTACGCCATCCTTTAGTTTAACACAAACTGAAGATGTTGGAGTTGATGGCACGACCATTCCAATGATTGAAGTAAATATTACTGATCCTGTCGATGATAAGCACGTCAATCTTTATTTAGTTAATTACAAAGAAAGTACAGAAAGCACTTATAATGAAATTTCTGTCGATAGGGAGTATTAAATGCCAAAACAAACTATTTCAGATATAGACAAAAAAGTTGCTGTATTAGAAGCGCATTTAAAAGATCACATTAGAGAATGTTCTAAGTTATCAGAACTAACTTTAGCAAAAATAACAAGAATTGAAGCATTAATGCTTGCAGGTACTACTGCTGTACTAGGATTGCTTGTAAAAATAGTATTTTTTACTTAAATCGTTTTTAAGCCAATATTAGCCTTATACAGCACATTTTTATAATTTATATCAATTAGTATTATTAACAACTAATAGGCTATTTAGGGCTTATTTATACAAGGTTTTTTTGATGAATATGATTGCAAATTCTTTGATTGGCTCAGTTTCTAAGATTTTAGATAAATTTGTTGGAGACAAAGATTTAAACGTAAAATTAAATCATGAATTGATGATGGCCATCAATTCTATTGATGTTGCTCAAACAAAAATAGCTTTACAAGATGCTAAATCTAAAAATTGGTTTCAAAATTCTTGGAGACCTGCTTGCGCATGGATATGCGTGTTCGGTTTAGCCTGGCATTGTGTCATACAACCAATAATTATAGTGATTACGTCTAGTTTAGACATAACATTAAATTTACCAAATTTTGAGATTGAAATATTAATGCCGTTGCTTATGGGAATGTTAGGTTTGGGATCTATGCGAAGTTTTGAAAGAAGTCGTGGAGTAGACAAAAGATGACAAAAATTCAATTTCCTGTGATTTCAGGAAAAACATATAATGTGCAAATAGCAGGTAGGAACGATCAAAAATATACTTCTGCTTATTCTACTGTGCAAAACATAACAATTGCAGGTTCTACAACTCCGCCTTCAGCTCCAACTAGCTTGACGAGTAGTTCTGATCCATTAGCAATTACTTTATTTTGGAACAATGCACCTAATAGTGATTTAAAAAGCGTAGAAATATATTATGCAACATCATCAGGTGGTTCTTTTAATTTGTTAGGAAGTATTGATGCTGTTAGGTCAACTAACCAGGAATATAACTTAGTTTATGACGCAACTACCTTTTCACAAAATCAGACATATTATTTTAAAATACGATCTGTTAATTATTCTAATGTAGCGTCATCGTATACGTCTGAGACAAGTGCAAGTTTTAATACAGTAAACACTAATAACGTAACACAAAACGCAATTAGTAATATGTTTAGTTCCGTACAATCAGGCAATGCAAATATTTCTACTGTACGAGATACTATAAATTACAATGGTACAGGCAATCAATTACAAGGCATTATGATTACAACTGTTACTTTGGGCGCAATAGCATCGGACATTGCAGGTTTTAGTATTGTTGCTAATGCAATGTGTCAAAAAAAATCAACCTGGTCTCCAAATAGATATGTAACAGCAGTTGTATTGCAGGAAGTTGCAGGCAATAATTATTGGGAACAAGCGACAGGTTTTGGAAGTTCTGCACAATTTTTAGGTGATAGCGAACCTGATAATCAGGATTATTCTGATGGAGTGCAACGTACTTATTCAACATCATCTATAGATACTTCAGGAGATGTTATAGGAACAACAGGATCAAAATACGGATTGTTTTTATATACTAATGGCGAGCCAAGTTATTCATTAGGTGTTTTTGCAGGAACAGGTCTTTCAATTACGGAGTTAAAGAGATGAGTTTAGAATTGTTAAAAGGTTATTTTTATAATTCTGATGGTGATTTAATTACCTGGTATGAAGGTTATGGCGATCTAAGTGATATGGATGATTTGTTATTATACAGATCCCCATGCGTAGGTTTTATTAATACAAAAAGTGTTGATGTAAATCTTTATAAATATGATTTTGAAACTGAAAAAGTGGTGGTGCGGTAATGTATATTTATAAAGGATTTTTAGTTCGTATTGTTAATGCAGGTTTAGTTAGGATTACGCTTGATTTAGGATTTGGAGTAATGCTGTCGAGTATGCCTGTAAGGTTGATTGGTATAAAAACTCGTGAAGGTATTGAAGGTGAAAAAGCTGTCGATTATTTAACTAATTTATTGCCTATGACGTTTACTGTAAAAACTAAATTAGACGATAATATGATCCTTGGAGAGATAATGACACAAGGTGAAAGTATTAATCAAAAGATGTTAGATAGTGGCCTTGTTGATAAGTATGGTGAGTAAAAGTTTGCACAAAGTTTGCACAAAAAAACCTAAAGAATGACTTTTAACCTATTTAGACCTAGTTATAGGCACACACAGACAACACAATAAAAACAAGGCTTTAATGTAAATTATTGATTCATAATGATTAGTTAATATACTATATCGTATGCCTTTTAATCAGCTTGTCGTAGGTTCGATCCCTACAGGGCTCACCAAGGTATAACCGCAGTAAACTGCCATTCTAAGCCTTTATTCTTATCTTTCAGTAGCTTAATTTTTAAAAGTTTGCACAAAGTTTGCACAAAAAAGTTTGACTTAGCTTTTTTTATCCTATTATTATTAACATATAGCGTTAATTAATGACGTTAAAATATAACAAATGGGAGACTATTAGATGACTAAATTAAAAGATAAAAAATTAAAACAAACAGAAGGTCTTAATGTTACTTTGCAGGACATCATTGTAGAAGATAACGCCTTTGAGTGTTCTCTTTATGTTGATGGAGAGTATGCTTTTGAGATTTATAATATGGATTTATGTGGATCGCATAGTTACGATGTAATTAACCATAAGTTGTGGCATAAAGTTTTAGACTTTATAGGAGAAAAAGAAAATACAGATCAATCCATTAAAATCTTAGATAAGATAATCAATAATGAATTAGGTTTGGTCTAATGGCTAAAGTTATGAAAAGAGCATTTAAGAGCAAAAATATAAATTATAAATTCTGGTGTATAGATGCTCGTAGTATTGGTTTAAAACAAATAAATAAAAATCCAAAAACTAATGAAAGATTTGAAAGTAAAAAAGAAGCGGAAATATATTTAACTGAATTACTTAACAACACGAGTAAGGGTATAAGTATAAAATCAAATGATTTATTAGTTGATGATTTATGTGATGTTGGCATAAAAGAAATTATGCCAGGTTCAAATTCTGGTGAAAAGATTTTTAGTGGTGGAGGTTCTTTTATTAAAGATAAAAAGAATGATTTAGATAACGCCAATTTAAGTGCTAGTCATTTTGAAAGTTTACGTTTTTCGTTGTCTGTTTTTAATCAATATAACAATGAAAAAAGATGGCTTAATGTTAATGCTAAAAAAGTATTAAATCAGATTTTGGTTCATTGTAAAAATAATGCAATTAACAAAGAAAGCGATCAATTAAAAGAAGCGTCTGCCTGGACAACTTTTAATCTACATTTAAGAAACTTAAAAAGTGTTAGTACATGGATTGCCGAAGAATATGATTGTGTCGATGTTTTTGGTAAAATAATTACTAAAACTAAAAACAAAAAAACAACATTTGTAAAACCTGTAATATTACAAACAATGCAAAAAGACTCTCGTGATGTTGCAGTAGATTTAGACCGCCTAAAATTATTGCGACAATGGATGGAGGAAAGTTTTTATATTTATAAAGGCAAATTTGTTTCATCGGAAAACATAGCTACTGAAAGACGCAGAACTATATTTTTGCAATTTGATTTACTTATGGATATGGGTTTAAGAATTGGTGAAGCGTTAGCCTTAACTTGGGATGATGTTAAGATTTATAAACAAGATGGCAAGGAGATCACAGGTATTAGAATTAATAAGCAATATGATACCAGGGCAAAAACATTAAAGGCTACAAAGGGTACAAAAGCTAATAGTGTTTATGGTGATGTCGAATTATATACATCTGTTTTAACTGCACGTTTAAAAGAACATAAAGACTTACAAACTGACAAGCAATCAGCTTTAAATCTTATATTTCCTAATTTAAAAGGCAATTATGATAGTAGGAAAGTATTAAACAGAGTTATGAAAAAAGGTTGCAACGCTTTATGGCCAAATGAACCTTCTAAACATATTTCTCCACATACTCTACGTCATGCAATGGCAACTCATTTTGCAAAAAAGCATGGCAAGAATAATATGGGGATTTTAAGTGCTAAGTTAAGACATGAAAGCGGTCAGTTATTTACTGAAAAAAGATATGTGAGCGCAATTGAAAAAACTGTTGATGAAAAGTTTAAAGAAGCACAAATGTCAGCAGAAGTCTTTGGAGAATGATTATGGAAATTGAAATAGATTTAGACGATGAAGTAACTATAATATGTCCTGTGCATGGTGAATTTAAGCTAACGGCTAGAGATCATTTAGGTGAGAATAAACAAAGAATAGCTTATGGTTGTCCTGATTGCGAAGAATCTCACATATATGTTAATTGAGGAAGCTAAAGAATACATAGCCTATGCCAAACAATGTGGTGAAGGTAAAAAATACAAAAGACAGCAAGATATTGCAACTAAACTAGGTCTTTCAATCTATGCTTTTAAGTCTCGTTTAAAACAAGCACGATCACTAATTGATTTGCACGATAAAGGCCATCCTGTGCCGTCATCTATTCAAAAAGAACCTGATGATAAATTTACTGTACCTTATGTGCCAACTGAAGATTTAGAATTTCCAGAACTCATTGAGCATTTAGTAAAACGATATAAAAAAAGAGACAAAGCTAAAAAGAAAGGCAATTGGGTAGAGGTTAAAGTTGATTTTAATGAACCTTATATGCTTGTTTTAGTTGGTGATCCCCACGTTGATGACAATTACTTTAATGCTCCTAAATGGCTTAGAGATATATCTATAATACAACAGCATAAACCTTACATTCGTTCTATCATGATAGGCGACAATGCCAACTCGTGGGTAGGTCGTCTGTCACGAATCTATAGCGATCAGTCGACTACAGTTACGGATTCTTGGAGGTTAGTGGAACACATGATGTCTAAAGAAGGTTTTGATCCTTTAATATCTGTAGCAGGCAATCATGATATGTGGATTGACCGAGGAAGTGATCCTATGAAATGGATGCAACGAGCAAGAAACCTGGTAGCAGGGGATTGGAACGTCAATTTTACTTTAGTGCATCCAAATAAAAGAAAAGTTAAGATTTCTGCATCTCATGACTTCCCAGGTCATTCACAATGGAATCCCCTCCATAGTAATTTAAAAGCATCTATGATGGGTTCTCAAGCCGATATATACTGTTCAGGTCACAAGCATAATTGGGCTATTATGACTATGCCTATAAACGCTCAAAACAGAGTAGTACATTTAATTAGGGCTAGAGGTTATAAAGCGTATGATGAGTATGCAACAAAGTTAGGCCATGAGCCTGATATGACTGAGTTAGGTGAAAGTATTGCTATTGTTATTGATCCAAATGGCAACGAACATAATTATATTCATACTTTTCCAGATTTAGAGCAAGGTGCTGAGTTTTTAGATTTTTTAAGATCCCGAAATTAAATAAAATTATTAAATAATGGAAAATCATCATAAATTCTTTTTTTGGCTATTTTAATATATTCATTGTTCAGCTCGATCAAAATACTATTTCTGTTATGCCTTTCTGCAACAAGTCCTGTTGTACCTGCACCTGCAAAACAATCTAAAATAACATCATTTTTTTTTGAACCTGCAAGGATCATTGGTTCAATAAGTTTTGGAGGAAATGTTGCAAAATGTAATTCTGAATAAGGTTGAGTATTAACTTTCCAAACTGATCTTTTGTTTTTTTTTAAAGATCCTAAATATTTATTAATATTATTTCTTGAACCAAAAATATTTGATTGTGGTTTTATTTGTTTAGGTGAAGTTGCTACACCATAATCTGTTATACAATCTTCTTTAATTGCTTCATTGTTAAAATAATAATTTTTATTTTTACTTAATAAAAAAATATATTCATGCGCTTTTGTGCATCTGTCCTTTACTGATTCAGGCATACCTGTTTTATGCCATATAATATCCTGTCTAAGTGTCCATCCACCTAAATCCTGTAAAGCAAAAGCAAGTCTCCAGGGTATGCCGTAAAGATTTTTATCTTTTTTATATGTGTCTCCTATATTTAGCCAAAGCGTACCATCATGTTTTAAAACTCTTTTTACTTCATCAAATATTAAAACTAAATTATTAATATAATCTTCATAATTATCTTCTAGACCAATTTCATTATCTGTTCTTTCAGCACCACAAGTTTTACATTTTTTTAAATAAAATTCTTTAGGTTTTACAACAGAGTCACTAATTAAATGTTTTCTGTTAATTCCTTTTTCATGATTACAATTAGGATCGCCATTAATCCAATTGCCAACACTATAATCTCTTAATTGATAATATGGAGGAGAAGTTATACAAGTATTGACAGAATTTTTCTTTAATTTTTTTAATTCCGTTAAACAATTACCTAATAAAAACTGAACTGTCATTTAGATTTTGAAATTAAAATATATTCTTCATCATTAAATAAAGTTTTTTCATAAATAAAATCAAGATATTTACCTACAGTTGGACAACGAACTTTATCTTCTGCAAAATCATAAATTTCATTAAATCCCTTAATTATATCATTATCGGATTTATGCTTTATTGAATCATAATATTTATTTATATAAGGTATTATTTTTTGTTGTATTTTATATTTAAAAACTTTTTCATCTTCTAAAGTTAAATGTTCATAAAAATCATAAGACCTTTTCCAAAAAATTCCTGAGACATAAAACACACAATGTTTTGCGTGCTTTAATCTATTAGTTTCACAAAGTTTTTGATTTCTAAGCATAAACTCCTTTTCAGGAATATCTAAATATATTAATGCTTCTTGTTCTCTTTCTAAATCAAATCCGCTTAATTTTATACTCATGGTACTGTTACTGTTAATCCAATTTTTTCTAAGGCTCTTTTATGTATATCGGATAAACCAAAACACATTTTACCATTGCATATTTGATGTAGATAGGATTTCCACCAATTATCAGCACCAGGAACTTTATTAAGATAATTAATATTACTTTGCGTTAAGTAAAAAGATTCATTGGGTGCAGGCAATTTAGTTGTCTTGCAACTGTATTTACCGATCTGTATGTTAAAAATTGTTGTTTCCATTAATACACCGCTATTGCAAAGTGTGTTGTGATCCATAATGCAATGGCGATTATAAATCCTAGTAATACAAAAAATACTTCATCAATCATTTTTTATCCCATATCTATTTCAGCTACGCTTTCAGTCTTTCTCACTAAACGTATTGTGTCCTCAGTTCCCTCCCAAATCTGCACAAGTGTCACGAGCAGGAAAACTATGTTAATAATTATTAATTTGATGTCAGAGGTTAGTCTGACCTTAAAGGTTTATTCTCATTAGTTTTCTCCTGATACCATTTCATAAGCATTTCAGATGAGTACAAATTAGTACCGCCTGGCTTAATAGATGGAATAGTAGGTTTTGGAAACTGACCACGTTCAGTTAAACGCTTTATTCTTTGACACATAGCATCGCTGTCATCATCAAACAAAACTTTAGCCACCTGCCTTGTCTTAATTAAAGGTGGTAATTCTTTAAATTTAAAAAGGAATGTCGTCATCTATAACTTCCTGTGAATATGTGGTGGTAGGTGCTTCCTGCTCATTATTATTAACAGAAGGATCAGGTTGCGGATAAGACCTGACGCTCTTATCACTACCACCTTGAAAAGATGAAGTTGTTTCACTCCCGTTATTAATTTCTTTACCTTCTATCTTTTCAAAATTGTGTGTCTCTTTATTAAATCGAAAGCCGTACTTAATGCCGTCTTTACCTTTCATATTTGCTATTGAGTTTTCATCACTACCTTTAGTACCATCGCTATTAGTCCATTCTCCCCAAGGTGCTATGGTAATTTGCAATCTACCTTTACCATCAGGCCAAGGTTCAGGAGGGTTACTAAAATCGTTCATTGTTTTGATCCAGGCGTTAATAACGCAAGTGCCACCAGGTATAAAAACGCCATATTGATCTTCTTTAGACCATTCACCATTCTCATCCTTAATGCGTACACAATCTCTACGATCAATAATTTTCATATTGTCTTTCCATTCAGCACCACCGCCAATGTTTGATTTTATAGTTTTGTTAAACCAAAATTTGTTTTTCATTTTTTAATTTTTCCTTCTGCAACATTGCGAGCAATTCTTTCATCACTTTGTTGTTCTTTAGCTATTTCAACTTCATTAGCACTAGCAATTTCTGTACCTGCAAAGCCAAAAAAGGCTAATGCACGACCTATTGCTGATGTTTCACAATTC
>TARA_R110002050_G_scaffold293275_3_pt1 | contig 27925 bp, 45 predicted proteins | sample TARA_R110002050 | Tara Oceans TARA_R110002050 (sample SAMEA4396988) | marine metagenome | biome: Polar Biome; feature: [DCM] deep chlorophyll maximum layer (ENVO:01000326); material: water (ENVO:00002006), including particulate matter (ENVO:01000060) such as... | depth 25 m
CGACTTCACTCTCCGCTGTTGCGTCAGAAGTGCTTGAGGCCAAAAAAATTAATCGCATGATTCTTAACCTTTCACGAAAAATCGATAGCAGATTCGGTGAAGGAGTGTGGGAAGAAATACTTCAAGTTAGAGATAAAAGATTAAAAGCTCATAAAGAACAGCAAGAAAAAGCCAAAAAATATTTAGCTGAAAAAAAGATTAAAGATGCTATTTTCTGGGACAAAGTTTTTACTGCTATTTGGCAAGTTGGAATTATTATAATTTTGATTGGTGGCATTGGATGGTTTATTAGCACTAATTGTAAGGGCTGTTAGTATGGATGGCTCTATTGATATTCGGCTCGTGCTAACTGTTCTTGGCATAGTGTTTTCAATGGCTGGAGCAGCCGCCGTAGCAAAATCCCAAATAGCCAGACTAACTGAAATGTTAAAAGATGTTGAAAAACGCTTGCGTGAATCGGACAATCGAGTCGATAAAATAGATAATACTATTGCAACGAATGAGCAACGGCTAAATGTTATCGCAAAAATGATGGCTCCTGATGTTATGGACAAGACAAGCCGATTGTCTGAACGTCACACAGTTAAATTAGAATATATTGAGATTGCAATAAAAGAATTGAAAGCAAAATGATTGGAATGGCAGTTGTTAGACATTTAGAAATAGAAGGAATGAATCATGCTAAGTCTACTGGGATCTTTACTTGGATTTGGAACAAGTTTTTTACCAAAGGTAATGGATTATTTTCAAGACAAAAGCGACAAGAAGCACGAACTAATGGTGATGGAAGTACAGATAAAGCAACAGAAAGAATTAGCTCTACAAAAACTGGAGATGGTCAATGTTGAAGCTGATATTAGAGAAGTTGAAGCTCTTCAAAAATCTATGCAACCTACAGGCGTTAAGTGGGTTGACGGCCTTCGTGGTTCTGTTCGTCCTGTTATTACTTATGCTTTCTTCTTGCTCTTCTGCTTCGTTGAAATCTCCGCTTATCTCGCTCTCACTGCCAGTGGGGTATCTGGATTGGATGCGCTCAATGCCGTTTGGGACGAAGACACAAAAGCACTCTTCGCAGCAGTTATTGCCTTTTGGTTTGGAGGAAGAGCAATTAATAGAGCAAGAAAATGAGAATAAATGAGATAGGTTTAAATTTAATCAAAACATTTGAGGGATTCCGTTCTGAGCCGTATTTCTGTTCGGCAATGGTTGCCACCATTGGATATGGTTCTACTTGGTCCTTTGATGGCAGTCGTGTCACCTTATCTCACCCCAGAATTAATGAGGCAGAGGCCGAAAAGTTACTTTTACGAGAAATCCGTAATAGCGAAAAAGCGGTTGACCGCCTCATTAAAGTTGAATTAAACAAAAATGAACATTCAGCTTTGCAGAGTTTTGTTTACAATTTAGGTTCGGGGCGTTTGCAAAGCAGTACATTAAGAAGAAAAATTAATAGAGGGGATTTTGAAGGGGCAGCTGATGAGTTCCCTAAGTGGCGTAGGGCTGGTGGCAAGATATTAAAAGGTTTAGTCCTTCGCAGGGCTGCTGAAAGGAAATTATTTCTTACATGAAATTATTAATAATATTATTTATTTTATTATTTCCTATAAAAGTTTTAGGCAAATCAGCTTTTAGACCAATGATGTTGCCTACAATTTGCTTGCCTGTTGAAATTTTTGTTGCAGGAAATCGAGAAGTTGGCGAACAGATTTTAATGTATGGGCCAGCCCATGACGGCAGTATTTTATTTCAATTGTATTTAAACAAAGACAAAAACAATCCAACTTTTTCTGCTGTGCTTCAAAAAGAAAATGAAATTTGTGTTTTAGCGGTAGGAAAAGATTTAGAGCCACATCCACCAAATTGGTGGTTTGAAGAGCAGGGGTTAGGTTGTGAGTAGTGATTTTTTAGATGAAAATTGTCCTTGGTGCGGCGCAATAGTCGGCAGTAATGGGTATGTTTTTGTAAAAGGACATTACGAGTGTGCCCGATGCCATCGACCTGTTTTAGATTGTTGTGATGGTGAGCAAAATGTTTCACATGAAACAAATAACGATTGAGGAACTTTATAGCTCATTTTATTTTACGTTTGTTTTTATCAATTATTTCATTTAACATATTGTCAAATAAATAATCATAAAGCTGATCTTCATTTTCAAAATTGTCTAACATTTGGTTAAATACAAATTCTCGCAGTTCGCAATGAGACATTTTATCTACATAAAAATCAACTGCCTTCTCTAGTTTAGTTGTTGCCATTATTCACACCTCAACATCTCAGGATAATCTTCCAATGCTTCTTGCTCATTATTGTAGTCAGCAAGAAACTCTTCTTCCCCTTCGCCACCACAAACATGGCACTCAATTGATTGGCAACTGGGGTCATTGGGGTGTCGATCTGCCAACACCCCTTCCCCTTCACATTCTTGACAAGGAATTACAATATTTTTTTTCATAACTCTCTCCATTTGTTATGCAACAATTATAAACATTTTGTTACTAATGTAAAGTGTTTTTGGTGAGTGCGGAACTGTTCCCAGTTCTGCTAGGGAATCTGGAGAGAGAACCTAGACTCGCACTCTAATAACATCCGATTTTTTATTTGTTTTTTTATTATCATTTGTATATTCTTTAGATATAAACCCTCGTCCCTTTACTAATGTAGCTTGTATTGCTGTTTGTTTGCCTGACGAATAGGTGCGAATAAACCCTCTTCTCCAATGCTGTCTAGGTGAAGCCCTTTTCATGCCAGCCCCTACAATATTACCACTAGATGATATTCTATCAAATGTCACAATCTTATGTTCATACAGCGGTGTCTTGCCGTTCTTTATTCTTTTTGTATTTAATTTTTCTGGGGGCAAAATTGTGCGAGTATCAACTCCTTTTGCATTAATGATTGCGTGTACTGCGCCCATCATATTTACATGAAAGTTTCCTAAGTTTTCTTCTTTTTTTTCGTCCAAAACTATCTGTTGGTTTTCCTGATGCGGATCGTAAATAGTTTTATAAGCAATACCTTCCTGTATTGCAGATGACATAACTGTAACCATACATCCCAAATGATTAATAAATTCTTTATCAAGAATTAAAATATTAATATACCACTTGCTTGAGTATTCTTCATCAATAGGTACTTCATCATATTCTTGTTCAGAAAAATTATTCACTGATTGAAAACTCAAATCTGCTATAGCTTTAGAAGAATTGCGAATGATTATTGCATATTTGCCTTTGCTCCACCCTCTAGATAAAGAATCCTCTGTCAGTTCTATTTCCGCATATGTATAGAGATATGGCATCGCAACTAAATTAGTTTTTAGTTGGTCAAAGCCAGTCTCAGCTAATACACTCAAGTCTTCAACTGTATGTTGCCCTAAATTAAACTTGCCTGATAAGTCAACAACGTGGGCTAAATGAGATTTTACCGTAACCACATTTTTATCACCTACAAAAGAACCACCAGAAACATCGTAGGCATTAAAATAATCTATAACTTTATGAGCCTTTAGCATTTTTCCTATACCTTCGATCTGTTCCGCCCAATCGAACATTATTAATTATGTTTGGTGTTCTTTTTTTTCTTTTCCATTTTCGCCAAAACCAATACTTTAAAAAATCAATCATCGCAAATTCATCTCCGCTCTTTTTGTCGATTCTAAAGTTCTCCAAGACTCAAATTTCATTTGAATCGCTTCCCACTCTGCCTTGGCAACATTAGCATCTGTTCTAGCTAAAACCATCTTTGTAACATGATCTTTATATGTATTATGCCTTCTAGCAAAATGTTCAGCCTTGGCAATGCTAGATTCATTTGCTTGGTTAACAAGTTCTGATAGTAAAATCTTTTCAAATTTCTCTAACATTCTTGCTTCACCATCTAACTGAGCAAATTTTAAAGCTGTTTTTGAAGCGTTATCTAATGCAGAATTTATATCAATCATTTTGACCTCTTATAAAAATCGTCTTGTTGTGAAATCCAAATCGCAACAATGCCTCTTGCTAATTCTTTATTGATTTTAAACATTTTTGCAACAAGAGCTGGAGCTTCCCACATATTTGCGCCAGCTTTTTTATGCAAAGCGTCTAAGTAAGCAAATACTTCATCTTTCATAATGCACCTCTTTAAAAAGGAATTTGGTCGTTTAATTCAGCCGTAGGAACGTGTGAAGAAGTTTCTGAGGGTGCTACTGCCTCAGAGGTAACAGGTGCGCTTTGTGGGCTGTTATTTCGGCTATCTAGCATTTGCAAAACTGAATTAAACCCTAAAATTATTTCAGTTATATATTTATCTACGCCATCGTTTCCAGCCCATTTTCTAGTTTGGACTTTACCTTCCAAATATATCTTGGAACCTTTTTTTAAATATTTTTCAGCAATACCAGATAAATGGTCATTAAAAATAACAATTTTATGCCATTCGGTTTTTTCTTCATTTTTATATTTTTCAGTAGTAGCTAACGAAAAGTTAACTATTTTTTTCCCATTTTGGGAATGTCGAGTCTCAGGTACTTTGCCAAGATGCCCAATTAAAATGACTTTATTTAACATTATAATTTCTCCAATTCATTAATTTTGTTGTTCATTTCGTTTAAAAAATCAATAACTTTTTCTTTTAACTCATCAATTTTTAATTGATCTCGCTCAATCCTTTTAATAAAAATTTGATTTTTCACAGGCATCCTTGGGTCAAAAGATACAAAATCGCACCATTGTCTTTCTGTACAAGCCATTTGCCAGAGCATTTGATTTAGATATTTTTGAGGAACTTTTTCATCAAGCAAGGTTTCAATGTGGGTGTGAGTGTGAGGACATTTAATTTCAACTAATCCATCGTCACCAACAAGGCGGTCTGGACTGCAACCACTATTAGAAATTGTAGGATGATCCACAAAACCGATTTCTGTTAAATTAAAATCAGTAATAAAGGCATAAGCCTTTGCAGCTTCGGGTTCGGTGTCTGACCCCCATTGCATTGCCGAATTTGAGTAAGATGCTGTGGGGGTTTTGGTCATTGTTTCAGCAATTAATTCACCCATGTATCTTGCCCGACTTGCTCCATAACCCGATTTAGTTTGAGCTACAACGTCCGAAATTCTGGACGCTGTAACTTTACCCAAACGAATTTTAAACCATTCTTCTGATCCTTGAATTAATTTATCCATTTGATTTGCCTTTTAAATTTTGCTCTTTTTGTTTAAGCATATTTAATGCTTTTTCGTATTGCGATTTCGGAATTGATTCAAAGTTTTTACATCCTAAAAGTTCAAAATATTTCTGTAAGTTAGTTTTAAGATTTTTGGCATATTCTTTTATAAATATAACTTCTTTTTGCGAAATAAATTCTGGCGCAAAGCCAGCCCCTACGCCATCATCATCTTCAGCAGCTATGCCTAATCCCGCCATTAATCCATATCGTCTTGCATATGTGATTGCGCTACCTATTCCTTGCATATCTCTTTTATTAAGTAGTAAAGGAATCCCACCATCATGAATTGAACCACCATCTTTATGATAAATGGTGGTGACTAAGACCTTTTCTCCTGGTCTATCGTGAACCGCTTGGTGAACAAATAAACCATTTGAACTTAGGGGCTTGCGAATCATTTCCCAGACTGTTTGAAGGTCGGAATATTTATAATTAAACCCTTCGGTTTTTTTCTTTGCTCCAACAATTTCTCCTTGAAATTTCGATAGAGCCATAAACAATGCATTTTTTTTATCAATCATTTCTCTCTCCTTAAACGATTTTGTTAATTAATTTAATAGTTTCGTCACCCTCAAAAACTAGTTCATATTTTTGAGTAGCCTGGCGCACAACGGCCATCGACAGATCATACTGGTGACGGCTTCTTTTATCTTTGTATAAATCAGGATTTGCTACAGCCATGCGAATTGCTTTTAACGCAAATTCGACAGCTTGTTCTGTTGCTTTTTTCATTTCTCTCTCTCCAGTTTTTATTATAAACAAATTAAGTTAAATTAAAACAATTTTTGTTGATTTGGATCTTCTGTTAAAGGTTTGAAAGTTATATCGATTAAATGATATGAGCCTTTAAACTTGGATTGAATTAATTTTCCAGTAGGCTTTAATTGGCGCAATTCCTCAACATTTAACCGCATAATTTCATTATCATGCTGAAGCTCAAGGCCACCTTTTTTAATTGCGTCTTTCACTTCATAGTCTCGGACAGAGCAAAATTTGCCTTGCCAGAGTTTTGAAACGATTTTCTTTTTCATAGCAATGTCTCTATTGCTAATTGATCTGTGTCATTTAAATTTAAAGCAGTAGAATTGACGCTAACTTGTCTTATATGAATTTGTGCGGATTCTAAAGCTAAATTGTATGCGTTGCCACCATCTAAACCAACTAAAATTTCTTGACCCGCATCATATGCTTCGTCTCTTGTATCAAAAATTTCAAGTTCATCATCGTACACTTGATACAATGAATCACCGACTTTTATCGTATCAGAAAAATCTTTCGTTTCGATAGTAGAAACAATTTTAAATGTATATTTGAGTGTTTTAAAGGCTTCATTAAAAGCTTCTTGTTCATTAGTGCCACTTGCAAGACTATTAATGAATAAATCAACTTTGTTTTGGGTTTTTAATACTAGTTCATCATATCTATTTTTCATGTCTCTCTCCATTTGTTTATTTTTTATTATACACATTTTGTTACACAATGTAAACTTTTTATTTTACTTTTTTAAAACTTTTTGTTACATTCAAGATATGAAACATTCAAATATAATTGAAGCAATCGGTGGAACCACTAGAGTCGCAAGTATTTTTGGTTTGTCTACGCAAAATATTTCTAATTGGAAAAGGCGTGGAATACCCTGGAAATATCGGTTTAAGGTTTTACAGAGAGCTAAAGAAATGAACGTTAAATTGCCAGATTCTTTTTTGGATATGACATGAAGCGTGACAAACGTGATGCTATCTTTAGCCTCTTGATAAGAGAGAGGTCCAGTTGGTGTTGTGAACGATGTGGCGAATTTGTGGTTGAAGGCGAACGACAGAGACTTCACTGTAGTCATATTGTAAGTCGAAAGTTTAGGCGATTGCGTTGGGAGCCGATAAATGCTGTTTCCCATTGTGCGAAATGTCACTCCTATTTGACAGACCGCCCCCATGAATTTGGATTATGGGTGGATGAAAAATTAGGCAAAATTATTGCAAGTCGATTAACAGAATTATCAAGGCCAATTGGGAAATATTCCAAGCCAATGCTTGAAGACATTTATCAGAATTTAAAAGCATCACACAAAGTTATGGTTGATAAAAGAAAAGATGGTGAAACAGGTCGTATAGAATTTGAGTCTCCTTATGTGTGAGTGTAAAGGGAAAATTGAAGTATTAAGACCGAAGGTTGTTAAAATGGCAATTATTCAAAGACCAGTAAGAACAGAGACAGGATTTAAATATGAGCCACATGAAGAAAAGATTGTTTTTGGTGGTCTAGATGCTTGCTTAATTTGTAGTCGCAAGGCAGAACAAGAATATCAAGCGAGGCTAAAATGACATTTGAGGAATTTTGGGAAGTGTACCCTAGAAAATCATGTAAGGCTGTGGCACGAGCTACTTTTGATGAAATAACGACTAAAGGGAAAATGACCGCAACTTGTGGTGTCAAGATATTAGCACAATCTACTCCAGAAGAATTAGTTGAAGCAGCTCTTGCTTTTCGATACAAAACAAATATTGTTGAAGAAACAGAGCAGAGATTTATTCCATTAGCGGCAACGTGGTTAAATCAAGCACGTTATGAAGATCAAGATGAAGATGAAAGAAAAGAAATGGCTAATAAAATGCGGAATTTATTACAGCGCATGGACAAGCCTCGATTAAATGTGGTCGGGTAAAACGGCAGCGCATTTGATTTAAAGCCCTGCTGTGGGGTCTAACCATAGGGCGAACTTGGTGCGAAAGGTGTGAGAGTGGTTAGTGGCCTGATAACGAGGTCGTATAGTAGACACCGACTATTATGTGGTTATCTCATATAATAGGCCGATAGCGAGGGACTGGCTCCAGGAGTCTAATCTTCACGCAGAGGCAAGCACTATCCTTAGATATATTCTGAGGGTGGTCGTGCTTTGCCTTTAGCTCAGAACTTCACCAAGAGTCTAATAGAGTATATATAATGAGATTAATTTGGGTTAAAGATAACGATAAAATAAAATTAAGCATTGATAATAAAATTGTTGTTTTGTCTGAAGACCAAATAATTAAATTAGGAAAAGATTTAATTAAAATTGGAGAGGAATCTAAAAAATTTCAAAACGAATGAAAAAATTATCACGAACGAGGAGACATATGTTAAAAATTGATCCTTCAGAACCAATTGTTATTGAAGAAACTAACAAAGCTGGGGTCTATAGACAAAGAAGATTGTCAGTTTTTGAACGATGGAGAATTGAAAATAAATTAAAGCAACGCCATGTAGATGCCGCCAAAATATTTAATTACGATTTTGAAATGGCTCAATTAAGTGATAATTATTCAATGGTTGATTTTCAAAAAGTTGCAAGAGTAATGATTTCTGATAATTACAACATTAAAACTATTGAAGCAAAAACTAAAATAAACAACGTCATAGAAGAGCTTGGAGAAATTGCTGGAAAGATATTATGGGATTATGTAGGGCTTGAAAAACCAATAACTAAATCAGGTGTAGACTCAAGAGAAATTTATGGATCATTAAAAATTGTTTTAGATCAATTAGCAAATTATTACAAAATATGAAAAATAATTGTTGCGAGTTGCGAGTGAATATAGTACAAAAAGTTAAGATGAGGCACTATATGTAGAAACCGCTCCAGTTTGGAGCTTTTTTTTATGGAAAGTTAAATGAACAATATTCAACAAATGGCGGCTATATTACAAGGATTCGGTAGGGGCGGTGACACCATGCTTGCTCATATTAATCCAGAAGAGGCTATGTTGTTGAATGAAGTAACAGATGGTGGAACGATTAACCCAGTTACAGGAATGCCAGAATTTTTTATAGAAGGGGAAATAGGTGGATATGATAACCCTGATTTTGGATCTGATTTTTCTGATATGAGTTTTGGCAGTGGCATGGACGATGTAGACATGGGTGTAGGGGCAAGTAATGAATTTGGAGACCCTTATGGCGTAGGTCTTTCTCATGCTACACAAGGGCCAGTTGGAAGTGTATTAGGGCCAGATGATACTAGTTATGGATATGATGAGCCAGATTCATTTATTCCTAGTCAACCAAGTTTATTAGGTGCAATATTATCAGCCCCATTTGAAACTTTAGGAAATGTTTTTGGCGTTGATGCAGAATTTACAGGAAGAGATGTATTTGGGCCAGATTTTAGTCGAGCAATGGCTGGTGCAAAAAATACAACTCAGCCAGTAGGATTTGAGGTCAATCCATTAGGAATTGGTGGCACATTAATAGGTGGGCCAGCATTGGGAACATTAGCGTCATTAGCAGGGCCAACATATCAATTTGGTTCTGATTTTACTAAAACTGGAAGTCATGGCGGAAATATGTTTAGTGGAAGCAGGGATAAAGTTGCTGATTTTTTTGGAAATCCATCAATATTAAAATCCAATAATAGTGCTGAAAATGATATTATTATTGGGTCTGATGGTGATGATATGCAAATAGGTAGTGAAGAAGATGACAGACTTTTTAGAATTGGAACCCCTGTAGTAACTCCAGAACAAGTTGCAGAAGTAAAAATTAATCAATTAGCAAATGCTCTAGCAAGACCAGGATTTACAAGGCCAGAAGGAATTGTTTACATTTAGCACTCTATAAGAGCCAGCGGATATAAATATGGGTAAAAGAACAAATTATAAAAAAATAGCGAGAGATTTTTATGCAACGCCAATAGAGGCGGTGAGTCCAATTGTGCCTCATTTAGTAAACAATGAAACATTTTATGAGCCTTGTCATGGTAAAGGTGATTTAATTCGGCATTTAGAAAATTATAAAATTAAATGTGTTGGGTGTAGCGATTTAGTAGATGGTCAAAATGCGTTAGATATTAAAAATGTTAAAGGTGATTTATTTATTACTAACCCACCTTGGACATGGAAAATATTAACAGCATTAATTAGTCATTTATGTTTAATGAAACCAACTTGGCTACTTTTAAACGCTGACGTAATGCACAATAAACGAATGTCAAAACACATGAAATACTGTGAAAAAATTGTTTCTGTGGGAAGAATTTCGTGGATGCAAAATGGCATAAATGGTTATGAAAATTGTGCGTGGTTTTTGTTTAATAAAGAATATAAAAACAAAACAGAATTTTATGCACGATTAGAAGGTAGTGGATTATTCCCCACTATAAAAAGCTATGCAACGTAAAAAATCTGTAGGCGCACCAACATTTAAACCAACTGAACAAGAACGTGAACAAGTGGAGCAAATGTCAGCCGTAGGCATACCACAAGAATCAATATGCAAAGTTATTCGGAATGGCATTGATGACAAGACGTTAAGAAAACATTTTCGCAAAGAATTAGACACAGCATTAGCAAAAGCAAATTCAGCTATAGGAACCACATTATACAACAAAGCTATGGGTGGCGATACTACAGCTTTAATATGGTGGTCTAAAACACGCATGGGCTGGAAAGAAACAAACGTGACAGAGCATCAAGGAAATGTTTCTGTAAATGTTCAATTAAATGCAACTAAACCTAAAGATTGATTTTCCAGAGGTATTTTCGCCTCTCATTAAACCAGCCAGATATAAAGGTGCATGGGGTGGTAGAGGATCAGGAAAGTCTTGGTTTTTTGGCTTGATGACTGTAATTGCGTTGCTTGAAGGCAAAAGAGTTGTTTGTCTCAGGGAAGTGCAAAATTCTATTGCTGATTCAGTTAAGCAATTAATAGAAGATATTATCGAACGACATGGGTTAGAAAGTTTATTTGATATTACAGAACGAGAAATTAGAGGGCCACAAGGGTCGGTCTGTTTGTTTAGAGGGCTTCATAATTCAACATCTGCTTCAATTAAATCGTTAGAAGGTATTGATAGAGCCTGGCTAGAAGAGGCTCAAACAATTAGTCAAAGAAGTTTAGATTTGCTTACACCAACAATTAGAGCCGAAGGTTCAGAGTTGTGGTTTAGTTGGAACCCAGTATCTAGGCTAGACCCAATTGATAAATTATTAAGGCGATATACTCCAAAAAACGCAATTATTGTTGAATCAAGTTGGCAAGATAATAAATGGTTTCCTAAAGCCTTAAAGGCTGACATGGAAAGAGATCGAGGCCAAGACCCTGAGAAAGCATCTCATATATGGGATGGTGAGTATGCAAGCGTAACAGGGGGAGCTTATTACGCATCCTTAATAGCTGATGCTAGAAAAGCAAAGCGCATAAAGAAGGTAGAATATGACCCTGACTTGCCTGTTAGTTCAGCGTGGGATTTGGGTATAGGCGATAGTTTAGCAATCGTCCTGTGGCAACAAGTTGGCAATGAAATAAGAGTAATAAATCATTATGAAAATCATTCTTTGCCATTGCCTCATTATGTTGAATGGCTTAAAGCTCTTCCTTATCCTGTAATTATTGATTGGCTACCGCATGATGCAAGGGTGAGAGAGTTAGGCACAGGATTGACGAGGGTGGAAGTTTTAAAAAGAAAAAAGAGAAATGTTAAAATTGTTCCAATGCACAAAGTAGATGATGGAATTAATGCAGTAAGAGAATTGTTGCCAATTATGTATTTTGACGTTGACAAGTGTGAATATCTTTTAGAGTGTTTAATGCAATATAGAGAAGATTATGACGAGCGATTATTGACGTTAAAAAGTAGGCCGCTACACGATTGGACTTCACATAGTTCAGATGCGATTCGTTATATGTGCATGGCTTATAAAGAAGATAGACCGACACCAATAAGAAAAACACCGACATTTATTGAAAGAGACCCATTAACAATAAATGATTTATTTGAAAATATCGGAGAGAAAAGGACAGAATTTTGAGCAATCAGTCAAATTTACAAGCCTCAATCAGAAGTGCAACAAGCACAACTCTTGATTTTAATGGTGATTTTATGAAAGAATTTGCTGATTCTGGAACAGGTGGTGTAACTTTTAACGAGAAGTTATTGGCGTGGATTAATGGTGAATTATCTACGAGTTACACAAATATTAATGAAGCTATGCAAGCCTTTGCTGTTTCTAAGAGTCGAAATAATTGGAATGCGGTCACTTCAATATGAGCAATCAATCTTTAGTTCAACAAAGTGTAAGAGATTTAACTGGCACAGCACACACTTACATGGGAGATTGGCACGCATTGTTTGATTTAAATAGCATCCCTGTTGGCTCTTTTCCAGGTCGGATGTTAGCTTGGCGCAATGCAATGCAAAGCGGATGGAATAATGCAATTTGGGATCGTTCTGAGTGGGGCGCAAATGCAGAAGGATATACAAATTTAAATGAAGCTCTTCAAAGTATAGCAGCCGCAGAGGGCAAATATAATTTTAATTCGGTGACATCAATATGAGTGAACAAATTGAAAGTATGGAAGAATATAAAGGGTCGGCAGGGCTTGCTCGTTATTGGGACATTGAATTAAATTCTTCGGATGACGAGGAAAGAGAATGGCGAGAAGAAGGTGAAAATGTTGTTGACCGTTATCGTGCAGATAAAGAAATGTCAGGTATTGGCAGAGAAAAGAAATTTAATATCCTGTGGTCAAATACAGAAACATTAAAAGGCGCACTGTTTGCTAGGATGGCAAAGCCTGAGATTAGAAGACGTTATTTAGATCGTGACCCTAATGGCAAACAGGTAGCGGAATTGTTAGAAAGAGCATTAGAATATAGTTCGGATGTATATGATGAAAGAGATATAATTGCTGGGGCAATTGAAGATTACTTGTTGCCAGGTCGAGGCGTTGTCTGGGTAGTTAAAGAAGATATAATGATTGAGGTGGATGCCGTAGATGAATTTGGATTTGCTACAGGTGAGAAAATAGAAGAAATTGGCGATCAACGAGTTTATTTTGAGTATGTGCATTGGGAAGATTACAGAGAAAGCCCAGCAAAAAGACCAGAGGATGTAAGGTGGAAAGCAAGAAGGCATCTTATGACTAGAGATGATTTGCGTGACTTATCGCCAACTCAAGCTGATAAAGTTCCTTTAAATTGGTCACCATCTGAAACTGGCGAATATAACTCAGATGATGTATTTCGCAGAGCCGAAGTTTGGGAAATATGGTGCGAAGACACACGAAAGCGGTATTATGTTGTTAAAGGTTTCCCAGCCTTACTATTAGAAGAAGATGATCCTTATGAGCTTGAGAATTTTTTTCCAACACCAAAACCAATTATTTCAATTAAGACGAATGGTTCGGGGGTGCCTGTTCCAGAATTTAGGTTATATCAAGATCAAGCAGATGAGTTAGACAGAATTACAACTCGCATTGCAAAACTAACCGATGGGTTAAGGCGCAGAGGTATTTATGATGGTTCTATTCCAGAGTTAGCAAAATTGGCAGAGGCTGCGGATAATGTTTTTATTCCTGCGGATAATTATGCAAATTTAGCTCAAAAGGGCGGTTTAGCTCAATCTATGCAAACTGAAGATATATCTCAAACGGCTGGGGTTTTGACAGGGTTATATCAACAAAGGGCGCAACTCATACAAACTATTTATGAAGTTACTGGCATCAGTGACGTTATACGAGGCTCAACAAATCCTAATGAAACGGCAACGGCCCAAAGGTTAAAAGGTCAATTTGGGTCAATGAGATTAAAACAACGTCAAGATCAAATACAAAGGTTTGTTCGTGATCTTTACAGAATAAGAGCCGAATTAATTGCAGAACATTTTCAGCCTTACATATTGCAAAATATGACAGGGTTGCAAGTTACGCCAGAAATGTTACAAATTATGCGATCTGATAAACTTCGATCTTATCGCATTGATATAGAAACTGATTCAACTGTGTTTGAAGATGCACAAATGGAACAGAGAAACAGAATTGAATTTGTTAACACAATGGGAGCTTATCTTGAAAAAGCAATTGGCATTGTGCAAGTTGCGCCAGAGATGACACCTATTGCGTTTCAAGCATTAGAATTTATGGTTAGAGGATTTAAGATAGGAAGAGAGTTTGAAGATTTAATTGATGAAGCTAAACAAAATTCTATGCAACAAATGCAACAAATGAAACAACAGCAACAGCAAATGCAACAGCAAGGCCCACCACCTGACCCTAAAATGATTGAGGCACAACAAAAAGCTCAATTGAAAAATGCAGAATTACAACAAAAAGGTCAGTTAAAAGGCGCAGAGCTTCAACAAAAAGGCCAGTTAGAAATGGCTAAAATGGGTCAAGATGCTAAAATAGATCGAGAGCAAATGGCGGTTGATGCACAAATTGCCAGAGAAAAGAATATGACAGATGCAGAAATTGAGTTATTAAAAGGCGCAGGGATGATGTAATGCGAAAAACTTACATTTATAATCATGGAACAAAAGAGATTATTTTAAAAACTAACCCTTATCAGAGCAAGGGTTACGCTGTAATAAGTGATGTAGAGCCTTTTAAATCGCCAATTGATGGCACTGTTTTGAGTTCACGATCCCAAATAAGAGACCATGAGCGCAAGCACCAGGTAAGGCAATGTGGCAATGACTACACCTCATCTGTTAAGCCAAGTTGGTGGGATAATCGGCGTGGCTGATTATTTTGATGAATACCTTGGAAATATTCCAAGTGAATTACAATACAGGCAAACAAATTTAGACCCAGATTCAAAGCGAGAAATGTTGGCATATTTGTTAAAATCTCCTTGGCTTGATGGCATTCAAAAAGACATTGAAGAAAAAAGTAATAGATTTATTCCAAAAGATGAACTATTAAACGAAATGATGGAAAATACAGATTATGATTATGGGGGAGCGTATTTAGCTAGAGGGACAGAAATGTTTGGTTTAGACCCTGAATCAGAAACTTATCACGGCTATTCAACAACACCATTAGGACAAATGTTAAAGGCACCCGATCATAAAACAGCATGGAAAGAAATTTTTATGAAAGAAGGTGGTTATACACCAGACACACCTTTCGCAAGCCCACATCCAAGTTTGACAAGAGATCAAGCTGCACAAATATTAATGAGAAAAAAGTTTTAATTTATTTTTAACAAAAGGAGAAAAAAATGGCTGACAGCACTCCCGAAAAGGAGTCGGCGGGTCAAGATGTTTCTGAAGTAGAAACCGCTGATAAAGATATACTAAGTGAAATGTTGACTGAAAACATTGAAAAAGAGTTTGCAGAAAAAGAGGAACCCAAAGAGCCTCAAGACGATGGGATCACCTCTGAAGACGTTGAGGTTCAAGAAGAAGACAACGCCCCAGACGAAGCACCTCCACCCAAAGTTGAGGCCAGCGAGGGCGAGATAGATCAAGAAATAGTGGAAGAAATAAAGGAAACCGAAGAAGTTTCACCTTTAGAAGCTCCGCAACATTGGTCGGCAGGGGATAAACAGAGGTTTGAAGGTATGAAGCGTGATGCACAGGAATGGGCATTAGAACGTGACAAATCTATGACGGCTGATTATACCCGAAAAACTCAAGAGATAGCTCAATATAGACAAGCATTGGAACCCTTGAATCATGTGCTAGCACCAATTCGTCCCACTCTTCAACAGTCAGGCATCAGTGAAGCTGAATATGTTGCCAGACTTATGAGAGCAGATCGAATGTTGCAAGAAAACCCAACTGGGGCCATCCAAAACTTGGCACAAAATTATGGGATAAATCTTGAAGCCCTATCGCAACCAGTGGAAATGGCCCAACAGCCTGACCCACGTTTGAACGCTTTACAGCAACAAGTTCAAAGTCTACAAGGATATCTACAACAGAATGAAGCAAGAGCGGCACAAGAAAACCAAGCTGGGCTTTATAATGAAATAGAATCATTTGCACATGAAAAAGACGAAAGTGGAGACCTAAAGCACCCACATTTTGCAAAGCTTCGTGAAACAATGGGGCATTTAATGCAATCTGGCGCAGTAGGTCAAGATATGAAAAAAGCATATACTTATGCACTTCGTTTAGATGATGATTTGTATCAGCAAAGCCTAGAAGCAGAGCGTACAAAAATTCAAAAAGCAGAGGACAAACGCAGACAAGAAGCGATTGCTAAAGCAAAAAAAGTTCCAACAAGGAGATCATCAAATCCCCCTGCTGGTTCTATTCAAGCAACTGATTTAGATGGTGTTATAGGTCAAACTTTAGACAAAAACGGTTACTAGTAAAGTTAACTTTAATCAACTAAGGAGTGTTGAGAGATGGCGAGTCCAAACTCATCGTTTACTGAAATTGTAACAACTACTCTGCAAGGGTACTCAAAAGTCCTTGCGGATAATGTTACAAATCATAATGCCCTTATGCGTCACATGGACGATAAAGGGAACAAGCAACCTGCTACAGGTCGCACAATTGTTCAAGAACTAGAGTATGCTGTGAACTCCACATCAAAGTGGTATTCGGGTTATGAGGTTCTTGATACGTCACCAAGCGATGTTTTCACGGCTGCTGAGTTTAATTACAAGCAGTTAGCTGGAAACGTAGTTATATCGGGTCTTGAAGAAGTACAGAACAGTGGTCGTGAAGCTGTTCATAATCTTTTAAAGTCTCGTATTCGCAACCTTGAAAAGTCATTGAAAAATACTTTTGCGACAGCAATGTATGCAACAGGAACTGGAAATGACGGCAAGGAAATTGGTGGCCTTCAAAGCCTGGTTGCTGATGCTGGCACAGGTACAGTTGGTGGAATTGATTCCTCAACTTACACTTTTTGGAAAAACCAATTTTATGATTTTTCTGGTGAAAGTGTTACACCTTCAGCAACAACAATTCAGAACGCAATGAATACGCTTTGGCTTTCAACCATTCGTGGTGCAGACAAGCCAGACGTAATTACGGCTGATAATGTTTATTTCACCTACTATTGGAGTAGCTTGCAGACCAATCAAAGGTTTGCATCCGATAGCAAAGCCGCAGCTGGTTTTATGAACTTGCTTTTCATGGACGCACCTGTGTTCTATGATGACCAAGCTCCTGCAAGCCATATGTACTTTTTGAACACTGATTATTTGTTCATGCGTCCAGCGGCTGGTCGTGAATTTGTGCCTTTAGGTGAAAAGGCTTCCACTAATCAAGACGCTATGGTTATGCCGATGGTATGGGCTGGGAACATGACTTGTTCCAATCGCTCAGTCCAAGGCGTGATTGTAGCATAAAGGGAGGATTGAATATGTATCAATTAGGCATTGATGAGACCCTTGTTTCTAGCACTTGTGACTTTAAATTGGGTCAGTTAGGAATGAATGATGGGAGTTCTGCTGTTTACAAGTGGGTGCAGTATGACACAGGAGCAGGTTCAGTTGCGGCTGTTGCTGGTCAGGTGGCTTACTACTACACTTTGGATGGTTATAAGAACAATCAAGTAACTAGTGACTTATCTGACTCTGTTGAGATTGGTGCTGGTGTTCTTAAATCGACTCCTACGGATGGTCAATATTGTTGGATTCAAATTAAAGGTGCAGCAACTTTGACTATAGCTTTAACAGCGGGCGCAGATGGCGATCCTCTTACTCCAACAGGTTCTGGCGATGGTACGCTAGATGTATCTGGAGCGGTAACGGATAATGTCTGTGCAATTGCAGGGGATATTTCTGATAAAGAAATTGCCTGTGATTTCCCGTTCTAACAACTTGAGTAGATTGGGGGGCAAAAGCCCCCCTTTCTTTTTATGAAAGAAATAAAGTGGCTAAACCGCAAAAAGGAAAAGCAAAAGTTAAAGTTACAGCATCTGGAAAACGTGTATCTTATGGACAAGCTGGCAAAGCTAAAGGCGGTGGGGCAAGAGTAAGGCCAGGAACTTCAAAAGGAGATGCTTATTGTGCTAGAAGTGCTGGTCAAATGAAAAAGTTTCCTAAAGCAGCAAAGAATCCTAATTCGCCAATGAGATTAAGTCGTAAAAGATGGAAATGTGAAGGGACAAAATCAAAGAGGGCATGATGGTAACAAAACAACAAAAAATTGATAAATTAAAACGTCAAAAACCAAGTTTATACAGGAACGTAAATTTAGTTAAACTTGGTGAAGGTAAAAACAAAACAAAGAGAAAAAAAGGTGCAAAAGGTGCGCCAACTAACTCCGCATTTAAGAAAGCAGCAAAGACAGCTAAAGCATGAACAAGATTGAGAACGCTGTTATTAATGATATTAAAGGTTGGTCAAAAGAAGTTTTAGAAATACCAAATTCGCATTTGTCTGGCCTCAAGGCTTGTCCTTATGCAGAGACAGCTTGGCGAGATAACAAAGTTGATGTTTTGACAGGCGTAAATATAGACGATTTAAAAAGCGCAATTTGCAGTTTTAATCCTGCAAAGAAAGATATGATTATCTGGACGACTTTTAATCTTAAATCTTACGATGTGTGGGATAGATGGATTACGAAGTGGAACAAGAAAAACGCTAAAAACGATTTACATTTGATGCTGTTTCATCCTGATTATCCACCAGAGGAAGGCGAGGATTATTTGTTAGATAATAATTGGCAATCAAGTGTGGATGATTATGTTATGGTTTTTATTCAAAGTTTAAAGGCACTCAACAAAGCGAGTGTTGCGTTGGAAGGTGTTGGGTATTATCGTAAATTTCCAACACACATTTTTGAAACTTTAGTTCTTGAAAGAAGGAGACTAGAAAATGGCTATGGGTAAGAAAAAAATTATGAAGCGTGGTGGCAAGAAAAGACCTGTTAAAAGGAAATAAACATGGCAAAAAACATAAGAGCCAAGTTCTTCGAAGAACAACGAGAAACAACAAAAGTTGCATTGGTTGAAATTTCTATTATTGGAGACCCTTCAACTGTTGTTTTGAAAGTAACTGAAGAACACAAAGAGCAATTTCCTGATGAATGGAAAGCATTTGCAGGTGGCAAAGATGATGTTGTTGCAGATGGAACGCCTTTGATTAATGTTAAAGGTATTGGGCCTAAATTAGCTTCTAAATTAAAAGTTAATGGTATTCATACGGCTGAACAATTAGCCGCTGTAAATGATGGCGGTTTAGAAGCTGTGGGAATGAGTGCTTACACTCACAGGCAAAGTGCAAGAGAATTGCTGAATTTAGTTCCTGATGCTGTTGGAGCTATTGCGCCATGACGTTATTAACTATCATAACTGGTGCAACAGATGAGATTGGTTTAGAACGTCCTGAGTCTGTTATTTCAAATGCAGACCCACAAGTTCGGCAATTATTGCGAGCGGCATCACAAGAAGGAAAACATCTTGCCAGTGTGTATGATTGGGAAATATTACAAAAAGAAGGATCATTCACAACGGCAGCGCAAGAGAGCCAAGGAGTGATGACAACTGTTGCATCAGACTTTGATAGGTTTGCAAATGATACGATGTGGAATCGAACAACAAGTGAAAAGATTTATGGCCCTTTAACTGATGTTCAATGGCAAAGAGAAAAATCTGATGTTACAAGTGGAGTAACAAACTACTTTAGAATAAGAGGTGGTTCAATACTGTTCACTCCTAATCCTGTTGTAAGCCAGACAGTCAAGTTTGAGTATTATTCTAAAAACTGGGTTGACACAGGATCAGGTGCTTCCCCTGCTGTTGCTGATGGTTCAGCATTTGATAATGACGCAAATACAGTTGTTTTTGATGAAGAGCTAATGACTCTAGGTGTAACATTTAGATGGTTGCAAGGCAGAGGATTAGATTTTACAACAGCATTTTCAAATTATCGTGAAAGGCTTGAAATTGTTAGAGGCCAAGATGGGGCTAAACCTAATATTGATATGGGTGGGTTAAATTATGGCTTTCTTGGAGTTAATGTTCCATCGTCTAATTATGGAACATAAAAAATGCCAGTTTATAATCAGCAATCATTAGGGGATGCACTTTTATATCCTGATAGGTCGGTAAATCGCACAACTACAGGTTCTAATTATAATTCTAATTATAATCCTTTTGTAGTTGCTCGAAAACTTGGTTTAAACGTGCCTAACTTTGCTGTTGATGCGCCTAACGTCACTATGAAAGACCTTGCTGGATTACTATTGGGGGCTGGAATGGTTGAAAGCCAACAAATGGGGAACCAAATGGCGCAAGAACGTAAACTTGGCAATTATGGCAATGCTGCATTATATGGATTAGGTGCTGCTGGCATGGCTGGGTCTGAATTATTTCCTTCAATATTTGGATCAACAATACGCAAAACAATAAAAAGCGGTTTACCAGAACTTTTAAAAAAAGGAACAGTTGACCAAAAATCGTTAGGTGCAAATGACTATGATGTTTTAGCTGGTAGTAAACCAGAATATTTAGGAGTAGCCCCTGACAGGTCTGGTTATACATATTTGCGACATTCGCCAGCAAAAGGAACTAGTGAAAGAACGCAACTAGCAATTAAAAATCTTAGGGCCGACAAAGATAATTTAAAATCACAAATGATTGCTGATATTAAACAAGGTGAAAAACTTGGAGGCAGTGATTGGTATAACACAGAAGAATTGCGGGATTGGTTTATAGGTGAGCTTGGGCAAAAAAAAGGTGATGCTGAATATAAAGAATTTATAGAATTAATTGGTGTAACGTCACCAGCATCTAAAGTTGAACAAAATATTAAAGCTGCGTCTGCAATTAGAAATCTTCTTGCAAACAACTCTGATTATCTTGCTGGCACATTAGCATCTAAAACATTAAAAGACGCAAGAAAAATGGCAAAATATCGCCCAGAAGGGTATGGGCATTACGCTGCTGGCGCACAAGAAATGGCTGTGGCAAGGCAACAACGAGGCGAATTTATGCCAACGCCTCAAGGCAAAGTACGAGCAGTAGATGACACATCAACTGTTAATCCAAAGCCAAAAGGTTTCAAGCAGAGTCTTTTAGGCAACCCAACAAATATAGCAGCAGATTTACATTTTACACGCTATATGGCAATGGCTTCTGGTAGTCCTGAATGGATTACTAACAGTAGCAATTTGTCGCAAAAATTTGAAAAACAGTTGCGTTCAAAATATGGAAATAAAATAGAGAAATACATAAAACAAACAACGGATACTGTTGGCAATCCTGTAGTTCGTTTTGACGCAAAACGTGCGCTCGATGACAAAGTTACTAAAATGAGCGACTACAAAAATGAACCAGCAATGTATGCAGAAATGCCAAAAAACAATGAGTATAAAGCGTTTGAAAAATATATGAATGAAATTGGGCAAGAATTAGGAATGACAGGCCCACAAGTACAAGCAAATTTGTGGATGGGTGGTGCAGCAAAAACTGGTGTTGATGAATCTTCTTTAGGCACATTTATGCAGATTTTAAGAAACCGTGCAGACAAACGAGCAAAAGAAATAGGAACCACACGATCAGCAGTGTTGCAAGATTTTATTAAAAATAAAGGTTTACTTGCTGTGCCAATAGCAGCTGGCGCAAGTGGGCTTTTAGTAAATGCTGATCGTAACGAGGAAATGTGACGGCTAGACAAGCCTTTAGCGAGGTACACCAATCTATCTATTAACTGCTTTAGTTTAATTATCCTCGCACCAAACAGCTACCGCCATAGACAGTATACTAAAATTTTAAACAATTTAAAACAAAAAAGTGATAGCACATGAGCAATAAAAAAAATCAAATTAGAGGGAAATAATGAGGCAAGCACAAGGCACAGCAGTCCCTGCTCCTATAGGTGGTTGGAATACTCGTGATGCAGTAGACATGATGGGGCCAGCAGATGCTATTATTCTTGATAATTTCTTTCCTGATGAAAGTGAGGTAAAATTAAGAAATGGCAGTGCATCTCATGCGACAGGGTTAACTCATGCAGTTGAGTCAATTATGCCTTACAAATCAGGTTCAGCGAGTAAATTGTTTGCGGCTACCAGTGGTGGCAATGTTTACGATGTTACAAGTTCGGGGTCTGTAGGATCAGCTGCAATTTCCAGTTTATCTAATGGTCAATTTCAATATGTAAACTTTGGAACAAGTGGCGGTAATTTTCTGTGGATTTGCAATGGTGCGGATGCTCCTAGACATTTTAATGGCACATCATGGGCAACACCTTCTATTTCTGGAGTTACAGGTTCGACAATTGTTAATGTAACAGCGCATAAAACAAGGTTATTTTTTGTTTTAATTAACAGTTTAAAATTTGGTTATTTGCCTGTCGCAAGTGTAGCTGGAACAGTAGCAACTTTTGATTTAGCTTCTATTGCTCAAAAAGGTGGATCATTGCAAGCTATAGGCACTTGGACAAGAGATGGTGGTGATGGTTCTGATGATTTAGCCGTATTTCTTACAAGTGAAGGTGAGGCAATTGTTTATGCAGGAACAAATCCTGGAAGTGCAGATGCTTGGAATTTAGTGGGTGTTTTTAATATTGGTAGACCAATTGGCAGAAGATGCGTTGAAAAAGTTGGTGCTGATTTAATTGTTACAACAGAAAATGGTTTTTTGCCTTTATCAAAAATTTTACCATTAGGGTTAAGTGCGCCAAGTGCGGCTATATCTGATAAAATATCAGGGTCAGTAAAAGAAGCCGCCAGAAATTTTAAAAGCACGTTTGGATGGCAAAGTATATTATACCCCAAAGGTGGCTTTGGTTTGTTTAATGTACCAAATTCTACAGTTAGAGATTATCACCAATATGTAGTTAATTTGACCACAGGTTCATGGTGTCGGTTTACAGGTATGAATGGAAATGCTTGGGGCGTTCATGAAGGAAATTTATATTTTGGTGGAACTGGAACTGTTTTTCTTGCAGATACAGGAGCAAATGACGCTGGAACCGCTATAGAAGGCAGTGGGAAGACTTCTTTTCAATACTTTGGCGGTAGGGGCATTTTGAAACAATTTACTCTTATACGCCCAATTATCGCCTCTGATGGGGCATTGCCTGTTAGTATAGGTTTTGATGTAGATTTTAAAAATGGAACAAGTATTTTTACACCAAGCTCTGTATCAAGTGAGGGAGCCGAATGGGATGTAGCAACATGGGATGTTTCACCTTGGGCTTCTGATTCGGAGCCTATCCAGACATGGCGCAGTGTTACAGGCGTTGGGTATAATGCGGCAATTAGGATAAGAACATCAACAACGAATCAAGGTGTGACATGGCATGCTGTAGATGTTCAATATAAAAGTGGCACTGGACTTCGATAGTGCTTGGCCTCTTTTGAACGAAGCCGTTCAAATGGGAGATGGCATTAAATATTCAGAAGTTTCTGAAGGATTAAAAACAGGACATTTTTCTTTTTTTAGCAGAGAGCATAGTGCAGCGATTACAGCATCTGATGGAGAAACTCTAAGAATAGGGTTAGCTGGAGGCGATCTTAATGAGTTGTTTGAAATAGAAAAAGAAATTACAAATTATGCTATTACTAATGGATATAAAAGAGTAGAAATAATGGGCAGACCTGGTTGGGAAAAAGCCTTGAAAGGATATGATAAAGTGGCTGTTTTATTAAGGAGAGAATTATGAGTTTTATAAAAAATTTGTTTTCATCACCAAGTCCTCCCTCTGCGCCTAATCCGCAGTCAATAATTGGAGCGCAAGGAGCTTCCAATGAAGCTACTGCAAGATTAAATGCACAGTTAAACAGAATGGACACTTACACGCCATTTGGTTCTGTAACGTATACAGATATGGGTGATGATCGAACTCGTGTAGATCAAACTTTTTCTCCTACTACACAAGCTCTTTATGACCAACAAATGGACATTGGCGGCGATATGTTGGGTTTAGCAGAAGGTGCTATAAGTAACTTTCCAACAGAAGCTTTTTCTTTAGAAGGTGCGCCAGCGTATCAAACAGGAATAGACTATTCGGGGTTGCAAGCAATTCCAGGTCAAGACGATTTTGCAGGAGCAAGTCAAGCAGCTTCAGATGCAGCTTTTAATCGAGTTATGGATCGTTTGAACCCTCAGTTTAATTTACAACAAGAAGCATTAGAAACCCAACTTGCAAATCAAGGAATAGGCAGAGGAAGCGAAGCGTACACAAGAGCAATGGATGAATTTGGAAGACGTAGGAGTGACGCTGGTATAGCAGCTGGATATGATTCTATTTCTGCTGGAGAAGCTATGCGTCAAGGTTTATTTGCTAATGCCTTACAAACAAGAGGCCAACAATTAGGAGAGCGTACATTTGACATGAACGCAATTAACCAAGCCCGACAAACATATTTAAATGAGCAACTTACGGGGCGTAATCAACAAATTAATGAATTGGCGGCTTTGCTTCAAGGTGGGCCAGCAATACAAACGCCAACTCCAATGAGTGGTGGGCAAGTAAATGTTGCTCCTACAAATGTAACAGGGGCTTATGGTTTAGCATCAGGTCTAAATCAAAATAATTATGCCCAACAAGTAAGTGCGGCTAATGCGGCAATGGGTGGTTTAGCTAATCTTGGCGGTATGGCATTAGTTGCTGGGTCTGGAGGGTTTAAATAATGACACCATCTTCAAGACGTATGTTAGCTAAAATGTTGCTAGGTAATGCAGGGCAACCTGTTCAACATCCTTTGCAAGCAATATCTAATCTTGCAAATACCTATTTTGGTTATAAAGCATTGGGTCAGGCTGATGAAGCAGAAAAAGCTAAAAAATTAGAAAGATCACAAGCTATAGCAAATGCTTTTGCGCCAAGATCAACTTCAGTTCCAGTAGTAAGACATGTTGGTGGACATCCAGGAATTGACGGAAGAAGAGTTAATCTTATGGAAAATACAATGGTTTCACCAAACAATAAACAAATAGCGCAAGCATTATTGAAGATTCCAAATTTGGAAACTGCGGCGATAAGGTTAATGACTAGCCCACCACCAAAACCTATCAGGTTGGGTGTAGATGACATGTTAGTAACTCCACAAGGAAAAGTATTAGCAACACCCCCACCAAATAATAATATGTTTCAAGGCTCAAGTTTTAGGGCGCAAAGTGAAAATAAAATTGCTAACATTATGCAAAAAATACAAAATGGTTTACCAATAAGCAAAATTGAAGGAATTTTTTATCAAAGAGCAATAGAAAAAGCAAAAAGACCACATTATATTGAACAAACAAACCCAGTGACAAATGTAACTGATAGAATACAAGTTTCAGGACAAGATACTAGTTTTTGGCCTAAACTTCCACCTTTTAAAATAAATGGTGGTGCTATTGAAGATAATACGCAAAAAGGTGAAAACACGAGTGCAGTAACGGAAAACAAAATTGTTTCTCAAAAATTACCTAAATTGCCATCAACGGCTGAGGCACAAGTATATGGGTTTTATAAAAGGATGAATTTTTCTAATAGAACACTTGCTGAATTAGAAAAAAATGCGTTTGATGCTAGTGGTCAAATAATTGAAGAAAATTCTCCATTTATAAATATGGGACAATTAACATTGGGAGGTGCTTTTGGGCCAAATCTTGGCGGTTATTTTCAGCGAGTAAGTTTAAGTGAAACTCAACAATTATATTTAACGGCAGCAAATAATTGGGTTAGAGCAAATATTAGAGAAGAATCAGGTGCGGCAATTCCAGAAGAAGAACTAAGGCAAGAATATATGACTTATTTCCCTATGCCAGGAGATAGCGCAGCGACAATAAGATTAAAAGCTCAAAGTAGAAAACAAACAGAATTTAATATGAAGACTGCAAGCCGAGCATCTATAAATTATGAAAAGGCGAAAATAAGTCTTTTAAAACAAAAACTTAAAGGCGATAAGTTAGATGCGTTGAAATGGTTGGAAGAAAACCCAACTGCTCCAAAAGCAAACACAATAAGAGAAATATTGGGAATTCTATAATGGCATTTGATGTAGATAAATTTATAGAAAAAGGAAGGGCAAATCAACCAACTTCAAATAATTTTGATGTAGAAGATTTTATAGGAGATAAAAAAGAATCAAAATCAATAAGTGTTGAAGACCCAAATTTAATAAATCAAGGCCTTTCGTGGCAAGATGTTTTGCAACAAGCACAAGCAAATTTAGGGTCAAGTGCAACACAAGCTGGAAAAGATTTAATAACACCATTTGTTGAGCCTGTTCAAACAGCAAAAAGCCTTGGAAATTTAGCTCTTGGCGCAGTTCAAAAAGTAATACCTGGAGAACAATCATCTGAAAAATATGCAGACGCAGTGGGAAAGTTTTTTGCAGACAGATATGGGGGTATGGAAAATTTTAAAAAAACTGTAGCAAAAGACCCAGCAGGGGTATTGTTGGATTTAACAACTATTTTATCAGGTGGTGGTTCAGCCGTTGCTCGTGCGCCTGGATTGCTAGGAAAAGCAAGTAAAGCCAGTAAAGTTGGCAAAGCAGTAGAAACTACTGGTAAAACAATTAGAAATATTGGTAATTTTGCAGACCCTATAAATTTGTTATCAAAAGGTATAGGAAAAACGCTAACAGGTGTAGTAAATCCATCTGTATCACGCCTTATGAAACAAGGTGTAACACCTACAATGGGACAAATTCTTCAAGGCTCAGTAAAGGCAACAGAAGACGCTTTAACAGGTATTCCTGTTCTTGGTACTACAATAGTATCGGCTCGTCAAAGAGCAAATACACAATTAAACAAGGCAACGATGGATCGTGTTTTAAAACCAATAGGGGAATCAGCTAAAGATGTTGCTGTAGGTTCTGATGGGCTTGCTTATGTTAGTGATAAATTGTCAGACGCATATAACAAAGTGTTGTCAAAAATTTCTCTTAAAGCAGATGATGCGTTAATTGACGGAATTGCTGATGCAATCGCATCAAGAAAAGCAGAATTTGAACCAGCGAAACTACGTGTTATTGAAAATTTAATTGATGAAAAAATCCTAAGTAAGCTGGACAGCGACAAACCAATTTCGGGAAAACAATTACAATCAATCCAAAGTGACTTAAAAAAGTTATCTGCTAAGTATGACAATTCCGCAATGGCTTCAGAAAGAACTATTGGAGAAGCGATAGAGGTAATTGAAGGAGCATTTCGTGATGCGTTAATTCGGGCTAATCCAAAATATGCGTCAGAATTATCAAACATTAACAAAGGATACGCAAATTATACTCGATTGCGTAAAGCAGTATTAGGCCCAGGAGAAAATAGAAAAGGAGCAGATGTTGGGCCTTTTACCCCAGCAGGTTTACGACAAGCAGTTAAAGCAGAAGACAAAAGTTTAGCAAAAGGAGATTTTGCAAGAGGTAGAGCTTTAATGCAAGATTTGTCACAAGACGCACAAAGAGTTATGGGGGGCAATTTGCCAACTAGCGGAACAGGAGAAAGAACATTATTAGCGGCAATTTTGGCTGGTGGAGCTTATATAGACCCTGGAACTCTTGCGCTAATTGCAGGGGCAGGGCTTCCATATTTGCCAGGAACTCAACGATTAACCTCTCATGCTTTGGCTTCAAGACCCAAATCTGCAAGAGCATTAGGGCAAGCATTGCAAAATTATGGGCCACGAATTGGCAGATCAGCTTTTCAAATGGGAAGAATTAACAGAGAAATGGAGTAAAAAATATGGCATGGAATGGTAGCGGAGCCTTTAGCAGAACTAATGGCACTCACACAGGATCGACAGTGTGGACACAAGACAAAGACGCTGGAACTAAAATAGTTTCTAATCGACATGATACGCATGACCAAGATTTGTCTGATGGAATAAATTCGTGTATCGCCAAGAATGGCGAAAACTACATGACAGGCGCATTTGATTTAAATGGTCAAGTTATTGAATTGGATGCAGATGCAGATACAAAGATAGGTGCAACGGCTGATGACCGAATTGATATAACTGTTGCAAATTCAATTACAGAGCGCATTGGACATGACTCAACTAATTCAAGTGCTTTTCATTTAATTGCTCCAGCAGCATTAACGGCTCAAGCGAATACAGCG